>Ga0307379_10014705_pt1 | contig 10068 bp, 5 predicted proteins | sample UN2MG_FD_202237 | JGI IMG/M metagenome (GOLD analysis project Ga0307379, IMG submission 202237) | Soil microbial communities from Risofladan, Vaasa, Finland - UN-2 | ecosystem: Environmental > Terrestrial > Soil > Coastal area > Acid sulfate soil | place: Finland: Risofladan, Vaasa | collected... | reverse complement strand
CTGTAGCATTAGCTGCTTTTCTTTGCGCTCTCATGTTTCGCAATTGTTCTTGCTTTATTTGTTGGTCTAACGGATCAAGCATTCTATAAGTCCAAGTAGTAGCACCATTAGCAATTAATTCCTCGTACTTCTTCATCTTGGTAGTTGCTTGGTCATGTGAACCACCATTTTCTCTGACAGTTAAGTAAACATCATTAGCAGTTACTTTATTATCTGTACTATATGGATTAGCAGTATCCTTGAAAATCTTTTGGAAGAACTCTGGCCCGATATCAATATCTTTCTCTGCGCCATCATAAGGTATCTTACCAATTTGTCCTTTCTCAAACATTTCATAAGCTTTATCCATTCCGACCACTTCTTTCCTCTTTTCTATTTCACCGGTCTCTTCATTATAGAAAGGTACCTCTACTGAAACATCTTTAACAAACAAACCATTAGCTTGAGCATGTTGCCATTGAGCGTAATTAGTTTTATTAGCTATTGCATTTTGAACAGATTCTGATTCCATTACATTGTTCTTATACTTCTCCATAGTAGCCGCACCACCACCGAAAGCAAAGTTTTGTAAGTTACCATTATATTGTCTGACTTTATCAATCACATCCATTCGTAATGTCATTTCCTCAGCCTTTATACGCTCCTTGTCTTGGTCTAATACATCAAGTTGACTAATACTGTTAAAGTACTCTTGCATCGCAACGTCAATCTCAGTATCTTTATTTAAGTCTTCTTGAGCGCGCTGTTCTCTTGTAGCGGCAATCTGCATTTCCATCTGACGATTTGCTGCCTTAGTCTCAAATATGTTAGACTTACGTTGTAAGCCAGTATACATTCCAAAATCCATCTTATCTTATTTTAAATATGCTGCTTGACGTTTTGATAAAGCTAATGCTTTTTCTTCTTTAAGCTTCTTCATTTCCTTTTTGTACTTACCAGGACTCTTTAAATAAAGTTCATCCATCAACTGTTTTTCCTTTTTAGAATACTCTGTATTGATTTCATTCTCTATATCATAGTACGCTTGGTCATTACTTGTAGGTGGAGCAACAGAACCTTCCATTGATTCTGTATAACCATAGTTATACGTTTGTGTTTTTATTTCTTTCCCAGTATTAGGATCAGTATAAGTTCCTTTATTTACTGTTCTATCCATTCCTTCTGCTTTAAGTTCTTCATCAGTCATTAAGTCTAAATCAGCTTGTGCTATACCAGTAACTTGTTCGATGTTTTGAGGTGGTATATATCCACCGTTATCATCAGAACTTCCCGTATTAGGGTCATTCGCTACTGTAGCTACACCATCAGTACTTAATGTACCGTCTGGATTAGTTATCGGTCCACCATTGTACTCATTGAAATCTGCTGATGAAGTTATTTCAGGAGTTCCACCTTCTGCTTTTACACCTTCTCTATAATCTTCATTAACATATTCTGGAACAGCTGTTGAAGGAGTAGTACCATTTCTCTCATGTCTATTCGCGTAAGCAGCATCTTCTTGCTCTTTATTAGCTCGTTGAATTTCAGTCATTCCACCACCAGCTAATTCTTCTTGTCTATAAGATTCAGCTAATTCTTCTCCCGCAAGATTATAGTTTTGCAATTCCAAATTATTTAATTCTTTTTCTCTCTCCGCTTGGCTAAATTCAAGCAATTCTCTTTTCTCTCTCATTCCAAGATTCTGCTCTTTCATCAACTCATAATACTGACTACCCGGTTTGAGGTAAGTATCTTCATACTCTTTTCTATGAGTAATGTTATCCATAGAGTCAGCCATAAGTTCACCGGCAGCCATTTTAGACATCATCTCTCTACCTCGTTTCTCTTGGAAACCAAATTGATTTACTTGCTCACCAGCTCTTGCTGCATTATAAAATTGCTCACGATTCTGTAGTTTTAATGATTGGTCTATTTGGTCTAACTGTCCTTGCGCTCCATAGTAACGTTGAGAAGCACCACCAAGGTTAGCCATTGCCGCACCACCTGAACCACCAGCCATATTACGAATATTTGTTACATCATAATTATATGCTCTGTCCATTTGTCCAACGGCTTGTTGTCTATCTTGCTGAGTGATTCCCATATTTCTACGGTCACGACTTTCAGTAATCATTTGCTTAAAATCAGATGAAGGATCGTAATCATCTAATGGTTTATTAGCACCCATTGCACCTATTACTGTTTTACCAGTATCCATAAGATAGCCTGGTATATCTCTATATCCTTCGCTATCTGGAGCATAAGTATCATCAAATTCAAACTTAGAACGTTTCTCACGTTGCTCGTATGTATCTCTTAACGCTTGCCAATATGGTCTATTAGGGTCACTAAATATTCCCGCTTCTTCAGTTGGTGTACTCGTAGTTGTTACACCTGTAGTAGTTCCATTTGCATTAGCAGTACCGCTACTATGACCACCACCACCACCATTATCAACAACTTCTTCTTCGTCAACTTTTGGTGTAGCGTCTGGAACACCATGACCACGTGGAGCTGCTGTACTACGTTTTTGATGTTCAGCCCTTCCGCTGTATCTTTCAAGTTTTGGTATTGTAGCTGTTGTTGGACTTTTCTCATCACGCCAAGGAAGATTTATATCAAATGCTCCACCATCATTTCCATAGTGTTCTTCTGTAGGAGCTCTATATGTAGACGTACTAAATTTTTTGTCTGGTAAACCTTCATAAGCATTTTTGAAATTTTCTCCCATTTGCTTCCAAGGATCTTGACTTATTTCAAAAGCTTCGTCAGCAGCAATCATAGCCGCATTATCATCGGGAGTAAACTGAATACCTTTTTCTTTAAAAGCTTTTTCTGTATCAGACATAAAAGCTTTTTGTTCTTTAGCACTTAATTCATTCCATTTAATACCACGTTTTTCCGCTGCTACTTCGTACCAAGGTTTTGTATTGTTTTTCTTAGCCATGTCTTATAAATAATTAAATTCAGGATTGTATGCAAATTCACCTCTTGTTGCTTTATGTACTGCATCTTTAGTAGCTGCTTTATTTGCAATAAGAGAGCCTGCATAATTTGCTCCCGCTTCAAAAATGTTTCCACCCGTAGCACTTCCGATAACGTCTTTTATTCCTTCACCGAAAGCACCTTTGTTATTGTCTTTTTGTCTTAATTCAAGTTCACTCTCAAACTTTATATACTCTTGAGTTCCTGGTTCATAAGGATTCTTCATATTCTCTGATTGAATCTTATTAGCTTTACTTCCAAAAGCTTTTCCTATTCCTTCTAAATCGAAATCCATTCCGGTATCTTCACCTTCTTTATTCTTTCCGAAATTAAAAGTAAATCCTTTCTTTTTTCCACCCCCAACAACATTAGCCATATCTTCTGCTCCTGAAAGTGAATTAACTGCACCAGCTAAATCTGATGAGCCTGATTGACCTGCCATAAGAGTAGCTGCATCAGCACCATTACCAATACCACCTTTACCAATTCCTTTGAACATGTCCATCATGTTTCCACCACCACCACCAATACCACCACCGGCAATTGTTTTAGCAGCAGAAACACCCAAAGCAAGTCCAGCAAAGTCTTTCCCTACGGCTTCATCAAACGTATCATTAAGTACATCTTTAGTAGAGCCTTGCGCTCTTGTTTTAGCTATTGCATGTGTAGCTGTATTTAAACCAGGTACCATACCGATAGCTTTCCCCCAAGCATTGCGTTCACCTTTTTTGTTAAACCCAAGAACCTTATTGAATGCATCATTATCCCAATCAGCGGATATATGCCTTTTTTGTCTTGATAGTTCTGCTCTTTGATCAAATATTGCCATAATTTAAAATCTTCGTGATGGTCTCATTAAGGTTATTAAGTTAGTAAAAATAAGTTTTGCATTTGGAGTATTATCAAATACAAAGGTAAGCTTTATCCATTTACCTCTCATTCTATCGTTCTGGTCAAACGTTCTTAATGGACTTCTTAATATATCTTCAAGATACTTCCAACGTGTATCTGTTGTCATATCTATAGTTTCTGTTTGGTTTTGAGTTTCCATTATAATCTCTTTAATCATATCAACAACAGAATCATTAATATTCATTCGGATATTATCAAATACTTTAGCCATAGATGCATTATCATTAACAACTATAGTCAATTTAGAATCTTTTATCTCTCCAAAGTATTCACCTCTATTTCCTTGGTTGTGCAAATACATTGTATTAGCTAACTCTCTATTGAAGTAATATACACTATCATTGAAACTCAATCCAAAATTAGCATCAAATGTTGGTGTGTCTACAAATCTATCAGTCTTTTCATTATAGATAATGTTATCTGTAAATTTTGATAGTGGTTCCTGAAACGTTCTAATAAAAGTAAATATTGATTCATCATTATCAAAATCATATACTGACATTATCCCATTTCCCTGAGCTGGCTGATTATAAAATTGTAAATCTGGTATAGCGTTATCAGCAAATACCTTTACGTTTCTATCGTCAGAAAGAGATATCATTCCATCTTGAGCAAAACGCATTATACTTCTTTTATAAGCGTCAACCCAATACAAAGCTTTTCCAGAACTAATTAATGACCATTGATGAAGATTACCAAATTTATCAGATATGTAATCTACACCATCTAAATTAGCTCCAAGACCAGTATATAGATTTCCTAAAGTTTGGTCAACTAATGCACCTCTATCAAATGCTCTTAATCTACCAAATGCTTTATGTTGGAAAGTATAGATCTGTCCAAAGATAAATTTAGAACTTGTTATAGGTCCATACTGACCTTGTAAATCTCTATAGTCATTTGCTAAGAATTGTCTGTATTTATCAATAGGCTCTCCGTATATTTTGTTCTGTGAATATCTCCAACGAATAGGATACTTATCAATATTTTTAAATTGAGATAGTTCACCAAAATATATTTTCAATATTGCTTGAAGCCCTAATACTCCTGATATATTAAATTCCTCTACATTAGATTCTGAAACTACTGTTTGTCCATAATCTTTAGAAGCACCACCTGGATAATCCCAACTTAAAAACAATCCGCTTTGTACTGCCGATGTAACTACATCATCACCATAAAATACTTTTGCTGGTTTCAATCCAACATCAGGATACATTGGGTTATCACTTACTCCACTAATATTAGTTGCTTGTCTTAATGAATGATGTAAATCTGATTCTAAAGGAAACATTACTCCCATTCCATAATCAGAATAAGCATCATTATCTTGATATGTATTTTCTAAAAGAATACCATATGATCTTGCAAGCGCTATATAATCTAAATAACAATCTCCACCAAAAATTTCTATTTCGTTAACAACATCAGGACAAGTAATAGCTGGATTGTTTACTGGTTGAAAATGGCCTGTAGATATGAACCTTGTTTGCTCCATTGATGAAGGTGTAATACCACCATAAGGAGTAGCATTAGGGCGAACATAATTAGCGATAAAGAAATTTGAATACTGTAGGCTTGTTCTATCTTCATATGTTATCGGAGAAGAAGCTATACCAAAATCATTATGCTGGATGAACATTGTTCTATTCTTACCATGAGCATAGATATCTGATTTCCCAAAAGCATTATCAACTGAATAAAAAGCCATTGGATTGTCATCACCAGCATCACCAGCCTCAATACCAGTAGAATTAATAAATGTTAAAGTTGTAGATCCATAGTTTTCAAACTTTCCTCCTGGTGTACCACCATAATCAGCTAATCTCAAACTATTAATACTTGCTTGATCTCCAAATAATGGATAAGGAGCAAGAGCTGTTCGGTGATAAGAATTATCTGTAATATCTAACTTTTGAATAACATAGTTATTATAAGTCATCCATTGTCTATGTCTTGGAGCATCATCTGCTGCATCAAAATTCTTTTGACCGCACATACCGACCAACTTAATTCTATCTGCTGGTTGAGCTGTAGGAAAACGACTAATATCAAAATCGACATCAGGCATATACATTACAGAAGCATTAGGACGTAATTTAAATCTATCATCTGGATTTGTTTCCGTTGAAACATTATTCTCTAAATGATAAAATAATTTTGACTGCTTTATAGTAGCAAGGGTAATTGTTCCGGTAGCATCAGAAGGTATCATTGGAATAGTACTGTTATCTCCAATCCAATCTTGTATTGGTATAGGCAATGGTGTGGTATATGATTGCTCACGAACACAAGGCATTATTAAACCTTGTCCTAAAATATTACTATCACGTTCCGCACGAACAATCATGAATCCTTTTATTCTTGATTTCAAAGATGTTATATCTAAACCACCAATTTCAAATCCTAATATTCTTAATTTATTTGTAGGATCAACAATATCTCCCGTAACAATTGGATCTTCTCCTTCAGTAGCATTAGATGTTAATCGAAAAAATTCACCATAAGTAAAAGAATCACTTACTGTAGTTCCATCAGCTTTAAGTCTTGTCCAATTAAGATCTGTACCATATTGGTCATCAACAGTAACATCAGCTATATGATAGGTAAAACTTGCATTACCTACTTCATCAAAAAATTGAATACCTAATCTGTATGGTTCACCTCGCCAGAATCCTACAAATTGATGTGATACTTGAGTTCCTTTATAGTTTCTGTAATCATTAACTAACTCATAGTTTTCAGAAACTGACTGATTTAAATTTTTTTCTATACCCAGCAAAGCACTTGCTGGTGGTTGATGCGTAATAGGTCTGCCTGGAAATGTAATATTTTCATCAGGTGGTGCTCCAAGAGTAGTATCTAAAAATTGAGTATCAGAACTCATTAAACGAAATTTCGGTTCAATAGTTAAATTCACCAATAGAGCCTCCTGTTCAGCGTCTGTCAATCGAAAGAATCTTTCATTAATGTTTCCTAAATATTGTACTTCTTCTTTGAAGTCTAATGTTTTAGCACCACTGAAAGCAACACGTTGAGCAGGAATCTCTAAAGGGTCTAATGGAGTACCGTTATTAATTACATGGTCAAATGTCATTGTTGTACCAGTAATTGTTGTTCTCACAAATATATTAGATTCATAAGGAACACCATCAGCTATGTAATGAACATACGCTACTTCTATTACTTGATATCTTATATCAATACCTTTAATCTCCCATCTATTTCCTTTAGATGTACTAACGAAAGTTTCTGTTCCTTCCATTTCGTACTCATTCCAATTAAGTGCATTTACTGAGTCTTGAGTAACAAACAATGGTAATGTTGGTGGATACCAAGGAGTCGCATAACCATCTGCTGTAACAAGTCTATATGACATTTCATACATTCCAGCCGGTATAGAACCACTAATAGATTGAACAAATTTAATGATTCCCATATTGAAATCTGCTTGTTGATTTACCGCGTGAGGTGATAAAGTGACAGCAGAATAATCAGTAGCTAAATTAATATCAGGCCCATCAAACTTGAAGGTAAAAGTACGGGGAGGATTACTATCATCTTCAACACCATCAACCCAATAAGTACGCAAGCATTGATCGTTCTCATAAATACCATATGCTTCTATTTGATTAACTATAGTGAAAGTAAATTTATCTGTAAAAGAATTATCACTCATTAATGTTTGGTAAGCATTCTGAATACCAAATTCATCAAATGTTACTAAACCAATTTCTCCTATAGCTTCATCTTCTCTTACTATCCATAAGATTAATAAATTGTTGATAACGGCATATCCAATAGGAATATAATTACCTGCTACTTCTGGTTCAAAAGTAATGGCTGGTGTATTACCTTTTGCATTAACCCAAGATAAAGATGCTTGGTCAGAATACAAAATACGTCCATTCTCACTTAGAATATACATATCACTTCCAACTGTCATTAAATCGAAATCTAAATTCAAGCCATTATTAAAAGTATTGTTTCCTTGTAGTTTAGCCATTAGAAATATTCTTTGTTAGGTAACGGTAGTAATTGATTCCACATGTTTGCCATGTATTGTACTTCATCAGGATTAGGTAATTCATCATCGCCTCTCGCTTGTCCACATAACCAATACCATCTTTGCTCTAACATTTGGAAAGCGCCTTGAGATATTTTTCCCTTAGCTAAATCTCCCCAAGATAATTGAAACATTATGTAATGAGTTACTGCATCTTCATGTTTAGGATCTATCATTGGCCAACCTTCATGGTCAAGTGCAATACCCCAATAAGCAACACCAACCCTTCCCACTTCTATTCCATTAAAATGTACGTATCCATTTTGGATTGCATACTTAGATGCTGAAACATTACCATCAATATCTGATATACTACTTGAACCTTGAGCATATATGTTGTCATTCAATAGTGCTGCATGTCTATTAGCTAAGTTATCACTTGTCGTATTTATATCAACTTCACAATTATCATTAGTAGCTGTTACCTCTTCGACAGGTAATATTCTTGCTTGAATTAATTGGTGAGAGATTTGTCCAGTAGTACTGTTAGTATATGTAGTTACCATCATATTTACTAATGGCGTATTAGCTATGATTTGTAAAAAAGTATTATCCGGAACTGCTGTATATACTCCCGCGCCAATAACATTAATCAACGCTACCAATGCTGCAATTATGTCAGTTATACTATCACCAGGTAATACTGTATAAGTAACATTGTTTACTGAAGAATCTCCACAGTTATCATTCTGTATAGTAATGTTAATTACATCACCAGCTGTAAATACTCCAAGGAAATCTACTTGATGTACGTTAGGTACGCCCGAGTGCGCGACACGTACTTTATTACCTGAAATAAACTCTGCAGGTTTCTCTATAGGATTAGATGGACTACCTTTTCCGAAGTCAACAAAATCCTTCATGGTATAATCTAAATGACTATTGCCACTTTTTACTGCTATCATTGATACATAGTTTTCAGGTAGGCACGCGCGATAGTTTTTAATATCTATCTCACACTCAAACTTCTCATATGAATTTCTACTCCCAATCTTTAACTCTGCATCTACAGCCCAGTTAGCCATAGCACTAATACGACTTGATACGTCAGTTAATTGTAACTTATCAACCACGTTACCAATGATTCGCTTTAAGGATACTTTCTGTTGTTCGTTAATGTTTCCCATTATCTTATTGTTTCTATGTAAGATGCTGATGCATTCCTACCATATTTATTTAAACTCATTTCAGGATAATCCATATGCTTATCAAAGTAATTTCTATAGATTAATTGTTTCCACTTCTTTACAGGAGTAAGTTTATACATTCTCCACTTCTTTCCACAATCCCAAAACATAAAAGGTATCTTTCCATTCTTTAATTGCATAGGAACTGTTTTACGCACTTTCTTTCCATCTTCGGTAACAAAGTATACAACTTGTGGATTGTATCTAATACATAGCGTCTGTATTACAAACAGCGTTCCCATCTTATTATGCATATTGTATAGGAACTTATTATTAATTATTTCTAAGAACCAGTATTTAAGATATAGATTTATAACACGAGAAAATCCAGCAACACTTACATGCTGTGGATTCTTCATTGTTTTTACATCCTTTCTTAGTTTGTCAATTACTTCTGCACAAACCCCAGACATGGTGTATCTACCCTTGTGGTCCTGATACTTGTATCTCATTTTGTGCGTTATTTAATAAATCCTCTACAGTCTGTAAAGTCATTCCTAACTCATTCTGCATAATGCTTGTAGTAATAAAGCGATATAGCTTCATCGACATTGGGTACTCATCTACTGCATCATCAAAGCATACCGGAACACAATCACCTTCTTCATTAAGAACATACTTATCGATTTTCGATGGGTCTTCAAATACACCTCTTACATTAATGAATTTAGTGTTAGCATCTTTCTTGTTAAACTCTATGTAGATATTCTGACCAATTATAAAGTATCTATTGAACTTTTTTCCAAATCTTGTTTCTGAAACAAACTCATGAACATTAGCATCATCCTTTACAAAACCAGTCTGCTTATCTATCTTACCAACAAAGATTAAAGCTCTATTCTTATGTAATGAAACTAATTTAGGAATCGTTACTTTCTTAATAGTACATCCCCAATCAATACCTTCTGGACATTTAGTATCTGATTTATCAACTTCTGT
>Ga0307379_10014702_pt1 | contig 10068 bp, 9 predicted proteins | sample UN2MG_FD_202237 | JGI IMG/M metagenome (GOLD analysis project Ga0307379, IMG submission 202237) | Soil microbial communities from Risofladan, Vaasa, Finland - UN-2 | ecosystem: Environmental > Terrestrial > Soil > Coastal area > Acid sulfate soil | place: Finland: Risofladan, Vaasa | collected... | reverse complement strand
AGCCGCCCGAGCCTACGAAGCCAACCTGGGCACCATGGAGATTACCAAGGACCTTCAACGACAGACCTTGAGGATTCTGGCCTGATGAACCCGATCCAAAACATCCAATCGCTTGGCGCCCTGGCCGCCCCCTCGGCCCCGCAGGCCGGCGGAGCCGACGCCGCGTCGTTCAAGGACTTCCTGCTGAAATCGATCCACGAGGTCAACTCGATGCAGCAGCAGGCCGACCGGGCCGTCGAAGCCCTGGTGACCGGCGGAGACGTCAACCCGGCCGAAGTGCTCACCGCCGTGCAGAAGGCCGACGTCGCCTTCCGGCTGATGATCCAGGTCCGCAACAAGATCGTCCAGGCGTACGACGAAGTCAGGAACATTCGCGTGTGACCGGCGCCGCCGCAAACCCACTATCACGAACTGAAACGAGGTTCCACGGATGGATTTCCTCAATCGTGCGTTCAGCCAACTGACCGATCTGTTCCGATCCATGACGCCCGGCGCCCGGATCACGGCCGGCTTGTTGCTGGCCGTGGTCGTGGTCAGCCTGGCGTACCTGTTCCGTTGGCAGATGTCCGGCCCGGACGTCGACCTGATGAACGGCGTGCCGGTCTCGGCCGACGACCTGCCGGCGATGGAGTCGGCCTTCCACGCCGCCACCCTGAACGACTACCAGGTGCGCGGGACCCAGATCCTCGTTCCCGGCGGAAAGAAGGCGGCCTACATGGCGGCGCTGGCCGATGCCCAGGCCCTGCCGGCGAACATCGACAAGGTGTTCGACGACGCTCTGAAAGGCTCCAGCGTCTTCATGCCCCGGCAACAACGCGAGGACATGATGAAGATCGCCAAACAGAAGGTGCTGGCGATGACCATCGGCGCGATGAAGGGGATCGAACGGGCGTACGTGCTCTACGATACCAAGACCAACAACGGCTTCCCTCGGACCACGGAAACCACGGCCACCGCCAGCGTGAAGGCCGAAGGGTCCCGCCAACTCGACGACCAGCAGGTCTCGGCCATCCGGCACCTGGTCTCCGGGGCCATCGCCGGATTGGAGCCCGAAGACGTCACCGTGGCCGATCTCAGCGGCCCGATCCATCACGGCGGCAGCGCGAAGAACGGCGGCTCGGCCACCGACAACCTCTTCGCCGCCTTGACGCGAAGTTACGAACAGGAATGGAAGACCAAGGTCCTCAATGCCCTGACGTACGTTCCCGGCGTTACGGTCGAGGCCTACGTGATGCTCGACCGCGAGCAACTCAACAACACGATGTCGATCACGCACGATCCGAAGACGACCCCCACGCTGGAAATCAGCGAGGACACGTCGAAAACGGTGGAGGGATCGGGTTCGGCCGGGCGACCGGGATACGCCAGCCAACAGCCCAACACCGGCGCCGCGCTGCTGGGCCCCGGCAGTGCCGGCAGCAAAGAATCGGAGACGGAGGAGAAGCGGCAAGTGGTCAGCGTGACCAACACGGAACAGCAAGAAACGCAAAAGGTCGGCATGACGCCGCAGCAGGTCTCCGTCTCGATCGGCATCCCCGTCAGCTACTTCGAAGAGATCTGGAAGCGGCTCAATCCGCCTGCAGAAGGCCAGGAGCCGCGAACGCCCGACCAGAACGATCTGCAGAGAATCCAGGAGGAAGCCACGACCAAGATCCGCACGCACGTCGCCAATCTGCTCCCCACACCGGCGGCCGGGACCGACCGGACTCAACTGGTCGAGGTCAACACGTTCCAGGACCTCAAACCGGCCGAGATCCCCGGACCGGGAATCGGCGAGAACGTGCTGGGGTGGCTGGGACAGTACTGGGCCACGCTGGGGATGATCGGCCTGGCGGGCTTCAGCCTGGTGATGCTCCGCTCGATGGTCAAGGCCGCCCCGGCCGGGTCGCAAGCCGCCGCGACCTCCGGCGCCGCCGACGACGACGAAGAGGAAGGGGAAGAGAAAGCCGCGATCAACCGGCTGGGACGCTTCACCGGCAGCGGACACTCGCTCCGCGACGACCTCTCCGAACTCGTCCAGGAAGATCCTGACACCGCCGCCAATATCCTCAGAACGTGGATCGGCAATGCAGGTTGACCAATCACCGTAGTCATCGAAGATGCGTACCAAGCTCCTGAAAACTTCCACCGCAGACGCAAACGACGCCGGCATCCGCAAGGCGGCCGTGCTGGTCGCCGGCCTCGACCAAAAGAGCGCCGACGCCCTGCTCGATGCGCTCGGCGAGGAGCAGGCCCGGCGGGTCCGCGACGCCGTGGTCGAACTGGGCGAGATCGACCCCCACGAGCAGCGCCGCGTCCTCGACGAGTTCTTCCGCATCCAACCCATGGTGCCCAACCAACGGCCCCCGGGCATCGAACTGGACGGACGGCTCGCCCGCAAGCTCTCCATGCCGCCGAGAGGTTGCACCGCGGAGAACGAGCAGCCGGACGCATCGCCGGGCGCCGATCCGAAGCCCTTCCACCGGCTCTGCGAGGCCGAAGCCGACAAGCTGGCCCGAATCCTGGCCAACGAACGCCCGCAAACCATCGCGTTGGTGCTTTCCCACCTGCCGCCCGAGCAGGCCGGAAACGTCCTGATCCGGCTGCCCGCGGAGTTGCAGAACGACTTGATCCACCGGTTGATCGATCTGGAGGAAACCGACCCGGCCATCCTCCGCGACGTGGAGCGAGCACTGGAATCGCGCCTCTCGCAACAGGTTCGCATGCAGCGCCGCAGGGTCGCCGGAATAAAGGCCGTCAGTGACATCCTCCACGCGTCGGATAGCCGGGTGGGGATGCAGATCCTCGACGGGCTGGCCGAACACGACCGGCCGCTGGCCGAACAACTCGGCCCGCAGCGATTGCAGTTCGACGACTTGACGCGACTGGACGACGACACCCTCGACACCGTCTTCGACGGCGCCGAGCCGGAACTGCTGATGATCGCGCTGGTCGGCGCCCCGCCGGAGTTGATCGACCGGGTCGTGCGGCGGCTTGGCGAGTCGGAAGCCGAGGAAGTTCGCCATCGACTGGACCACCCGGGCCCGATTCGGCTGAGCGACGTCGAAGACGCCCGCGGCCGGATCGCCGAACTGGCCCGCCGTATGGCCATCGAGGGGCGCATCCGTTTGCCCGAGAAACAACCGTTATTCGTTTGCTGATAAGCCCCGCTTATGTCCACGATCATCCGAGCCACCGACCACAACCGCGGCACCCACCGGGTGGTGTACAACTTCGAGGACATGGTCGGCCAGGCCAACCGGTACCTGGAAAAGGTGCGGGCCGAGGCGGCCAAGATCGTGGTCCAGGCACAGCGGGAAGCCGACGCCGTGAAGGCACAGGCGGTACACGAAGGGCGCGAGGCCGGCCGCCGGGAGATCGAACAGATGGTGGGGAAGCAACTGGGCACCGTCTTGCCGGCACTGAAGCAGGCCATCGCAGACATCCAACACGCCAAGCAGGCGTGGTTGACGCACTGGGAAGCCAGCGCGGTCCATGTGGCCGCCGCGATCGCCGGGCGGCTGATCCGCCGCGAACTCAGCCGGCAGCCGGAAATCACGTTGGACCTGGTCCGCGAGGCCCTGGATCTGGCCGCCGGGCATTCGCAGTTGCGCATTCACTTGAACCCGGCCGACCACGAATCGATGGGCACGCAAGTCGAGCAGTTGCTGCGGGAGCTGTCGACGTTGACCGAAGCCGAGATCGTATCCGACGCCGGAATCACCCCCGGTGGTTGCCGCGTAGAGACCCGTTTCGGCATCATCGACCAGCAGTTCGAGGCCCAGCTAAAACGAATCGAAGAAGAGCTGACGTAGCCGCTTGCGGCTTCGCACAAATCTGAAATCATGAATCTGAAATCCTAAATCCCCTTGCAAACCATCACCGACCAACTCGAATACATCATGCCGACGGCGCTTTCCGGGACCGTAGCCGGGACGGTCGGCATGACGATCACGGCCGTGGGGTTCCCGGCCCCGGTGGGAGCGATGGCGGAAGTCCAACGCGAGACGGGCGCGCCGCTGTTGGCCGAGGTGATCGGTTTCCGCGACGAAATGACCATCCTCTATCCCTTCAGCGAACTCTCCGGCGTGCGACACGGCAACCGGATCCGGCTGGTGCGGACCACCCGATGGCTGCGCGTGGGCGAAGGGCTGCTCGGCCGGGTGGTGGACGCCGGCGGAGAGGCCGTGGACGGGAAACCGAAACCGGCACTCCACGATCGCACCTCCTTCACCGGCCGACCGCCGCATCCCTGCCACCGCCCCAGGATCGACCGGCCGCTCTCGACCGGCGTGCGGGCGATCGACGGACTGATGACCTGCGGCAAGGGACAGCGGATGGGCATCTTCTCCGGCTCGGGCGTGGGCAAGAGCGTGCTGTTGGGAATGATGGCCCGATACAGCTCGGCCGACGTGATCGTGATCGCCCTGGTCGGCGAACGGGGACGCGAGGTCAACGAGTTCATCGAGCGCGACCTGGGCCCGGAGGGACTGGCCAAGAGCGTCGTCGTGGTGGCCACCAGCAACGAGCCGGCGCTGGTTCGCGTGCAGGCCGCGTCCACCGCCACGGCGATCGCCGAATACTTCCGCGACCAGGGCAAGGACGTGTTGCTGCTGATGGATTCGCTCACGCGATTCGCCTTTGCGCAGCGGGAGATCGGCCTGGCCGCCGGCGAGCCGCCCACCACGCGCGGCTATCCGCCCTCGGTCTTCGCCCTCTTGCCCCGGCTGTTGGAACGCGCCGGCCGCAGCCGCCGGGGAAGCATCACCGCCTTCTACGCCGTGTTGGTGGAAGCCGACGATCCCAACGAACCGGTCAGCGACGCGGTGCGCGGTCTGCTCGACGGGCATACCTGGCTCTCGCGCGACCTGGCCTCCCGCGGACACTATCCGGCCATCGACGTGCTGGGCAGCCTCAGCCGGCTGATGCCCGAGGTCACCGACGAAGAACATCGCCGGGCCGCGTTCGCCCTGCGCGAGTTGCTGGGGGCCTATCGGGACCACGAAGACCTGATCTCCATCGGGGCCTATCGCCAGGGCAGCAACCGGACCGTCGACCTGGCCGTCGCCATGATGGAGGAGATCCGCCGCTATTTGCGGCAGCCGGTCGGGCGACCCGCCACGTTGGAGGAAGCTCGCGACGGGCTGATGCAATTGTACGAACAATACGCCGACCGACTCGACGCCCTGCCAACGGACCAACCGTCGGCCGGGCAAACGGCCCAAGGAAAGGCCCAAGGAAAGGTCCAAGGAAAGGCCCGAGAATCGGCCAAAGTTCCCGCCGAAAAGAACGGATCCCGGAAGCACGAAGCGTAACCCATGGCCAAGTTCAAGTTCCGACTGGCGACCCTGCTGAGGCTCCGCGAGGCCGCGCGCGACCAACGCCGCGAGGAGTTGGCCGAGGCGTATCGGGCCGACGACCTGCTGCGGGAACAACTCGCACGCACGGAGGAGGAGATCGGCTGGCTGCGGAACCAATGCCGCCGGGTGGCCGCTCCGGGGACAATCAACGTCGATCAACTCGTCGAGGCCCAGCGGTACGAAGTCGTGCTCAAGGTCCGGCAGAAACAGCTCCAAGGGCAACGCGAGCAGATCGGCGCCGAGATCGAACGCCGCCGGCAGGCCCTGGTCGTCGCCAACCGGAACGTCCGCGTGCTGGAGAAGCTCCGCGAGCACCAGGCCCGACGCCATCGAGAGACGGAAAACCGGCAGGAAATCAAACAGTTGGATGAGGCGGCCGGACTGCTGGCCGCCCGGGAGGACGTCTGGTGATCTTCCGGCTCCTGCGAAAGGGTGTGCCTCTGCTGGTCTACTTTTGCCTGGCCACGCTGATTGCCCAGGCGGCCGTCTTCGCCTATCTCGGCGTCGCGTTCGGCGTCGACCGGGACAAGGCGATGCAGATCTTTGCCGTGTTGCAGGACGTGGATCTGTTCGAGATGCGGCGGGAGGCCGAGCGCGAGCGGGAACAAGTCTCTCCGGAACAGGTTTCCTATGAGCAGATCATGGAAGCCCGGGCACGCAACGTCTTCCACCTGCAGCTCCGCGAAGACGCCTTGAAAAACGGTCTTCAACAGCTCGACTACGAACAGCGCCGACTCAGCAGCCAGAAGAAGGAATTCGAGCTGGTCCGAGCGGCCTTCCAGAAGCAACTGTTCGATATGCAGGAGGGCGCGATCGCCGCCGGCATGGAGAACCTCCGACTCAAGCTGGAATCGATCAAGGCGCCCGAGGCCAAGAATCAGATCGCCGAGATGCTCGGGGACGGCCGGCTCGACCAGGTGGTGGTCCTGCTGGCCAACATGCCGAGCACCAAGTCGGCCAAGATCATGAGCGAGTTCAAGACGGACGCCGAGATCGAGCAGCTTTACGAAATCCTGCAGCGCATCGGAGAAGGCTATCCCGAGTACGACCTGGCCGCCGATATGCTGAGCAAACTGCCCGACGCCAATCCGCCCCCGCCGTAACCATTCGTCAAAACGGCCGACTTGTTATTGGACAGCCCCCTACACCCCGGAAACCAGGCACCGAACATGTCCCGAATCCCCGTGGAGAACGCCTCCGGCCCTTCGGCAGTCGAGTCGCTGCTGGCCGATCCGAATCTCTTCCGCGGTCGGTCGATCCCGGCGGAATCTTTCGACGCCCACCTGCAACGGGCGCGGACGCGGCCGGACGAACCGGCCCCCGCCGCACGCCCCGATTCCGCCGCCGGCGCAGCACGCCCGTCCGCCCGGGATACGCGGCCTGCTGCCGGTGACCGGGAAGACGATTCCCGGCGACCGACCGACGAGAAGGCCGCGGGCGATTCCGCGCCGCCGGCGCCGGCCGAAGAGACCCACCCGAACAATCGGCCGGAATCGGAAGCGGCCGAAGCGGATGCCGACTCCTCGCAACGGCCCGAGACCGCCGAAGCCGGCAAAACGACCGACGCGAAAGACCGGGAAGCCGACGGAGACGAAGCGTCGGGAAAAGCCGACGGAGAAGAAGCGTCGGGAGAAATCGACGTCGCGGTGGAGCCGGATCGACTTCCGGGCGAATTGCCGGCCGATGCGGAAGATGAAGATGTTGCGACTGCCAACGACAACGCCGAGCAGTCCGGTGCCCAACTCGACGTGGACGAGCACGCGGAAGAGGATCAGGGAGATCTCCAACCTACCAAGGGGAAAGCGAGCGGGAAGGAGACGGCCCAAGAGGAGCAAGCTGCTTCTGAAGAGCCGCACAGCGCGGACGATCCCTCGCGGCGGGCTTCCACGGAAGCCAAGGGCTCCGCCGTCGAGGTAAGCCAAATCCATGCGGAGAAAACCGCCGACGCCGCGGATGCGACGGACAAGCAAGGCGACTCGGAAACTCCACGAACCGATGGTGAGGGTGAACAAGTCGATAGCCGGGTCGGGCAAACGGACCTCGCGGTTTCTGCTGAGGACGGCGAGGATCAACCGATCGACCGACCGCCGCGAAACAAGTCGGCTGTCTCGGAACGAGGCGCTTCGCGACGCTCTCGAGGCCGGGATCACGAAGACCGAACCACGTCGCGTGGTTCCCTGCAGGGCGCGCCGCAGAAGCCGGCCCCCAACGCGACTTCGCCGCAGGTCGAAACCACGGAGACTCGGGCGGTTTCCAACGAACAAGCGGTGTCCGCTGTGGTGAGCACGGTCGAAGGCGCAGACTCCACCGTCAAAGGGCAGACGGCCGGCACCACGGACGCGGAAGCCAACACGGCCACCCGCGGATCGGCCGGCGAGACCTCGCGGCCGGAAGCCCCGCAAAACGCCCGTCACCTCGCCGAGCCCGGCCAGGCGGACCGGGAACGGTTCGTCCAGCGCGTCGCTCGGGCGTTCGAGGCGATGGGCAGCCGCAACGGCGTCGTCCGTCTGCGGCTGCACCCGCCCGAACTCGGTTCCTTGCGACTGGAGATCACCGTGCGCAACGGAGTGATGACGGCGCGCGTGGAGGCGGAAACGCAGACGGCCCGGAACATGCTGCTGGACAACCTGCCGGTGCTGCGCGAGCGCCTGGCCCAGCAGGACATCAAGATCGAGCAGTTCAACGTCGATCTGACGGACCGTTCGCCCGGCGGTCCGTCCGACCAGACGGCCGATTTCGCGGAATCCCACGGCCGCCCCAAGGGCGACCGTCCCGCCCGCGCGAAGGCCGACGCCGACGTCGAGGGAGAAAGCACGCCCAACGCCGGCGCGGTCCGTCGGCCGGGCGAAGGAACGCAACTGAACGTGGTCGTATAGCCGTATGGTAGCCGTATAGTAGCCGTCTCGCTCCGCGAGACGTGGCTGCATCTCGCCCCAGCGAGATGGCTACTTCGGAAGAACGAAAAGGAACTCATGACATGTCGACAGGCTCCGTCAGCTCCATCGGTCAACAAGCCCAACAAACGACGGCCGGCTCCGACGCCTTCAAGGAAGTCGACCTGAACGATTTCCTCAAACTGATGATCACCCAGCTTCGAAACCAGGACCCGCTGAACCCGATGGAAAACCAGGAGCTACTGCAGCAGATCACCCAGATTCGGGAAATCGAATCGAACCAGCGGCTCACCAACACGCTCCAATCGGTGCTGCTGGGACAGAGCCTGGCCACGGCCAGCAGCCTGCTGGGGCAGACGGTGCGAGGGTTGACCGTCGGCCAAGAGCAGATCACCGGCAAGGTCGATCGGGTTTCGATCGAGGACGGCACGGCGAAGCTGCACGTCGGCGACGACACGATCGAACTGCGCAACGTCGCCGATATCCTGCCCGAGGGTTCCGGCGACGGAATGTGAGTAGCCAACAACTTCGAACTGTAAGTCAGGAGCAACCTCTGGTGTGCCACTGCTTGCAGTCTGAATAACAACCTTTCGAAAAGAATGTTAACTGAAATAGAAGGAGACAGATCATGGGTTTGGCATCCGCACTGAGCACGGCGCTGACCGGATTGACCGCGGCCGAGACCACGATCGACGTGGTGGGCAACAACCTGGCCAACTCGAATACGGTGGGATTCAAGGCGTCCCAGGTCAACTTCGCGACCCAGTTCCTGCAAACGCGCAGCCTTGGTTCGGCGCCCACGGCCAACGATGGCGGCAGAAACCCCCGCCAGATCGGCTTGGGGACGATGGTCGCCGACATCACGCCCAACTTCAACCAGGGCACCATCCAGCTCAGCTCCAGCCCCACCGACCTGGCCATCCAGGGCGACGGGTTCTTCATCGTCCAGGGCGGGCAGGGCGAGCAACTCTACACCCGAAACGGCATCTTCAAAATGAACTCCGAAAGCGAGTTGACCACGACCACCGGCAACCGGCTGTTGGGCTTCGGCGTGGACGACGACTACCAAATCGACAGCGGCACCCTGATGCCGATCCACATCCCCATCGGTGCCGCGGCCGTCGCCCAGGCCACCAGCAGCGTGTTCCTGGAAGGGACCCTCTCGCCGACCGGGGACCTGGCCACCACCGCCGAGATCATCCAAACGGCCGTCCTGGGCGACAACAGCTACACGGCGCCGACCAGCACGGGCATGTCGACCACCATCACGCAACTCGTCCCGGCCACGACCACCACGAGCGCCGGATCTTTCGGCATCCCCGGCGTGGACGGATTGACCCCCAACGCAACGTATTCCTACGAACTCGTCTTCTACGACCCGAACACGGATACCGAAGGCCAGCCCTCGACCGTGGTCTCCGACACGCTCGGCGCCGCCGAGAACCAGTTCACCCTGGACAACCTTCCCGACGATGCCAGCTCCACGTACACGCGGCTGCGCATCTACCGGAGCGAGGCCGACCAGACCGACGCCTACTACCTGATCCACGAGCAGGACGTGGGCGCCGCCGCGCCGCCCCATATCGACCAGCTTTCGGACGCCGATCTGACCGACGGCACGCACGCCCAGCTCAACCAGACGCTGCTCGCCGGCAGTTACAACTATCTGATCATGTTCTACAATTCGTCGACCGGCGTGGAAAGCCGCCCCACGCAACCCGTCGAGGCCGGAATCATCGACAATCGACGATTCCAGTTGCGCGACCTGCCGGTGGACGCCAGCGGGCAATGGGACACCCGGCGGATCTACCGCAACACGAACACGAACCCGAACA
>Ga0307379_10014699_pt1 | contig 10069 bp, 11 predicted proteins | sample UN2MG_FD_202237 | JGI IMG/M metagenome (GOLD analysis project Ga0307379, IMG submission 202237) | Soil microbial communities from Risofladan, Vaasa, Finland - UN-2 | ecosystem: Environmental > Terrestrial > Soil > Coastal area > Acid sulfate soil | place: Finland: Risofladan, Vaasa | collected... | reverse complement strand
CCTGGGCATGCTCCTGAAATTATTAGTTTAATTGAACGAAAACAACAGTGGGCATTTATTACCGATGTAGTAATGCCAAAATATCGAATGCTATTTGGTAAAGATACTGACATTCCCGAAGATATCTCCCTTATATTTCAATCAATTAAAAAGTTGCATAACTTCACAAAGGGAATGGACAATTTACTACTCTTTACTTCTGGGAAGGGAGTTTTTAAAAGCAGATCCTTTTTAAAAGAGAGAATAGATGAGATTACTTCACTACATCTGAAAGCTCATGGGTTTCAAAAGGAAGCTATAGAAAGAGGTCTCCAAGATAAACAACGTGTAAGGTATGTTTTAAAAAAGATGTTTATACGAGAAAATTTTATAGGTACACTTACGCAAGGAGGATTATCTCACAATAATTTAATTTTGTCATTGCTCGAATGGCCCATGGATTAATTGAATGTTCCTTTATCCTTCTTGTAGTAGAACATTGATAACAGAGATAATAGAGACTACGATACATATAACCACTAAAAACGACATTAGGAAGTTAATAAATATTATTTTGGAAAAGCATCGAAATTTAGTTGTTGAATTTAGTTTTTTTTGATTCTAATAATTGAACAATAAAATATGATTCCGTATTCTCAATTTTGGTAAAATATGCTGATATTGCATCTTCGAAAAACCCAGAATAGCCGAAGGCAGTTATTTGGGGGATTCCTTGAGGATCTGTTTTTCTACCAATTTCAACATCAAAAAACAGGATAAGATCATTAAATAATAATTCTTGTTATCTTGCGATTGAAATAATTATATTTAGGTATTTTATTTTATAATTGGATCTATCCGTTTTAACAACAAAATCTTATCAAAATCTGAATCGTGTGAATAAATCTCTTGAATCTTATTTTCAAGCAAGCTTGCAGCAATTAATGAATCACGTCCTCCAGTTTCAAATTTTTCTGCTATTTCAAATGCTAGCAAAATCGTGGAAGTGGTAATGTCTAATAAGTTGATATTGCTTGAATCAATAATTGCCATTAATCGTTTTTTAACATCCGCTTCTTTATACTTATATGCTTTAACTAGAGCATGAAAACTTTCCATAAATACAATTGAAGGAATGCTCACGATTTCTTTCCCATTGATTATTTTTTTCAAAAGGGCTTTACATAATACATGTTCGGGGAGGTCTTCATTTAACGCGTATACAAGAATGTTCGAATCAACCCCTCTCATTATTTCCACATGCTCTTGCTAGCTTTAATTGCATCCACATTATTTAGTCCACCTGACAATGGATTCTCTAAAATTTCGAGAATTTTAGTTTTATTGACCGTCTTCTTTCGTAGATCATGACATAATATGATATATTCACCAATTTTCAGGTTTAAATTATCTGCTTCCCGTTTAATCTCCCACCACTTCTCTTTTAACTTATCATCAATAACAATATTCGTTCTCATATATGTAAGTATGTAATACATACTTATAATTCTTTTTTTATAAATTAGAACTAATTAAGATTAGAAAAAAAATAAAAAAAAGAGCTATTTAAAATCTCTGACCTAAGATAGTTGTTGAATTTACACTAAAAACTCCACCAAGATTCCGAGATAAACCTATTTTAAGGTCTCTTACTTGTCTACCTTCTGCTCTTCTGCTCTTTTGTAATAAAGATCGAGATGGCTAAATTTTAGAAAGAGGAGCTTGAATTAAACCCCGAAATTACCTTAAAAAAAAAGAAATTCTTAAATATTCATCCGACGAATTTAACTTTATGGTATATAGTTTAAAGTTTGATTAAAATTGAATTGAAAATTAAAATCTAACTTTTTTATATCGAAAATAAAAAAATAGGTGAATTATTATGCAAACAAGTGAGTCAAACGATCCGTTTTTCGCCCAACCATATGTGGATATCGATGAGTGGCGGGACGAGCCCGTAAGCCATCGATACATTCATGGCGGTTTTAAAGACACTCAAGCCCGATTCTCGTTTTACTTCCCACCGAAAGAGCAATACGAAAACCGGTTCTTCCAGTATATCATGCCGATGTCTGGTAATGAGAATGTTGCACAGGCACCAAATTACCCTGATCCTCCCTACGCGTTAGACTTTGTCTTTGAGAGTGGCGGTTATTTTGTTGAATCGAACCTAGGGAGACTGGACATGTTCCCAGGGGATGATCCCACCATCGCCGGGTATCGGACCAGTGTGGCAGTAGCGAAATATTCGCGTGTTTTGGCCTCTGAAATGTATGGTCCCCAACGCCCCTATGGTTATGCTTTTGGCGGCAGTGGGGGGGGATATAAGACCATAAGCTGTATAGAAAACACAGTTGGTATCTGGGATGGCGTGGTGCCATTTATTCACGCAACACCAATGGCCATGATCAATGTATTTTCGGTGCAGGCTCATGCAATGCGCGTACTGAAAGATAAAATCTCCGCCATCATCGATGCCGTAGAACCTGGTGGTAGTGGAAATATGTACGCTGACCTAAATGAAGAAGAACAAGAGGCACTTACCGAAGTGACTAAGATGGGATTTCCACCACGCGCTTGGTTCAATTACAGGAGGATAGCGTTTGGTTACACTGGAGTATTAACTACACTCCTTGACCAAATGTTTAAATGGGATCCTACATACTTTGAAGATTTTTGGAAGGAACCGGGCTACCTCGGTGCGAACCCGCCCCAATCACTCTTAGACGCCCGGATCAAACACGATACAACCATCAGCAAGCTTATTATGCCCGAGGATATCAAGAAAATGGGAGGACCATTGTCTATATCTGCTGGACAAGCTGGTAACATAGTCCCTGCAGGGTTTGTATTAGAAAGTGTGCCTGAAGGAGACATACAAGGGGCTTCAATATTTTTGAAAAGTGGTGAAGCAGAAGGTTGCGTGGTTTACGCTGTTGCAGCATTCGGTGACACGGTAATGCTAGCCTATGGCGAGGAAAATTATCAGTATCTTGGAGCTGTCAAAGTGGGTGACAAAGTGCAGATTGACAACTCTAATTATCTCGCTGCTCAAACCTATCATCGCCATCAGGTTCCGTCACCTGAATATCATGTCTGGGACCAGTTCCGAGGTGCAGATGGTAAACCTCTGTATCCGCAACGACCCGAGATACTGGGTCCGCGTCATGCGTATCAGGGCGCTGGTTCAATTCAGACTGGCAAGTTTGAGGGCAAGATGATCGTAGTAGAAATGTTAATGGACGAGGCAGCCTATCCTTGGCAAGCCGACTGGTATCGCTCGAAGGTAAAAGCTGCACTGGGAGAAACATTCGATGATAACTATCGGCTCTGGTTCATTGACAATGCAATGCATACACCACCGGTGATCACACCATTGGACTCCCATCCAGCAATAACCACGCGAGTTATCAACTATAGTGGTGTATTGAAACAAGCACTGCGCGACGTGAGTGCATGGGTTGAAAAAGGCGTGGCACCCCCTACGAGCACAACATATAAAGTGGTAGATGGTCAAGTACAAGTACCACTAACCGCTATGGAGCGCAAGGGAGTACAACCAGTGGTCAATCTTACAGTAAATGGAGGTGTGCGTGCAGATGTCAATGTTGGGAAGAAAGTTAAGTTTTCCGTGGTTATTGAAACACCACCGAATACCGGTTCAATTGTTGATGTGGAATGGGATTTCGAAGGCGATGGAGACTATCCAGTCACCGAAAAACTTAAAGACACTAAGAGCAAAAATGTGAAGGTGAAGACCAGTTATGCTTTCTCCAAGAACGGCACTTATTTCCCTGCAGTTCGTGTAACCTCGCAAAGGCAAGGCGACTCTCAAACTCCACATGCACGAATCCAGAACATCGGTCGCGTGAGGGTCGTAGTAAGTGGTGGAAGAAAACAAGAACCTGAAACTAAGCAATTAATATTTGAATTAAAAGAGAAACGAGCCGATTTGGGAAACATAATAAACAAGTTCTTTGATATAATTGGACAACATACTACGGTAGCTCAGGGAAAAGAAATATCAACCAATGAGATTGGCCCAAGATCTGAACGTTCTACAAAATTCGAAGTTGTTCCTTCTCCTGGTGAAACTTTTTATACTATAAGTTTTGAAGATATAGATTCAGGTATTGGCGTCTTTATTGAAATAGAAATTGAAGTCACAGGATCCTATAAAATGATGGCAAAAACCATAAAAAAAGTGTTCTCAAAAAGCATTATAGAAAATGCTATAGAAACTCTCAATAAAATTTTAAAAGAAACTGATTAATTTCCTTTTTTTTTTTAATTCTTTTCTCGTTTGACAAAATGTACTTTATCTATAATAAAATCAAATATAGTAAAAACAATAAAGAAAAAAAAATTAAAAAAATATAATTTAATCTCGTTGTCCTAATATGGTAATTGCAGCAACGCTAAAGGCTCCACCGAGGTTGTGACAAAGCCCAATTTTCGCGTCTGGAACTTGTCTTCCCTCAGCTCGTCCTTGAACTTGCTTGGTTATTTCCGTGAGCATCCTGCAGCCGGTACTTCCAATGGGGTGACCAAAACTTTTTAGCCCTCCAGAAGGATTCACAGTGGACAAAGTCTTAAGAAAGTGGTGGACAAGATTAAACAAAAAGAACAAAGCTACGAGAGTTAATTATATAAGTTTAATCCTTTCCTTTTTCATTAACTTTATAATTGAGAGGGAATTCTTACTTTTTGACATTTTTGATAATATAAAAACTTATAATTAGATGATTTATGAAATTTGTAGATTATTTTATGTTTTGGAAATTCGGGGATAATCTCATTAAGAAGCCAAAACCAGAAATTAAAATCTTTACAGTGGACGAGGAAGCGGAAAAGAAAAAGAAAGAGGAAGAGAAAAAGGGAGCAAGGAATCTAAATGTAATGATGTTCGTTGGAGTATTCTTGGGTGTATTCTTTAGTGAAACAATTATTAGTATCTTGCAAGGAAAAGAATTTATAATTGAGTTCAACTGGATTAGTGTTGTGATTGCATTACTTATTACCCTTTTCGTTATGCCTGGAGCTTATTTGTATGTACTAGATTATAAATATAATGCAAGATCTCTTCTCGTTAAATTCGCCTTATTCTTCCAAAGTGGTGTTTTTTGGGAGTTACTTGTTTCTCAGATTCCTGCACTTATTAATTTGCTGAAATGGATATTCAATTAGATTTCATCTTCGTTGATTATTTATAAATCATAATCTAAAGTTTTGATAAGATATTTCTCTCCAGTTGCTCCATTATTTATGTGTGCGAGTCTATTAGATAGGTGAGTTAATAATTGTCTTTCTTTTAGATCTTCTGAGAAGATAATATTATTCGGATAGTCCATTCTAAATATAATTTTGATGCTAGGTTGAGACGCGACATCATCAAATAATCGTTTAGTATAATGCCAACTAATTCGATTAAATCTTCAGTAATTTGCATATTGTCTAGGAAAATTATTGTCTAAAACACTGCTAATATTTATATATATAAATATCAGTGATTTTTTATATAAAAAAAAAATTAGTCTCGTTGACCTAATATAGTAATTGCAGCAACGCTAAACGCACCGCCAAGGTTATGACATAAAGCTATCTTGTCATCAGGAATTTAACTTCCTCTCGCTCGATCTTGAAGTCATTCCTTGATATTTTGGAGTATTCTTCATTATATTTACAATATAGGAAGATCAATTGATTTCCATAATTCTTGAATGATTTAAACGTTTTTGAAAGAAGAAAAATAAACCTAAAATAACCAAACTACCGAAAAATGGAGCAAATAGATAAAATCCCTCAGGGTAGTCCTTATATATTGAAATTTCCCATGATTCTCCTTCCTCTATTGTCAGTTTTATATTTAAAGTTCCATTAGTAGAAAATATAAAATTAAGTTCCTCATATCCATATGAGAAAGTCCCTAAGCCCCCTTGGCTTAGAATCACATCATTAAATTGAATATTCCAATCAAAAGATATTTCTCCTCCCTCATTATTGGAATAATTCTTTACACTCATAGAGACAATGTAATTACCTTGTTCGTTAATATAAATTGATTCCTCATATAAATCATCAGAACCTTCTTTATAAAATATTTGAAAATGACTTTTGTCCTTTAAATTGAAGAATAAACCAAACAACCCCACAATAATTAAAAATATGGTTAAGATTAAAATAATTTGCTTTTGATTCGTCTTAAAAGCTTTTCTAATCATTCTATACCATATTTTTAGTTTAACCATTATTTATCCCCCTCCTTTTCTTTTCTTAATTTAAATTGTCTAAGTTTTTTAGGAATAAAACCTTCCCCCGAAAGGATTGCAAAAATAATTGAGCTTAGTGATAACAATATAAGAAATATTAACCATTCTATAAGAATTGTATTTAATAAGGTAATAATTGGATTCATTTGAATAAATCCTAAGATCACCTTTATAGAAAGATCGAATAGCATTACAAACACTATCAATTTTATGGTATTAATAAAAGGCTTCCATAACTCTTTAGATATATATAGTTTAGGCGAACTTTGGTTCTTATAAGTTTGAACAATCAAAGATGGTTTTCCAATTTCATTGAATATCATATCTAAATCATCGAGAGTTGGCTCATTGTTTTGCGAAATTTCATTCAATTTGTCAATTATATGATTTTCAAGATCATTCATGAATATTCTTAATTCTCTATCCTTTAACCACAATGGGAGTTTTCCTTCAACTTTAATTAAAAACTTTTTAATATGTAAATCGATTTTTTTTAAATTTTTATTATACTGAAATCTAATCGATGATTCTGGTTTTAGAATTTCTTCATCCTTAAACTCATTATCAATACTTTTATTAATAATGTAATTCATTTCCTGATTTTCAAATGATATTTTTTCAGAATCACGGTATATTTGAAATCTATAATACTTTTTTCTTAAGGTGAATAATGTATATATCTTATAAAAAATCTCTAAGTAAATAGGCACTATGAGAAATTGACCTATTATCCTGAATATATTCGAAAAGAAAATGATATCTTCAAAAGAATGAAAATTATAAAAAAAAATAAAAAATAGATAAAGGTAATTTGTCATAAAAAATCGATATAGGTGATTTATCAACAAAAAGCAGACTAAAATACTGATAATTATTAAAGCTTCATGTTGGAGAATTTTCTTCTTTCCTATAATAGCTCTAATAATATTAATTATACTAAACATTAGTAATGAAATACTAATAAACCCAATTGGAGTAATAAATAGAAGTGACCCAATTAATGCCCAAAAGATCGCCCATTTCCAGAACTTTTTTGATTCTAAGGGAGAGCTACTATTGATAGTTGTAAATAATTTGTCCCCTATAAAAAATTCTTTAAAATGATTTGGTAAATATCCCTCTTTTGAAAAAATGATAAAAATTATGGTTAGAACTATCCAAAAATGGAATGATATAATATAAAGTATCAACGGATTGATTTCAAAATCTACTGTGAAAACCGGTAAAATGATGTTTATCAAAACTGGCCAAATTATGATGAATAAATTTAAGAGTAAGGTTGTAATTAATAAAATTTTAATACTTTTTAGGTAATACGGCAATAATTCTTTTGTAATATAAAGTTTTGGAGTAGATTTCCGAACATATTCACTTGTTATAGATTCTGGAGTTCCCATTTCCGCAATTGCCAAATGTAAATTTGATTCTTTTAGAGGGATTCCTTGAGCATTATCAATTGCTCTTTCCCAAATATGTAATTCTAATTCTTTTATAATGCATTCAAATTCTTTTTCTTTCCATCTTATCCAAACTGGCATCCTATCTTTTACTTGAGTTAAAAACTCATTTACAGCCTTCGAAGTTCCAATTTTTTCTTCCATTAAGATTCACTTTTTGGATATTCTTTTATCATTAAAATTTTCAACATTCAATCCACAAACTTCACAAATTTTATTCTTTTCAATGTGTTTTTCAATTCTATTAGCACAATTCGGACAATAATAAAATTGATTCTCGGAAATATCTATCTTAAAATTAATGATCGATTGCATTGCTTCAGTTAATTTAGTGTAGTAGCCAGCAAGGTAATTAAATACTTTAATTCCCTCAGGAGTAATGAAATTGTAATTCCGAATACGTCCTCCTACTTCCCTTCTGATGGTATCAACAATTCCATCCTTTTTTAATTTTCTTAGGATTGGATATAAGGTCCCTTCTTCAATAAAGAGTAGATTATTTGTTTCTTTTCTAAGTTCTTTAGCTAAATTATAACCATAAATGCCACTTTCTAAATTTCGATAGATTATCGAAAGAATCGATAGAGTAGAAATACCCCTTAAGATTTCTGATTCGAAATTATCAATATAATTTCTAAAATTTTCTGAATTTAATAATGCCTTTGGATGAAATTGTTTTAATCTTTTTATCAAAAATCTAACACTTTAATTTATTATTATAAATATGACTTTTAATGACATTATCATATCAGTTACGAGATTATTAATTTTTTAATACGATATGTTTGATACTATTCTATTTACACTATTTATTTAGTTTTTTATATATATAAATGTTTGGCTTTCCTCCTTAAATCGATAATCGTAAAAAAAAGATAGAAATCCACCTAAATATTTTATTCTCTCTCATCAAATTACAATTCGACTATAGAAAGATTTAAATAGTCATTTATCAATGTTAATAGTATATGACCTACTGTATTATTATTTCATTATTATATTCACTTTAGTCAAAAAAAATGACAAAAATTAAAGTACCTATTTAAAAGAGGGTTAGAATAATTTGGGCGAAATTAAAGATTATATTTGGCCATTACCAGCCATAGGAGGTTTTATCTCAATTATAGCAATTTTATGTCCAGTAGCCTATTTTGACTATGGAAATCCTGACTATTTTATTCTTTATAAGCATTTAGAACTCTGGATGTGGAATTTAACTCATATTTCTCAAGAATGGTTTTTTGGTGGATCATTCGGTTATTACGGTGATACTGTTGAAATTTATCTTAATTTAAGTGGTTTTAGCCTAATATTTGGTCTAGTGTTTTCTAGTATAATAATCATAATCTCATCATTAACAATTTTTAATGCAAATCAAGTCAGAATAAGGAAAATAGAACCATCAAAAGCAATTAAATTATGGTTTCTGTTTGCTATAATCATGATTACATCAGTGTTTGGGTGGATGCTAACCCAAGAATTTTTTATTCAACAAACTTCTACTTATAATGATATGCCTTTTAGTTTTTGGACTCATTTCACTCCTGGATTTGGAGTAATTGGACCAATAATTGCTGCAGCACTTATACTTATCAACATTTTATTAGCTACAATTTTATAAATTCCTAATTCATGCTTCTTCAGGAAAATATTTATTATTGAAGTACTTTGCATCTTTTTATTAGTTATTTGGTTATATTTCATTATCATACTGGTGATTTTGCTTTCACCTCTGGTTGGGTTTAATTTAATCGGGTTATAATTGACTCTTTCTCTTTAGAAAAGGCCACCATTAGATTGCAAAGACCTAAAATTCTTTTCACATCGATACATGAATTATAAAAGAAAATGAAAAAAAAAAGGAATTTAATCTCGTTGACCTAATATGGTAATTGCAGCAACGCTAAACGCACCGCCAAGGTTATGACATAAACCTATCTTGGCGTCGGGTACTTGTCTTCCCTCAGCTCGTCCTTGGACTTGCTTGGTTATTTCTGTGAGCATCCTGCAGCCGGTACTTCCAATGGGGTGACCAAAACTTTTTAGCCCTCCAGATGGATTCACGGCGGTTTCTCCATCCCAGTTAAACGTTCCATTCTTGAGTTCTGCAGCTGCTTGACCACGGTCGCAAAATTGCAAGTCTTGGCAATTTATTAGCTCGGTTATCGTGAAACAGTCATGTACTTCTGCGGCATCTATTTCTTTCCTTGGATTGGTAATTCCTGCTTCTTGATACGCATATTTTGCTGCTTTCACGGTCGATGGAAATGCCGTGAAATCTGCACCAGGTCCACCAGGGGGGACATACCATGGAAAATTGGTGTGGGCAGATATTGCATTGGCTTTCACCACCACGTAATCGTC
>Ga0307379_10014698_pt1 | contig 10070 bp, 9 predicted proteins | sample UN2MG_FD_202237 | JGI IMG/M metagenome (GOLD analysis project Ga0307379, IMG submission 202237) | Soil microbial communities from Risofladan, Vaasa, Finland - UN-2 | ecosystem: Environmental > Terrestrial > Soil > Coastal area > Acid sulfate soil | place: Finland: Risofladan, Vaasa | collected... | reverse complement strand
GTTAGTCGATTTAAAAGCCAATTATAGCTTGTCCGACCTTCATGGGCTTACTTGGTTCCATCGACTCCCCACCCTTTAAGCACCGGACAGATATTGATTCTCGCCCAGATATCGCCTACTTGTGCGCAAGGAATAAAAAAAGGCGCCCCACAAATGGGGCGCCTCTTATATATGAAAGAATCTATCTTTTATCGGGTCTGTTTGCTAAACCGGCGTCTAAAGACTAAGCCACCAACGACGGCTGCAGCTGTCACAGCAAGCAGCCAGATTGGGGTCATCGCCGCCGGCGAATCACCAGTGAACGAAGACAGAGATACACCAGTCGGCAGAAGCTCTACATTCAGGGTCAGGTCAACCAACAGCTCCGGCGTATCGGGGTCCTTGCTCTGGACACACAAGGTGCCTGTATAGACGCCTATGGCCAGTCCGGTCGAATCGAAGGTTACATCAACCATACTCGATCCATCTGGGGCAGCGGTTCCCGAGTTGGGATCCGCGCTGGCCCAAGCTATCGCATCTTGCGTACAATCTCCCGGTTCCACCGAATAGATGGACACATCATCGACGAAGAAATTGCCAACAGTTTGGTTGGTTGCGAAGATCTCGGAGTGGAATTCTACGTTATGGACAGAGCCATCGGCGTAGGCAGAAATATCCACTGTCTGCAGGCTGTATCCGATAACGCCACAGAGCGGCCCGCCTCCGTCAACCACAAACTCTTGGGTGCCATCTACGTTCAGCTCCATATAGTCTGACGCACTATCACAGACGGGCGTCTCAAGATAAAAAGTCAGATCAGTTGCGCCGGTGGGAATAACCACATCTTGAGAAACCGCTCCCTCTTCATAGGCGGCGATACCGCCAAACCAGACCCACCAATCGCCTGCATGTGGGCCTGTACCTCCACCCGTTCCACAGCTGGCTAAGGTGCATAATGGCGAGCCGAAGTTAGTCGACGATTCCGTCCAATAAGGATTCGGCGAACCAGCCTCAAAGCCTCCATCCTGGACGTTCTCACCCAAAAGGTTGCTTGTTGGGCGGCCTGCTGGGGCTGCGTCTGGCACAAACACTTTCTCAGTCACCCCACTTGGATTCTCAGGTGGAGCGTTTGCAGGGACCTGCTCCTGGATTTCCCAATTCAGAGGAATCTCGCCGCCATTGCTGATGGTCATGGGGACCGTTGCCAGCGTGTCGGGTTCCTGGGTTGAAGCCAGGGCAGAAGGATCGACCGAGATATCAGCGGGATCGAGGGCTGCGAATAAGATAGCCAGATCGGCAGCGATATGTCCGGCGGTGTTGCAGGAGCCATAGTTCAGGTTGATGCTGCCATCGCTGTTTCCAATACCTGTAGTTGAACCACTTCCCTCTTCGACGCCAACATCCGCGTATTGTAAAACGATGGAATCATCGTCGAACAGTATAGCCTCCCACGTTCCCGCATTGCCGCCATCTGGACCTGGCCAGTGCACGAAATCTTGGTACTGGGCCACCATGCAAGCTCCTGGGTAGCCATCATAGGGGCAGTTTCCTGCCGTAAATGACTGGTAGTAGGCCAAAGCACCGGTGTCACCGGGATCCAGATCGTCCCACATGATGGCCACGATATTACTCGGGCTGTCCCCATCAAGGGGGCAGGAGTTACTAAAATCGCTACCACTATCATCGAAGCTCAAGTAACCGTTCGAATTGAAATAAAACTCGTCGAATTCGGTGCCATAGAAATGAAATGGGAAGGTTGTCGAAATCGGGTCCGAAGTGGCGTCATCACCAAGGGTTACAGTAATTCCTGTGGCCGTGATATCTATAAAGTTGTACGCTGGACCACCGGCCTCATTTGAATCGATATACACATAGCCGAAGGCATCTGGCCCGCCCGTGTCTTCTGGCGCCGCCATAACAACAGTGAGCAGCATCAAGGACATGGCTAGGACGCCTAAAATTACAAAAATGCGATTTTTCTTCATAACTATTCCCTCCTGGAATACTCAAAAGATAAGTGACAAGAGATCAGAACAATTGGGGTTGCTACTTTGCTCGGTATCCTATTCACCTCCTGCTGCACTATCTATCAGTCGCCACAACAAAGCAGATAGCACTAGATAAGGAATTACGGTAGATAATATAATCCTGTTTCTGGGATTTGGATCAAGATAATTACCCGAGTATATGCGACGACTGTGATTTGGCAACCTTTTCCGCGATCTTTTTGGGCGAGTTACGAAATCCAATGTTCGAGGAGACGCTATGCCAGCCCGTCGATAGCTTAAGTCGAAGTCACCTCCGCTGCCCGTTGGAACAGCCAGACTTGATTTATGCGCGGGTGATGCGTGTGGGTAATTCTCGAGTTAAGAAGGAAGGGTTAACAAAAGTTTCTGTGATTCCGTCGATATCCAGGTGATTTAATATAGAGATTTAATCTAGAGATTTGATCTGGAGATCTAATCTGGAGATCTAATCTGGAGATCTAATCTGGAGATTTAGTCTGGAGATTTAGTCTGGAGATTTAATCGGACGATTGCGCTGGTTTCGACCGCCAAGCCCCAATGCATAACAAGACCTTCTGCTGATTATCTATTCCTGTTCTGGGATTTGGGGGGAATGAGACTATTCAGAGCGAAATATGCTAGCCCTGGTCATTGCTCTGGGCTTCTTTCGCAACCGCTTCAATTTCGGCGGTCAGGCTTGCCGTGTCGATATTTTTTAGCAGGTAGCGCTTGGCTCCTGCCTTGATGGCCGCCTGCTGTTCATCGTCGTCGGCATAGGAGGTCAATACGATCAGGCCGACGGATTGATCGGCCAGGGCTTTGTTCATCTCACCGATCGGATCAGCTTTCTGGCCGTACTTGCCTTTCAACTCTAGCAGAACCACATCTGGTTTGTGGTTCAAGGCTTTCTCCACCCCTTGATTATAGTCGCGTGCCGTGGCAACGACGTCGATGTTGGGAAACGAGGCCAGGCGTGCCGCCAGAGCCCGCCGCACTACCAGATGCTCGTCGATTATCATCACTCGAATCTTGTTCGTCGGCATTACAGGCCCTGTGGCGCTCCAACCTTGATCTTGTACTAGTGAGTGCATATCACAGCCCATCATCCACAGAATTCGGCAGAAAAAGTGCCGATTGTGCCCTAGTGTACGACTTAACGGTATGCCCCCTGTAGTAACAAACGTCACCAAAGATCTATGATGGTTGTCACTGAGATGGGTTGTGGAACAGGTGTGGTGGTGTTTTTCCGGCTTTTGCCGTTATTTGGTTGAAGCGTCGGCATCCTGTGGAAGCCGGAGGCAGATTTGTGTGCCCTCCCCTGGGGCAGATTGGATGGTGCAGGTGCCGCTAAGCTCTTCGGCTCGAGCACGCATATTGGCCAGTCCGTGTCCGACAGATTGATCCTGCTCATCTGGGTTGAACCCCACCCCATCGTCGATCACGCAAAGAATAACCATCTCTGGCTCTTCCCATAACTCGACGGTGACGTTCTTGGCTCGCGCATGGCGGGCCACATTGGCCATTGCTTCTTGGGTTGTTAAGAAGATGGTCCTCGACATGGGTAAGGGTATTGAGGACAGTGTCGTTGGATCTACCAGGAATTTGACAGGGATCATGGCGTTGGCCTGAAACTCACGAACGAGTCGGGCCAGGGCCATGTTTAGATCACCTGAGAATCGCCGCGGTCGTAGATCGAGAATGAAGTTACGGATATCCCGGATGGCGTCATTAAGGCTGTCGATCGCCTGTAGGAGAAGCTCGTTTGCCTCGGATGGTTTCTCGGGAAGGTAAAGCCTGGCCGATTCCAACGTCAATCCAACCGCGTAGATGGACTGGATGGTGCCGTCGTGTAAATCCATTCCAATCCGCGAGCGTTCTTCCACGATCGCCAGGCGTCCAACCTGCTCGTATAAACGGGCGTTCTGGATTGCGATGGCGGCATGGGCCGCCAGCATCTCCACCAATTCCTGATCAGCGGCTGTAAATTCTTCTTTCCCCTTGCCAGCAGCGCTTTCGGTCTCGTTTTCTTTGTTGGTCAGGTAAAGGTTTCCCAACACCTGAGTTCCGGCCATGATCGGGACGCCTAGAAAGCTCCGCATCGAGGGATGTCCCTTTGGGAATCCAACCGAACGCGGATCTTCCTCCACGTTCGACAACCTAATTGATCTGGATTCCCGCATGATGGCTCCCAGAACACCCAATCCCTGTGGCTGGTTGGGCATTAAGGCTTCACCCTCGGAATCGATGCCGCTGGTAACGAATTTCTCCAGGTTTCCGTCCGGGCCAGGAACACCGAGGGCTGCAAATCGGGCGTTGCCGAGGATACGCGCAGAGTCGGTTATCTGCTGGAGAACTTTATCCAGCGACACCTCGGAGGCGATAGCTAACGCTGCCTCGTTCAAAGCCGCAAGGGCTGGTTGGGTTGTGCGACTGGTCTCGACCATATCGCTATAGATATTCTTTCAAGTGGTGTTGGATACAAACAACAGAATGACTCTATTTTGGCAAGGCCTGCATAGAATAATTCTACCTGTTGTTTATTAGACAACAAATGGCAGGCGAAGAAATTGTTTGAAGCTGTTAGCTGGATCAGTCGCAAGCTTGAACTGCCCATGAGTACGCATCCATAGGCGACTGCTCGAAAAATCATCAACAATAAAGACACGACTCCTCCGGGCAAGTATGATTTTCTTGCCTTAGCTGTATGTTTTTCCTTGGTTTGGCTTTACGAGTCGCTGACAAGGCTTTGAGATTAGAACGTTCACCATCAAATCCTCTCGCTCCAGCCCATATTTTACGCTATAACCCCGAGCATAAAGGAGGATTTACAACATGACTACATCGAAAGATTTGACAGTTGACGCTTTGCTCCCAGCAGAGATGGCCTTGCGAGCCGAAAAAATCGGTGTTTCAAAGGCCCACATGAGCCTATTCACCTTGTTTGCCCTGGGGGTTTTGGCCGGAATTTTCATCGCCCTGGGAGCGATCTTTGCCACATCGGTGACGGCGCCTACCATGGGCGTTGATCCAGCAACCGGTGCATCGCTGGCAAAGTATTTGCCCTTTGGCATCACCAAGCTCCTTGGTGGTTTTACCTTCTGTCTTGGGCTCATCCTGGTCGTTGTTGCCGGGGCGGAGTTGTTTACTGGCAACAATTTGCTTGTCATGGCCTGGGCCAATAGAAGGGTATCCACTGCTAGCGTGCTGCGGAACTGGGGGATCGTTTATGTGGGTAACTTCGTTGGGGCAATCATGACGGTGATTGTCGTGCTGCTCTCAGGTCAGTTTACATTTGGTAATGGCGCCATTGGTCTAAATGCCCTTAACATCGCCCAATCAAAAGTTGGCTATGGGTTCATCCAGGCCATCTTTCTTGGCAGCCTCTGTAATATGCTGGTTTGCCTGGCCGTCTGGCTGGTATTTTCAGCGAGGACGACGACTGACAAGATTCTGTCCATCATCTTTCCGATTACGGCTTTTGTCGCCGCTGGCTTTGAACATTCCATCGCTAATATGTACTTTATTCCTATGGGTCTGGCGATCAAACAGTTCGCCGGGGAGGCCTTCTGGAGCAGCATCGGGAGTTCAACCGCGGACTATGCAGCCTTGACCTGGGGGAATTTCCTTCTTCACAACCTGCTCCCGGTTACGATCGGCAACATTATCGGCGGCGCTGTAGGAGTGGGTGTCGTTTATTACGTCATCTATTTGCGACGCAGCAAAAGCGCGACCGTATCTGGACCAGCGGCTGATGATGCCGGGGCAGCTCAGCAATAACTCTTGAATACGACAATTCAGTTGCCGGTTTCTGTCGGGAGGATACGCGCTGTGTACACGACTCGCCGTCGAGCTGACGGTCTATGACGAAGCGAATGTTGCAAACTCGGATTGATCGGGCACAAGGGGACTTCACCGCTAAGCCCTGCTGTTCGGTATCATCTAACCCCGATGGCCCCTAATATCAATTGGATGGCGAAGATCGACTCTGCCGAATCTGCAGCCTCAATAGAGTCTATGCTTCCAATCCGCGCAGCGCTTCACTGATTGCCTGACTAGTGCTCAATGCTGTCCCTTCGTTCCATGATGCGCTGGATGCCGGCTCCAAACCAGCAAACAACTTGCGGCGCGGGGGGGCGTAATTATGGCCCTGATTACATTTTCTAGCGCGCGCCAGCCCAACGAGCATGATGATAATCTTCACATCTCGTGGCGAAACAATAATCCGAGCAGTTTTATTATGGCTTTTACTCTTCCCGACGAAGGTTATGTCACACTACACGGCGCGAGGTATACCCATATAGCACGGCCGAGACCTTCGGGCGACTATACGCGTGGGAATTACTGTAAGCACTGCGCAGAAATTTGGCGGGACGTTGAACAAGTCGCGACTCGCCCGGATGCCCGAATCGAGGAGCGTGGCACATGCGCAAGATATCGACCGCGTGCGATAGAGACAGCGAAAACACCTGCTTATTTCCCGATTCATTCTGCAGCTAACTGCTGTTTCGTTTCATGAGTATCGGTTGTCCGAAAAACGAGACAGCATATTTTCATCACCTGTGCGATGGACTCTTTTATCCCCAAAACGTAGAACCAGAAGTGTGGCCTGCGTTAACCTTTATCATACACACCCCAGGGCCAAGTCATCATGCTACTTTACAAACTCCTCCGAGAAGTAGGTGGCGTACTCCTCTCGATCCTGGAGATAGTATCCAAAAAAGGCGGTGGCGAAATGGTTTTTACGCGCCGCTTGCTCAGAGTTCTCGACCATCATATGTTTCTTGCCGATAAAGGAGACCAGGAATCGCTCCGTCGTCCCCAGATGCTCATAGGTGTACACGCATTCGGTTTGATAGTCTATTAATTTATCCTCGGTTCCGCAGATCATGAAAGCCGGTCGATCAGCCGATGCCAAACCCCGCTCTCCGTAAAACCAGGAGACCCCCGGAGCCAGCGGCATGACGGCCTTAATCCGATCATCCGTCACTGGCTGCCATAGCCCATCGTCACTAGTAGTGATTTCGGCCCCGGTATATTCGACAAAAGTGTCCCACTTCCGGGCCAGAAAGCAGATGTAGTTTAGCCACCAGACTGACTCATCCGGCTTCATACTTAGCGCTTGCACGCACTGGGAAAGGTAATAGTCAGGATCAATCCGAACCCCCCCATAGCCAGGGAATAGTCGCCGCCGGATGAATAGCCGGCGACCCCAACATGCTCGGTATCGATCATCCCTGCCAACCCTTCAGGGGGATAGGAAGCCAGTTGGTCCAGGGTGAAAAGGAGATTCCAGGGATGATCGATCATTTCGACATCTAACTGTTCGACCGATGCCCAATTTGGGACGGTAGCCATAATGAATCCATGGGAAGCAAGATGCGGTTTGAATAAGTATCTGCCTGAATTTGTCCCAGTCAGGATCAGGGGATAGGGCGCACCACTCATATCGGCCGCCGCGTCGCGCAAGATTACATTGCCCTCGGCATCAGTCTGCTCCAGCACCGGATATTTGATTTGCACTCCCAGCTTGCGCCCGTCTCGGCTATAATCAACCAAGGTAACGCTTGTCGTGCCGACGAAGAAAGGACCAGGCTTTGAAAGCGGAAATGATGGCTCTTCCTGGGTAGCCGCCGCTGCCTCGGGTTCTACGGTGCGCAATCCTGTCCCCGGTGTTTCCCCATCTTCAGTTGTTTCTTCGGATTGCTTACCTGTCTCCGTGCCCTGCAGCTCCGTCGACCGCTCTTAGGTTACGGCAGATGTTGTAGGCGAACCGGTCACTGGAGACTGGGGTGATGAATCCCCCACGGGGTTACAGGCAGATAGAAATAACACTCCCATGCCAAATGCCACAGCTAATCCGTTGCCCTTCATCGCGTTCTCCCTTGTCAGAGTCTACGAAACAAGTCTTTTTGCTTAATTCCTTTCAGTCATTCGTCCTATGTAGAGACCGTATCACGAGGATATACTCATGCTATATGAACTAAATTGGCCTACGTCAGAAGATGTTGAAAAGCAGAAATGCGTGCTGTGGACACCCCTGTAAATACTGAGGTGCATTGTACAGATAACGCTGGCAGACATTCTACCAGTCTGATTATCAAACCGTCGGTTAGAAAAATTACACATTTGGAACCTCACAAAGGAAAGTACTGGGAAAAAGATGTTACCATGCCCGTAAAGCGCCTTTCAATGGATTAATGAGGGTGTGGTTTATTTGAAGCCGTATATATAAATGCTGCAAAATATCCAATGCATCCCAGCCACTCACCAGATAAACGGATAATACTTTCGAATTGTAATTGCTTATTCGGTCTATTAATAAAGACCAGAGCGAAATTGAAAAACTCAATGTAGTCTATCCCGAGGCAATAAGGGACACTAATAGGTAAGAAGCTCGTCAAGTATGATGACCGGGCCTTGCTTTGCGATAGGCGAATTGGCTAACTGCTGGGGGAATAGCTTGGCGTACACCGCAAATCAATAGGAGTTAAACAATGTCAATCAAAAAAATAATCGGGATCGTTTTTGCTGTGATAATTGCTGGGTTTTTTTTGATTCAACTGCTGCCGTATGGCCATGATCACTCCAACCCACCCGTACAAAGTGAACCCAACTGGGATAGCCCCGAAACACGGATATTAGCTCAGGCGGCGTGCTTCGACTGTCATAGCAATGAAACTGATTGGGGAAGTTGGTACGAAAGCGTGGCTCCTGCTTCCTGGTTAGTACAGCGCGATGTGGAGGAAGGTAGGGAGCATTTAAATTTCTCCGAGTGGGATCAGGGTGGAAAGCCACGAGAAGCAGATGAACTATGGGAAGTGCTGGAGTACGGCAGTATGCCCCCAGCGCAGTACCTGCTGCTTCACTCGGAAGCCAAATTGACGCAAGAGCAGAAAGACCAACTCGTTGCCGGCTTACAGGCCACCATCAGGAATTAGCTGTGACAAAGTAGATAACTGATTCACTCACCTGCCTTGTGCGACTTCAGACGATGAGGGACCAAAGAGGGTGTAGTATTAAGGGACACTTTTTAGCCAACTAGAGGTAGCGGAGTGGCCCATGACAAAGACGGAAAGCAGAAAACCAACAGCTGAAAGCACCATCAGAAATATCCGTCACAACAGTCGCCGCAAACATTCAGGCGAGGAGAAGATCGACATCGTTCTGGAAGGTCTGCGCAGTGAAGAGATGGTCACCGAACTGTGCCGACGGGAGGGAATCGGCGAGAGCTTCTACTATCGGTGGAGCAAAGAGTTTCTAGAAGCCGCCAAGCAGCGGCTGGTTGGTAAGGGCAAGATCTGGACCGACAGCCGAGATGTTAACGGTTTACGGTGGGAGGATGAGCATTTCAAGCCTGAGAGGATGCAAGTCATCCGATTGGTGGAAGATTCTGTATTGGCTTCCGCATGCATGTCTTAAGGACTTGCTCTACCGAGAAGCACCTTCGATTGAGGCCATGATATAAGAGGTAGTCTTTGAGATGGGTTTGGACGAAAAATGTGCGGCGTCCCTCTGGCTGTACGACTGGGCTATTCAAAGTTTCAACGAACTTGTAGCGAAACTAGCCGACGCTCTATTCGTCGGCTCGAAAAAAGAGGTAGAGAAAGGAACTGAATTATTCGAGATGGCAGGTCAGCATCCCTCTATTGCATATTCGCAGTGGTATGCGGATGTGGCCGATTAATGACTATGCGAAATTGCGTAAACCTTGTCACCCGAAGTCGTCAAAGCGGCTAGGTAATGCGGCGACTAGCGAGATCCCGAAGAGATGGCGGAAGAGCTGTTGGCAGAATTAGTGGCAGTGGAGAAGAAATAACCTTAGTCTAAGTAGGCTATCTGAGCGTGCTGTAAGCACCCTCCTGAAATCCCTTCTTCAATGATTCGTCTGGTATGGTTGCAGCTAACTCATCGACAAGTGCTCTCGCAGTCGCAAACTCCCCCTCAGCCTCTTCCTGGTTCCCCAAAGTGCGATGAAAGTTTCCGAGACTAGCATGAAGACGCCACATCAGAAATCGCTCGCCGGCTGCCTCCGCATTCCTGAAAGCTGCTTGTAATAGCGATAGTACCTTCTCTTCGCCAGTATTT
>Ga0307379_10014695_pt1 | contig 10070 bp, 10 predicted proteins | sample UN2MG_FD_202237 | JGI IMG/M metagenome (GOLD analysis project Ga0307379, IMG submission 202237) | Soil microbial communities from Risofladan, Vaasa, Finland - UN-2 | ecosystem: Environmental > Terrestrial > Soil > Coastal area > Acid sulfate soil | place: Finland: Risofladan, Vaasa | collected... | reverse complement strand
GCTCGAGCAGGGCGGTCAGCAAGTGCTCTCCGGCTTCGCGCGGAACGAGGTCGTTGTCGAGCAGGACGAGGATGTGGGCCAGATCGGCCAGGATCAGCGAAGGCAGCAACGCGTCCGCCGACTGCAGCTCGAGCCGGTGGGCCGAGTGGATCAACTGTGGGCCCGACCCTTCGAGCAAACGGCCGCCGACGCCGCCGCCGACGCCGCCGACGCCGCCGACGGCCCCTGCGATCGGGCTAGCGGGGGGCTTTGGGCGGCCCATCGGGATCCGTCTGCTGGACCGCGGCGCGGAGCGTGTCAAATCGGAAGCCCCGGCGCAACGACTCGAGGGCGAGCACCTCGGTCGGGGCGATGTTGGCGAGGTTGACATTGGCTCCGCAGCGCAGGATCAGGTGCGTCTGCTGGTCCTGGAGCGGCGCCTCCCAGAGGACTCGCGCCGGGTCGCGGATCGACCCGAGCAGCGCTTCGAGCAGGCCGTCCTTGACCTGTCCGCTCTGATCGAAGATCCCGGTGCCGCGGCCGGATTCACGCGCCTCGATCGTCACGAGCGACACTCCCTCATCGAGATCAGCGTGGACGCAGTCGATCGTTTCGGCCGCGGTCATCTGGCGCTGTGGGTCCTTGCGACCGACCTCGGTGATGACCTCGAGTCCGGCGTCCTGCGCCCGGTGGATCATCTCCCGACGGGCTGCCACGGGCACTTCAACGGTGCCGTCGCTCACCTCGAGGGCGGTGAAACCGAGCTCGCAGGCGCGAGCGATGAACGCCGGCATCCGGCCCGTGACCCAGGCGGCCTCGAGGAGGGTGCCGCCGGGGTAGACGGCGATCCCCGCCGCGACGAGGTGGGCCACCTTGCGCATGAGCAGCTCCGCGGGTAGGGCGGCAGACGTCCCGAAACCGAGCTTGACGTGATCGATCAACGGCGCCGCCGTCTCCACCAGGTCCTCGACCGCTCGGATCCCGAGACCCTTGTCGATGATCGCCGTGATGCCGATCGTCCGCGGTCGCCGCGTCCGACGCTCCAGGAGCGGCTCGACAGCGTCGCCCCACGCCTCATCCTGGATGTCGGTCATGCCGGTCCGACGAGCTCACGCAGGCCCGCCTCGACCTGGGCGTGGTCCGCGCCCCACGGTACGACGACAACTTGACCGTCGCGTTCAAAGCCCTCCTCGAGCAGACAGCACTTGACGAACGTCGGCTCAGCGCGCTGGCCGGCGAGGATCCGGGGGCACATTTCCAACGACGGTGGACGATCTCCGTACAGGTGTTCGTGGATCTGGCGGCTTCGCTCGCAGCCGACCAGCAGCCAATCTTCCCGTTCCGGTCGTTCGTCGAGAAAGTGAACCGGTGCGTCAAGCGCTTCGAACCCGGATGCTCGGCATGGGAACAGGTAGCCGCCCGGCCCCGGCTCCACGGTGGCCGCGAGCTCGGGCAGGTCGATCCGCTCAAGCGTGGGGAGCGTCGCCGCCAGCGGGGCCACGGCGAGCACGCGCTCGACCAGGTCCCAGAGCTTGGGCGGGTCAGGGGGCGCCACCTCCACGACGGTGATGGCCAGCGGCGCCGGTCGCGCGATGAGATTGATGTGTTCGTAGCGCCCGAGGACCACCAGCGTCTCGTCCGCTATCACGTCAAGCTCGAGCGCCTTGACCGCCAGCTGTGACGGCAGGCCGACATCTACGGCCCGGTCGACGACGAAGCGGGTCAAGGAGGGCGGCGAAAGCCACGCCGCGCGCGTGATCGGTGAGAACAGCGGCTGCCGATCGGCGGTCTCGACCACGGCGACGGCGACTCGCTCCTGATCGTGAAAGACGATGAATTCGGTCCGCCGATAGGCGTCTCGCCCAACGATCGTCCGGAGTCCTTCATCGGTCAGCGGGAAGTCGGCCGACTGATAGCTGACTCGACGGTACGGAAGCGGGACGAAGTTCCGGCCGGCGGTAAGGCTGCCCGGCCCGACCAAGGGCGCCTCGTCGAGCGTTCGGTCAGCGGCCACCGGGCGCACCCCCGGGCGGTGTCTCTCGTCGTCGATAGGCTCGACCCGCCATGCGGACGCCGCCCAACATATCCCCGCCGGAGGTCGCTCCGATCGAGAGCAAGCTCGCCAGGCCGGGCGGGAATGTCGCATCGCGCGCGAGCAAGCTGGCCAGCAATCCGGCGAGTGGTGCCGCCACGTGCCCGCGTGCGGCGGCGGTCAGGAGTTGCCCGGCCAGCCGGGTCGTTCGGGGCACCGCCGCCCGTCGGATGGCCGATCGCACTCGTGCCCCATCGACCCACTGACCCGCGACCTCGGCCCACGACATGAAGGCGAGCGCGCCCGCGAGAAGATCGTCCCCGGACGGCGTCAGACCCGGACCGAGTCCGGCGATCCTTGCAGCGATGATCGCCGCGGTCGCTGCGTCGCCCCTCGCCAGGGCGGTCTCCAGCGCTTCCAGATCCGTCGTCGGAATGACCGCGCGATACCCGTGATCCGGGCTGGCGACACGGTCGGCGATCGCATCGAGCACCGCCAGGCGCCGGCTCAACTCCGTGCGGTCGACCGCATCTGCCGCGAGAACGGGCTCCGCCCTCCACGGGGCCGCGTCGGAGCGATCCATGCGCGGCGGCCGGTCAAGGCGTCGAAGGTCGGGAGGAGCCAGACGAGTGAGGCGCGCGGTGTACGGGCCGTCCGCTACATCATTCCGGACGATGGAGAGCATCGCATCGTCGGTCGTCCGGCTGATCACGATGGCCCGCTCGAAGCGCGCGACGAGCCTCCAGGACACCTCGGAATCCAGCAGGCGCGCGGCCTCCTCGTCGAGGCTGGCGATCTGCAGCTCCATCGTCCGATGCTACCATGCGACCGTGCCCCAAACTGGCGCGGTCCACGCTCTTCCGCCGCTCCCGGAGCTGGTCGCGCGCCTCCGGATGACGCCCGCCTGGCAGCGCAAGCAGGACCTGCGATTGCTGTCACAGGGTGCTCTCCGACTGTCGGACGAAGTCGGCGACGACGCGGTCGCGCTGCCCGACGGCGACGGCTACCTGTTGCTCGCAGCCGAGGTCATCTGGCCTCCGTTCGTCGCTGCCGAACCGGAGCTGGCCGGCCGCAGTGTGGTCCTCGCCAACGCGAATGACATCTACGCGATGGGCGGTCGGCCGATCGCGCTGCTCGACACACTGATCGCCCCGGGGGTCTCGGAGGCGGAGGCTGTCATGCGCGGGATCTCGGCAGGGGCCGCCCGTTACGGTGTGCCGATCCTGGGCGGTCACCTGACGCTCGAAGCCGACGCGACAACGGTGGCGGCGTTCATCGTCGGCCGGGCGCATCGCCTCCTGTCGGGCCGTTCAGCGAGCCCCGGGGACGTGCTCCTCCTGCTGACCGCGCGGGCGGGGCAGTTCCACGCTCGCTTCCCGTTCTGGGACTGCTCGTTCGACCGGAGCGACGCCGACCTGCGAGGCGACCTGGAACTGCTGCCGGAGATCGCCGAGGCCGGTCTCTGCGATGCGGCTCGTGACGTCTCCATGCCTGGTCTGCTGGGATCCGCGCTGCAGTTCCTCGAGGGGTCCGGCGTCGGCGCTGAGATCGACCTTCAGGCGGTCCCGTACCCGGCGGAGGCGCGCGGCCGCGAGGAACTGTTCCTTGGGTCGTTCCCGAGCTACTCGTTCCTGCTGGCGGTCGACCAGGGCCAGGTCGAGGAGGTCATCGCGCGGGCCACCGCGCGGGACCGCGTCTGTACCTCCATCGGCCGAGTGACCAGCGAACGGCGCGTCGAGCTGATCGATGGCTCCGCGCGCTCGACCTTGTGGGACTTCACGGTCGAACCCTTCTCCGGGTTCGGACCCCGCGCTTCGTAGGCGTTCGCTAGACGCTCGCGCCGCCGTCGCCGGTGGAATCGGACGGCAGGACTTTGGCCGGCTCGTCGCTCCACGTCGGGCGCATCAGCTGATGCTGGATCCCGGCGAAGGTGGCAGGCTTCCCCACCTTCTGCCAGCCGAGGTGCTCGAAGAAGCGGACGATGGGTAGCTGGATGTGGCCAAGGAAGACGCGGACCCCGCGCTCCCGGACGAGATCCTCGGCGGTTCTCACGAGTGCGCGGCCAACCAGCAAGCGCGACGCCCGGTAGGCCGCTACGACGGTCAGGCGGCCGCCAAGCCAGGCGTCGTCTTCACCCGGACAGCAGCGCACGACGCCGACGATCTCACCGATCGGCTCACAGATCGCGACGATGTGCAGCGTTCGTGGATCGGCGTCGATGGGCTCGACGTCGCTGCGATCGAACAGGCCCTGCTCATCGACAAAGGTCCTGCTACGAATCACGTAGTACTCGGCCAGTTCCGCCTCGGAGGCGGCCGGCCGACAGACGAGCCAGCGCTCGGGCGTGGCTCGTCCGGTCTGGAGTTGCGGCAGGGTCTGAACGTTCGGCTCCTCGATTGTCGGTTGGTATTGGCGGTCGCTGAGCCGAACGCGTCATCGGCGGACCCGAAGGATCCGAGGTGCCTGAGTGCCGCTGCGCTCTAGGTGCCTAAGGCCCGGAGCAACCTCGCTCGAGCCCCGGCACGATGCGATCACTAATAGAGCAGGAAAGTTTCCCCCAAGGCGATCCGGATGGCCGGCAGGAAGAACGTCCAGACCGCGGTGAAGACGAGGATCCAGCCGAGCCAGCGAGCCGCGAGCTTTCCGTACACCGTCGCCCAGATGGCGACGAAGGCGATGGTCCAGACGACCATGATCGACTGGAACAGGTAATCGCCGTGGAAGAAGTTCTCGATGAAGAACAACGATCCGACGGAGATCGGCAGGCAGATGTTGGCGATCGGCTTCAGATCGAGTCCGCTGATCTCGCTGGCCCCCAGCGCGGTGAAGAACAGGGCGTACAGGGTCGCCAACGCGGCCACGGCGACGCCGTTACCGCCGACGATGAAGATCATGAAACCGACGTTGACGAACATCACGACGCCCGCGATCAGGCTGATCACGCCGACCGTCTTGACCGGGTGTGCGCCGCCCTCGGCCGGTTCTGCGCCTATGCCGAGAAAGAAGAACCCGTTGGCCCAGGCCGCAATGCCGCCGGCAACGAGTAACAGGGTCAGTGGCAGAGGACCCTCGAGTGGAAAATTACCCACGGTTGACCTCCCTCTTCCGAATACACGATGGATGATCCGGATCCACGCGGACTAGCCTGGAACGTGCAGGGCTACAGAACGGAAAGTTGGCGGCCGACCCGGACGGACCGCCCCGCGGCGAAGGCGGACAGTCCACTGCAGGCGCCGCATCGGGCGCAGCCTGCCTTGGTATCCGCCTGGTTCATGCCACGACGCTCGAGCATCTCGCTGACGGCCTCGTAGATGCTCGTCATCGTCTGGGGCGACGGCGCCGGCACATCCTGCATTTCCGTGCCGAGGACCGGTCGCAGCGGGACGATGAATGGGAAGACGCCGATGTCGATGAGTTTCTGCGAACCGGCGATGATCGATTCTTCACTTTCTCCGAGGCCGACGATGATGTAGCTGCTCACCTGCCCTTCCCCGAAGAGCTCGACGGCTCGTCGGAATGCTGCGAAGTAGTGATCGACGCTCGTCCGGGCCTTGCCGGGCAGGACCCGCTCGCGCACGGCTTGATCGAACGCCTCGAGGTGGATCCCGATCGAGTCGGCACCTGCCTCTTTGACCTCAGCCAGGACCTCGAGGTCCTCAGGCGGCTCGAATTGGACCTCGATCGGGATGTCGACGACTGCCTTGACCCCACGGACACAGCGGGCCATGTAGCGGGCACCTTTGTCCTGCTCGTTGAGCGTGCCCATCGTCATCACGAAGTGCTTGACGCCGTCGAGGCGTACCGCTGCGGCCGCGACTTCGGCCAGCTGCTCAGGCGTCTTGACCGGGACGGTCGTTTTGTTCCTGAGGCTGATCCCGATCCCGCAGAACCGACACCGGTCGGCGTCGCTGTTCCAGCGGATGCACGTCTGGACGATCGTGGTCGCCAGGACGTCCGTGCCGTGCAGCACGGCGATCTGATTGTAGGGAACGCCGTCAGCCGTCGAGAGATCGTAGAAGTGGGGTCTCGACGGGAATGAGACCGGGGCCATCGTCTCCCCGTTATGGGTGATGACGAAGCCGCCCCCGTGCTCCCGAACGGCATACGGAGAAGAACCGACGAAATCGGCCATCGTGGGAACCATCACGACCTGCCCATCGACGACGAAGGGCTTGTCGTCGGTCGGTCCGGCCCCGCCGCGGCGCCCAGCGGAGTCGAAGGGCACCTCCAAACGCGCACCGCGCGTCTGTAGATCGACCACGAGCTGCTCGGTGGTGGTCGCCTCGTCCACTCGCTCTCCTCTCGTCGCGCTGATCAGGTCGCCGACGCCCGGACGACCCGCGGCTGGTCCCCGAACGAGGATCGCGCAATCGCCGCGCGATCCTCGGCTCTGGTCAGCCTACAGGGTCCAGGTGTTGAGAACGAGTGCTCCATCCTTCCAGTTGTCGAGCAAAGAGTCGAGCACGTCGAGTGGATGGAAGGGCTTGATCCCGGGGATCATGTCCTCTTCGCGGTGGCCGTACAGCATGCCCATCGCAAACCGACAGGCGTAGATCTTCGACCCTTCGTTCATGATGGTCTTGAGCTGGTTGTTCATGGCCATGGCACCCGGGAAGCCCTCGGCGCCGACGGTCGGGAAGCCGCGTGAGCCGGAGCCGAGCAGCACGCCCGGTCCGTACAGAACGACTTCCAGGGAGAAACCTTTGCGAGCGATACGGGTCGAGGTGAGGAGATTGACGAGACCCACCGATCCCTCGTACGGAACCGTGTGCATCATCACCAGGGCCCGTGTACCCGGGGCCGGCTTGTAGTCGGGGAAGAGCTTCTCGCTGAGGTCGTAGAGGACATCACCCTCTTGGGGGATCGGGATCGTGACGCGATCGGCCATTTGGACCCACCTCCTGGTTCGACTTCGCTGCCGCGACCCGACGGGCCGCGGTCCAGCATTCTGCCCGATATGTTCGCTCTGTCGACCCTAGCCTGGCCTCACTTCCTGCCAGAGCTGTCGTACAGATCGGCGGCGTTCTGATAGAGAAGCCGATGCTTCAACTCTTCGCTGATTTCGGCGTTCTCGAACCGGTAGTACTCGCTCCAGAAGTCGCTCCACGGCGTGTCCGAGGCGAACATCAGGCGATCCCAGCCCTCGCCGCGCTCCTGTAGCTCGTGGAGCATCCAGCGAGAACCGAACCCCGGCGTCCAGGTGAAGTCGCCGTACACCTTGAAGTCCTCGCGGACGAGGTCGAAGAACTGCGGCACGTACTTGATCGCTCCGGAAACCCCGCCACCCATGTGGACGACGTAGATCTTGATCCGCTTGCCGTACTCGCGGATGAACGTGATCAGGTTGCTGATGTCAGACGTGCCGCCCGGGCTCGTGTGCATATGAAAGACGAGATTGTTGGCCTCGCAGGCGTCGATGATCTCTTCCCAGTGTGCCTTCGTTTCAGCGTCCCAATCTGCCACGCTGTAGGTCCCACCAAGGAGGCAGGTCGTCTTCAGCGCCTTGATGCCCTTGTCGCCGGCATGCTGGAGTGCCTCACGAACGCGTTCCTGATCCTTGAGCAAAGGCGAAACCCAGATCGCTCCCACGAGGCGGTCGTTGTGCTCGACCGAGTCGATCACCAGCGGGTTCAGCGAGAAGGGTTGGGACGAGTCCGGGATCCCGTAGTTGGAGATCACCATCTGGCGCTCGATGCCGTGATCATCCATGTGCTTGAGGATGGCCGCCGTGTCCTTGTACTCGATGACCGTCGGATTCACGGGCGGCAGCCCGTAATACGGATAGGGCGCCATCTCGCCGATGTGACTGTGTGCGTCGAATACCTGCCGTTGAACCTTCATCGGAGGACCTCGTGCTACGAGTGACAATACAGCCATCGGGCACCGGACACTACGCATTCGAGGAGCTCGAAGCACTGCGGATCCGGGTTCGATGCTAGCAGCGGCGGAAAAGCCGCGTCAACGTCGGGCGATCATCTCCCAGCCTGCCCGCGGGCCGTCAGGTCCGTCTGGCGTGAACCAGCCGGGCCATCCGGCACGGATCGAGAATCGGCGGCCATGGTCGGGGCGGTCATCTCCGGTACGATGCCCGCAGTGAGCGGCAAGAGAAGCTCCACGAAGGCGACCCAGCCACCCAGCGTTCGACGTCGGGTGCGGGCGTCGATCTCGCGGATCCGGCTCGGGCCCTGCAATGTCTGTGGCGCACGCCGGCTCAGGGCTTCCATGGTCCAGGACCGCGGCCGCAAGGCAGTGGCCGCGGAAGAACCCGCAGCATGGTTCCGGGTCCTGGTCTGTAGGGCCTGCGGGCATGTGGCCAATCCGGACAACATCTACGACTACCGGTCCTTCGAGCGCGTCGATCTGTTGCCGGACCGAGCCCGGATCGGGACGCCGGATCGAGAAGGACGTGAGTTCCACATGGCCAAGATGGCGATCGACATCCTGGCTCGGGAGGACCTCGACGTGCTCGTCTATGGCGCCGGTCGGAGCTACGACAACCAGCACATCGCGGCCTTGCCTGGCGCCCGGCAGGTGGCTATCGCCGACATCATGAAACTCCGTGATGACGCCGAGTTCATCGATGCGAACCTGCCGGCACCTCGGCAGTTCCCGGTTGTCATCGCCTCAGAGGTGGTCGAGCATTTCCTGAAGCCCCGAGCCGACTTCGCGCATCTGCTCAGCTATGTCGAGCCCGGGGGGCTGCTCGTCTGTTCGACCAACCTGTATGACGGCGGCCGTCTGAAGAAACAGCACTACCTGTTCCTGAACGGACACACCTCGTACTACACGCCCGAGTCCGCGCGTCGCCTGGCCGCCGCCAACGGCTTCTTGCTGGATATCCGCACGCCCCTCGTCGCAACCGGCTACGGCGGGCCCCGCAAGCGCTATCTCCTGCTCACGACCTCGGACGCGGTCGTTGGATCGATCCAGGACTACTTCAGCACGCGGAAATACGCGCCGTCCGAGTCGCCGACCGCCAACGTCGAAATGGCCGAGGCAAGACGCCTCCGCGACGCCGCGGCCGCCGCCGCCGCGGACCCAGCCCAAGCCGATCCGTCTACACCAGGCGGCTGAACAGCTCGTTCGACAGCAGACGGCCGCGCGTCGTCAGGACCACCCGCTGATCCTCGGTGACCTCGACCAACTCCGAGGCCAACGCCCAGCCGAACGCCTCGGCCAGGGGCATCTCGCGACTTGCGCTGAGCGGCACACCGCGGTCCATCCGTAGTCCCAGGATGACGGCCTCGGCGGCCGCACTGACCGGGTCGATGACCTCCGAATCACCGGGTGGCAAGCGCGCCGGTCCCCCATCGGTCGGCGCCAGGGCCCCCATATAGCCCTCCAGACGAGCCGCGTTCCAGCGCCGAGTGATGCCATCGAAGGCATGGGCGCCCGGCCCGACCGCCTCATACGGTCGGCGCTCCCAGTAGATGACGTTATGGCGGCTCTCATGGCCAGGCCGAGCCCAGTTGCTGATCTCGTAGCCGTGCCAACCCGCGTCGGCGAGGCGGTGCATGGCATGGTGGTACTGGGCCGCGGCCCGGTCCTCGTCTTGGGCAGGACGTGCCGTCGCCCGCCAGCGCCGGGCGCCGACCGTGGTCGGGAGATGGTCCCCGTCCGGGCCGGTCAAACCCTCGGCGTCAGGGTCGTCAAGGGTCAGGGCGTAGAGCGACAAGTGGTCAGGCTCCAGGACCAACGCAGCGTCAAGCGTCTCGATCCATTCGCCAAGGCTCGAATCCGGTGCGTCATACAGCAGATCAAGATTGATCGACTCGATCCCAGCCGCCCGAGCGGCGTCGACCGCCTTGGCGACATCGATGACCCGATGGCGACGGCCAAGGCGGCGCAGCCCCGTCGCTGACATGGACTGGGCGCCCAGCGACACTCGCGTGACCCCGGCGGCTCGAAGCGCCGCCATGTCGCCTCGCTCATCGGGGCCGGGATTGGCCTCGAGCGTCACTTCGGCGCCGTCGGCCACGCCGAACCGGTCGCGAACCTGATCGATGAGGTCGGCGATCCCGCTCGTCGGCAAGATGGATGGCGTCCCACCACCCAGGTA
>Ga0307379_10014693_pt1 | contig 10073 bp, 5 predicted proteins | sample UN2MG_FD_202237 | JGI IMG/M metagenome (GOLD analysis project Ga0307379, IMG submission 202237) | Soil microbial communities from Risofladan, Vaasa, Finland - UN-2 | ecosystem: Environmental > Terrestrial > Soil > Coastal area > Acid sulfate soil | place: Finland: Risofladan, Vaasa | collected... | reverse complement strand
GCAATATTCGGATCATCTGCATCAGCCCAATAGCCGGGATTAGCAAATAGTGGATCCTCATTGATGTTGTCCGTACCTTCCCAACCGTTCTGTATGTTTGAATAAGCTATAAAAGCCATACTATCTTGAATGGGATCGAATATTTCGTTGTCGCTGCCCCACAGAACACAATTGTATAGCTTGAGAGAAGAGTCGTTAAAGATAGCACGACCATTCCGTGCCCAGTTCCCGGCGAAAGTGCAGTTAGCTAATATAGTATCACCATAACTTGCTAAGCCACCGCCCCTGCCGATGTCGTACGGTTTGCCCGGCTCACCGTAAACCTTATTCCCGACGAAAAGACAGTTGATCATCATTGCCTTGTTTGTTTTGCCTGCTATGCCACCACCGTAAAATTTGGAAGAGTTGTTACTAAATGTACAGTTGGCTAACGTTAGTTCGTTGACGTCGTCATTCCATATCCCACCCCCGTCACCGTCGAACGTTTTATTACGGCTAAACGTACAATCAATCATTATATGATTGCTCCCCCGGTTATATATCCCGGCACCATATACGAGGCTCGAGTTACCGCTGAAAGTGCAGTTGGACAGATTTGAATCACTCCCTCCATTATACATACCTCCACCCCGAAAGCGGGCGTTATTATCAATAAACGTGCAATCGATGAGTGTAGAATTGCTGTCTCGAGATGAATGCACTTTCGGTAAACTGTGCATATTATACATCCCGGCTCCGAATATTGCATAGTTATTCGTGAATTGGCAATTTTTCAATATTGGACTACTACTTATACTGCACATACCTCCGCCAACTTCGGCATAATTTTTCGTAAATGTACATTTGACAAGCGTCGGATTCCCGTCCCTGGTCAATATTCCACCCCCATATTCGTCATAAGCAGCGTTTCCTTTGAAAGTACAGTCGGTAATTGTCAGATTTCCTTGATAAATGCTCATCCCAGCCCCCCAATAACCAAAACCTGCACTCACCGTAAAACCATCCAGCACGGTTGTCGCATCAATCCCAGTGGCATTTACAATGCGATCACTATTCTCATGACGGGTAGGTTCGTTTCTTAAGTCACAAGGATCGTTTACTTCGATATCATCCCCATTCAAATCGCCGCTTAAAATTGTCTCGAACAGTTCAACATTTCTTGCATTCGGATCAGGTTCTCTTATGCCAGCATATCCACCGATGATTGTAATTCCGTTGATTAGTTGGAATGTTGCCTCTCTATCGCCGGGTGTTTGGTATGCTCCTCTGTCGGGTGTGTATGTGCCTTGGGCAATGCGGATTTCTATTGGCTTTTCGGCAGAATTCGCATCGATAAGGGCATCCTGAAGATACATATAAGCATCCGTCCAACTTGTACCATCATTAGCCCCGTTAGCATCGTCATCGACATAAATAACTTCCCCAGCCAACGACGTGCACCCAATTGCGAGCAAAAATATTGTTGTTGCCAGCCAAATTTTTATGTGCATTTTGTTGTACATCTTTATCTTTTCCTCCCGCACCCGTTCTAATCCTGGGGCGTATAGTCTTCAAGCCAATGGGCCATCAAGATCATAAGATCATCGAAGTCAACTTTGCAGTCGCCGTTTATATCGCCTGCGATGATGGTTTCGCAGACCGGCTTGCCGAAGTATGATTTACTTGCCTCGACAGTGCCGCCGTAGGCGCCCATATTAATAATGCCGCCGTTCGGGAACGGCTCGTGGCCGATGGGACTATTCGGATCGCCGGCATCGATACAGGGGCTCGTTACATCATCCTGAACCCAGCTTTGGCTAACCGGGTTCCATCTGCCAGCCTGAGATTTCAAATGATAATCGCCTTCAATCAAGATGGTGTTGAGATCATTTGGCTGGACAGGAACGTTCGGATCATCTGCATCAGCCCAATAACCGGGACTGGCAAACAATGGATCTTCATTGATATTACCCTTACCTTCCCAACCGCCTTGTATATTGCTGTATGTAATTGTTATAACTGAACCGTCATAGTTTGATATTTCGTTGCCGCCATCCCAAAGAATACAGTTTGTTAGTTTAATATTATTTATTCTATGAAGCGAATCACTGCTCAAAGCCTTCCCGTTTTTCCCAAAATTTGCATTAAATGAACAATTTACAATTATTGAATTGCAGTCTTCATCGAAAGAAATGCCTCCACCATTGGACTCTGAAAAATTGTCACTGAATATACAGTTGATAATCACGGGATTACAATTTCGTTCTAATCCCCAAAACAATTCATTAGAATTACCCATTCCACCACCACGATTTCTTGCATAATTTCCTTTAAAAAGGCAGTGACTAAAAACTGGATTGCTACTTGCATTATATACTCCACCGCCACCACCCCAAGCGTAGTTTCTTATAAATTTACAATTTGTTACAATCGGGCTACTATTTTTTTTGGTAAGCATTCCGCCACCACATGCTAAAGCCGCATTACCGATAAGGGTACAGTTACTTATTGTAGGACTGCTACCACGATCAATTCTAATACCACCCCCGCCAACTATTAACTCAAACGGCACTGCTGTGTTACGGCCACCTGTAATTACGAAACCATCAAGAACTGCGGTTTGATTGATTGAGTATCCACTGTAGATTATTGGGCCGTTGTCCGAACGAGTTGGTTCGTTAAGCAAATCGCTGAGATTATTTACATCAATATCATTGCTGGCCAAATCTCCGCTAAGGATCGTTTCATATAGTTGGATATTTCTTTCATTCGGATCATGCTCATTGACTCCAGCATAGCCACCGACTAAAGTAACCTCGTTTATAAAAAAGAATATAACTTGACTAATATTGACACCCTGATTGGGCTTGTAGATACCCTGAGCGACACGGATTTCAACAGGCTTTTCTGCGGAGTTTGCATCGGCCAATGCATCCTGCAGATAGATATAAGCATTTTCCCACGATGAGCCGTTATTGGCACCAATAGCATCGTCATCGACGTAAATAACAACCTGATCTGCGAAAGATGTACATCCAATCGTTAGTACAATCAAAATCTTTATTAAAAATGTCATTTTGTCCATTTTTCCACCCTTTCAGATTGATCCTAAATGTACAAATCCTGGCTGACTTCTAATTCTCAAAGGCAGGGCGGTATGAATGTGATATAGGTACGAATTATGACGGCAAAAAAAGTATTATTACAATCTTAGCCTGCCTTCACGTCTCACTAATCCCATTGTAGCACGAAAGACATTAATTATGCAAGGACTTTTTGCAAATTTTTGTAAAAAGAGTACGGCCATATTTCTCTGCAAGACCACACTCCCATATTGATTATGCCGCCGTTTGGCACCGGCTCATTGGCCGGATTCAGTGTGGCAGCACGATAAATACCGCATCACTCTCCGGCGTTATAATATTTATAACAGGCGTTTTTACGTATTTGAGCCAATCTTCCGTCAGCAGGGCAAGGTCTGCCGTATTTACTATACCATTTCGATCCAGGTCGCCGGGCTGCCGGCTTTCGGTTTTCAACCAGAATTGAACCTGAAAGGCATAATCCTTTGAGTTGACAAGCCCATCATTATTTATATCTGCCAGCAAACTCCAGCCATGGGGAGGTATACTGGCCTCGGCTGTTCCGCCGTAGCGGCCCATATTGATACGCAGATTGCCTGCCCATAAATTAGATGGTCCGTCCGGCATGTTCAACAATTCGCCATCCAACGGCCAGCCCGGATTACCTGCGTCGATACATGGACTGGTTATTTCATCGTAGTGCCATCGCCGGCGCTCGTTGTCCCACCGCCAGCCTGCGCTCTTCAAATGGTAGTCGCCTGCTTCCGGGTCGACAAAAAGCGGATCGGCACCGATGTTTCCAATCCCGCCAAGTGACCCGGTCCAACCCTGGATACAACAATAATTTATGACCGATATCCTGCTGCCGCGTGCATCGTTAATCTGCGCCGATTCTCCCATGCCGCCGCTATCACTGTTGCCCCAGAGAATGGAATTGACCAATTCGGCGCTGCCGCCCCATCCATTCCATATTCCGCCGCCCATCTCCGCCGAATTGCCGTGTAATGTGCAGTTAATCAGAGTGGGTATGGCCTCGCTGTTTTTGACAGCACCGCCGTACTCAGCTAAGTTTTCTCTAAATGTGCAGTTTGTCAGGCTCGGTTTGCTGTCGTAGCAATTATACATACCGCCGCCATGACGGGCGATATTTGCAGTGAAAGTGCATTTCGTTAAAACGGGGTTGCTATTCTCGCAGTTATATATCCCGGCCCCGCTGTGGTTGGCAAAGTTCCCGCTGAAAGTGCAGTTGGTAATTACCGGATTGCTGTTGACGAGGTTACATATTCCGCCGCCGCTGCCGAGCGCCGAAAGACTGGATTCGGCCGAGTTTTCGCTGAACGTGCAGTTGGTGAGTATGGGCGAGCTGTTATAAGAGTTACACATTCCGCCGCCATACTGTCCGGCGGTGCTTCCGGTGATGATACAATTGATTATAGTTGGGCTGCTTGCCGTACATTTGATACCGCCGCCAAATCCACCGGCGGTTCCGTTGATAATTTTAACGCCGTCGAGGACGGAGTTCTCGTTTTCGCCGTTGTGGAAATCGAAGCCGCGACCCTTGAACTGACAGTCGATAATACAATTTTGCGGACCGTTTTCGCTTTTTACTGTGATAGCTTTTCCTTTGAAGTTGATATCGAAGTTTCCTTCTCCGGAATATTGCCCGTCAGCAATCCATATAGTATCTCCATCCGAAGTGTCGTCTATCGCAGCCTGAATTGTGGGATAGACGCCCGGCACACGATAACCGGGAAATTCCGCCGATGTGGTAAACGAATAGCACAGGCCGTTGTTGTCCGCCGTGACTTTGTTGCCCACTACATCGAGAAGGTCTATAACGAAATAGTAGTCCGTATTTAAAGGAAGAGGCTGAAGCCTGATAGTATGGTCATTGGCTATTATAACATCTTCCTGAGCAAAGGTATATGGCCCGCCGCACGTCAGAGAGCAACGAACCTGTGCCTTAGTCGGTTCGTCGGTCGCAAATATAATGCTTGCCACATGTCCCTGCGTCTCAACCCTGACATTTAAAAGCGCCGGTGCTTCAGAATCCGTTATAGCACTGTCCATTGTCGCGGCGGGATTGCCGGTGCCGTCGTCGGCATCGAAATATATTGCCGTAATAACCTCGTAAGAGGAAACCTGGATAGTTCCATCTTCTCTGTTCGGTTCGCCGGAGACGGTTGAAATGCTCCCGGTGAAAACACCGGAGACGGAACTTTTTTCGGTCAGAACAACCTTTTCTAAATCACCCCTGCCAGCCATTAAGGTCGCTTCCTGCATGCCTTTGCCCCTGAGGTCCCAATCCGCCAGAAGCATACTCACAACGCCGGGACTGGCATAATAGTCGCTATCGAAACTGATATACCCTCGCGAGGGAATGACGGCATGCATTGCTCCCGAAAGGTTTACCCTGCCATTCGAAAGGCATATTCCGGGCGAAATCGGATCCGCCGTTCTCGTCAGTACGTCATAAACCTGGTCAAACGTCATTAACGGATTGGCTGATAGTAAAAGAGCACAAGCACCTGCGACATGGGGACAGGCCGTTGACGTTCCTGATAAGATAGTCGTGTACCCGTTATTGGATGTGCCAATCGAAGTTCCTTCTGCGCTTAGTGACAAAACATCCACCCCGGGTGCGGCTATATCCACACAGTCGCCATAATTGGAATACGCCCATCTTTGGTCATCCGAATCGGTTGCCGCAACGGAAATCACGTTTTTGTAGCAAGCCGGGTACTGAGGTAAATCCGAATCATCATTGCCGGCGGACGCCACTACTATTACGCCCTGGCTGTAAGCGTAATCAACGGCATCTTTGAGTAACAGGGACTCATTTGGCGTACTCCAGCTATTGGAAATAACGTCGGCGCCGTTTTCCACGGCGTAATAAACGGCAAGTACCGCATCGGATGTGCTTCCATCTCCAAACAAGCCCATAAATTTAAGGGCCATTATCCTTGTATTCCAGCAAATCCCCGTGATATCGAAATCGTTATTACCCCTGGCGGCGATTATGCCGGAACAATAAGTGCCGTGACCATAGTCATCCATAGGGTCGCTGTTGTTATAAATGAAGTTGTAGCCGTATATATCGTCAACATAACCGTTTTCGTCGTCATCTACTCCTTCGGCTCCGTTAAGTTCGGCATCATTGATCCACATGTTTTCCCGTAAATCCCTGTGGTTATAGTCCACGCCCGTATCCAATACGGCAACAACCGTCTGTGAGCTTCCGGTGTAAATACTCCAGGCTTCCTGGGCAGCTATCTTGCCCAGAGACCATTGGTCGGAATACATAGGATCATTCGGTATTGAGTTTGCCGAAACAATATAGTTTAACTCCGCATATTCAACATCGGGATTACTTCGATACTCCGCAAGAGCTTCTTCAAGTGATGGCCCGGATTCGCATTCAAGCTGAATCTTGTATATACTACCGAGGTCGGGAACCTGTGTGGTTTTCGGAATCCGTTTTAGTCTTTCGAGGATGCGTTTTTGTTTTTTTGCCGGGAATTTGGCATTTTCCTCCCTGAGCGGCTCGAACAGCAGTTGTCTTTTGCGAAAGTTCTTTAAAAGAGGCTTTATCCGGCTCACCCTGAATTTCGCATTTACCTGGCCCGGATGGGATGACAAGGGCGAGAAGTTCGGGATATCTGCCGAGTTTCGTAGTTGTAGCTGTTTTTCGATTGTATCGGCGGCCGGCCCGCGAAATTTTACAATTATCTCATTCGGAACGTAGCGGCAGGGGGTTGCGCCAATTGCCGCCGGTGTTAAAACCACTGAAAATAAGAGCAGGGCAAGACTTGAAAGTACCGTCTTTTTCATTTACCTGCTCTCCATGATACAGATGAAGAATTATTGTGGCAATTCCAGCCAGCCTCTACATCTCAAGCTAATATAATTATAGCACGAGAGCGGTTGATTTTGCAAGGACTTTATGCAAATCCCGGCAAGAACAAGGAGTGTAAATTCAGCGCCTGCAAACCCGGCACAAATTCGCGTAACGCGAGAGGACGGGTATAACTCACGAGAGACTGACTTTATCCGGAATCTTTTGTATGCTGTTCAGCAGGTAGTCTTTCACTACCACGTCCCAACTCATATTTTTTGCAAGCTCGTAGCCGGTTTTAAGCATGCTTTCAATTTCGGACTCGTCTTTTGGCAATCGTGAGCATATCTGCATCGCGACCTTTTCGCTCTGACTTGCCTCTATCCGGTCCCGTATCAACCGGTCGATCTGAAACAAATCTTCGATGTCAACACAACTCCGGATTTCCAGGTCGGTATAATCGGCGACAATAGCATTCTTGACGTTTTCCGGGCCGGTTACGTCCCGCAGGAAACCTAAACAGCCGCAAACACTGCTGAATACACATATACCGCCGAAAGTAAGCGGCTCAAGCTGGGCTATTCCGAACGGCTCATAAATGCTCTGGCCAAATTCGACGTCGGTTCCCTTGCGGATATCCATAAATTCCATATCATGAGGCATTTTTTGGCCGCATTTTTGGGGATCAAAGCCAAACTGGTTGATGAACACTATTTTCAAATTCCTGCTTCTGGCGTTGAATTGCTGTACTGCCGTATAGTAATTTGCTTCCCCGCCGGACAAGTCCGGCCAACCTTCACGATGAGCCACGGGCCAATTATATGTCGACTCCATGTCGTGAATATCCCGGCTGCGGCGCTGCGATACTTCCGTAGAAAGGACAAACAGCACTCCAGTCTTCCCCTGCGTCCTGAATTCCCGTTCGATATGTTCAAGAACGCGCAAATCACGCCACATTCCTTTGCTCCGAACGAGTCTTGTTACGTGCGTAAAAACATAATCAGGCTTATAACCTAACAGGTTTTCACAATATTGCTGGAGCTTTTCTCTCGATGCGAGCTTCTCGGGAAGACTGATTTCGTATGCCGGGATGCCGTTATATACTATATCGATATCGGCGGTTTCGAATTCCGGCGCCAGGAAGCGCAATTCATCGACGACATAATCGCCGACCGCGCATATACGGTCACAGTATTTTGATGCCTCCACGAGAGAGTGCTTGAAATAGTTACTCTGATCGCCGAATACTTCGTTGACGTAAAGCCCGTCGGAGTGAGCCTGTTTCATGACATTATAAAACATCGTATCGTGCCCGGGGTGTTCTTCCACGATGCGTCGCATAGTGGCTACTTCATGAGCGTAAAAAACTGTTTTGAAGTTACACGCAGGCTCAATAATAGCCGCCAATGCGGTCGGCATTCCCATAAACTCGTGTGAGATAACTATGGTCGAATCCCCGGCGGCGCCGATTGCTTTGAGTACGGCAATAGCCACGGGCGCCAATCTGACATATTGCTCGAACTCCCAAAGGTGCTCGAATAAATTACTGCTGACACCGAATTCATCGAACAACCGCCTCTTGAATTCGTTGATCGCGCCCTTATCTATATGTCTTACATCGACCAGCACAACTTCAGGCGAGCTTATTATACCTGTCTGCTCGTCAATAAAGGTACGTCTGCCGTAAACTATGCCGGCATTGTAGAAATTTTCGATCTTATGGAAGGCCGGAGCGTAACCCGTGTTTACAAATTCGTCGATAGACGAGTAGAGCACCTCGCTATTTTCGCCGAGCCGTTCCGATGCGGAGCCTTCCGTGGTGAACAACGGGCCGATGAGTATCGAGCGTTCTACTGCATCAAGATAATGTTTGCTGGTGAAGAAACCATACAGAACGGCGCCTATACCGCCGACCTTCCCCACCGTCTCGTGGGTGACGTGCACTGCTGTTGTCTCTCTGGTCATAGTAAATTTCCCTCCAAGTTTAAGTCTGAGGTATAATCAGGTTGTTTCTATTATATCTACGTAAAATATACGTAATGAGATCATTACAAACAAATTAAAGGGGCTCTGTGACGTGCCGTTTTATTTGGACCGAAAAGATGGCGAGAAATGCGCAAAGATAACGTGTATTTTAGGACGCGTTTGGCCTGCTTTGAGAATTTTTTATTTGGTTTAGCCTATTTTCTCTCGCAAGGTTCTTATCGTGCCCGCAAGTACCTGCGGAGGAATGTCAGCCAATCCCTGTTCGGGTATTTCACTGAGCGCTATTCGATCAATAATCGCCACTGCCCGACTACCGGAAGGGGCGATCAAAGCGGCTGTTCTATCGGCTTCGTCCAATTCGCCGTTCACTATTTGCCGCAGATATATGATTATATTTTGTGTCAACTCCCTGTCGCCCATCTGATATACCGCCCCGGAAGGTGGAGCGGGTCCATCCGGAATCTCTCTTTCTCTCAGAATATCTTGTGTAAGCTTGTATGTCTCGGCCATAAGCCGGTGCTCTCTTTCCACGTCGGTCTCATTAATTGGCGCCAGCTTCAACTCTTCGCCGATGTCCGAGCTGGGGACATATAGTTTGTTGTGACATGACGGGCATTTACCCCATTTGCCACCGGCCGTGTCGGCCGCTTCTATCTTTTTGCCACAATGCTCGCAATGAAATACGATCGCCATTTTGACACCTCTCATGAAAACTTTTCTATTTTTCCGCTCTATATTCCGCGGCCACCTCGGTGGTTATTCCGCCGCGAGGTGTAAACCGAGAGATAACCTTCATCCAGCGTGGTTTGCATAAACCGGTCAAATCATCCAGTATATCATTCGTTAGGGCCTCGTAAAAAATCCCCTTGTTGCGGTAACTTTGCATGTATAATTTCAGGCTCTTGAGCTCTATGCACAATTTGCCGGGGCAGTATTCGATGACAATCTCGCCGAAATCAGGCTGGCCCGTTCGAGGACAAACGCTCGTAAACTCGGGACACCTGATCGTTATACGATAATCCCGCTCGGGACGGGGATTTTCGAACAATTCTATTTCTACCTGCTCGCCCATTATTCTTTATTAATCGCCCTTATTTGTACTGTGTACTTTCATTTTCGTTCTTTAACTCTTAGCGGAGCCAATAACTTATGTCGCTTGTAATGATAAATTCGAGCCAGCTCTCTGCGTT
>Ga0307379_10014692_pt1 | contig 10074 bp, 7 predicted proteins | sample UN2MG_FD_202237 | JGI IMG/M metagenome (GOLD analysis project Ga0307379, IMG submission 202237) | Soil microbial communities from Risofladan, Vaasa, Finland - UN-2 | ecosystem: Environmental > Terrestrial > Soil > Coastal area > Acid sulfate soil | place: Finland: Risofladan, Vaasa | collected... | reverse complement strand
GCCCGCTCTCCTCGAGGCCATCCTGGATGCAGGTATCAACTACATCGATACTGCAGAAGGCTATGGAAGAGGACGCACTGAGAGGATCATCGGTAGCGTCATCAAAAACCGTGACAGGAAGAAAATATTTGTCACGACAAAACTGGGCTTGAGAGGAGACCTCACAAAAGAAGCCATAAAAGGCAGAGCCCTCAAGTGCTTGGAACGGCTTCAGACGGATTATGTCGATTGCCTGATGATCCACTTGCCTTCCACTGTGGAACAACTTAACACCGAAGGATTTCATGCCGCTTTTGAAGAGCTCAAGGCCGAAGGGCGTGTGCGCTTCCGCGGCCTTTCCAACCATGGGGCTCAGTGGGGAGATGTCCCAGAAACCATGGAGAAGGTCCATCTGGCGGCTGCAGAAGACGGCCGCTTCGATGTGGCGCTTCTCGTCTACAATTTTCTTCAAAAAGACGAGGGCGAGAGAATTCTTAAGGCTTATAAAGAGAAAAATATCGGTTCGACCTTGATGAAGACCAATCCCGTCCTGAATTACTTGGAAATAAAGGAACAGGCAGACCAGTTGACAGAAGAAGGAAAGGAAGTCTCGGAACGGATGCAAAATCTTCTCGATAGGCTGAAGGGGAGAGCCGATGCCACTGAAGCCTTCCAGAAACAGTACGGCCTAAAAAGCTTCGACGAGGTCCGTAGTGCGGCCATGAAGTTTGTTCTCAGTAATCCCAATGTAAGCTGTGTCTGTCCCACTATCAAAAACTTCAGCGACTTGGAATTCTACGGGAATCTTTCCGGATCTAGGTTCGACATCAAGGCCGAGAAAACGCTGGCAGCCTACAAGGCTCTCTATGGTGATCTTTATTGCCGTCATGCTTGCGGCAAGTGCGAGTCAAACTGTCCTCACGCTGTGCCGGTGAACACGATCATGCGCTACAATCATTATTTTCGAGCCCAGGGCCGCGAAAAATCAGCCATGGCCCAATATGCGGCACTTCCACTGAGTAAAGCCGATAAATGCCGGAGCTGTTCCGGATACTGTGAAAGATCCTGCCCTTTTGGAGTGCCAATTCAGGGATTGCTGGTGCTGGCACACAATACTCTTACTTTAGCTTGATCTGAATTATTTAGAAGGTGAGGTGAGCCCAGCCACCCTGTAGCATTTCAGTGAGATCTTCTCCGATGTATTTGACCTCAAGTCCGAGCTCTTCGAGTTTTTCCGAAACCCCATACATATCAGCACAAGCTTTACAGGCAAAAACCTCCACGCCCACTTCTTTCATTTTTTGAGTGTAATCCTGGAGTTCTTTATCTTCGGAAAGCAGCTTCGAGGAAGGACCCCAGACGATGAGGCGGATGTTGTCCCACCATCCATTCTTTTTTGCGTTGTAGGTGTACATATAAACCATTTTTAAGGCCACTTCCCGGTCGCCGGATGTCCACACCACCACAAGTTTTGATGGTTCATTTGATACGCTGTCTTTAAGATCTGTGGATGGCTCTAGCGTAAGGGCATTTGCTAAAAGCACAACACACAGTGTTCCAAGGATAAAAAGTTTTGCGTGTTTCATTAGAGTTACTTCGCCTCTGGATCAGCTTCCATTATGCCGAAGGGATTTCCCTCGGTATCCAGACACACGGCAAAATAGCCAACGCCCTGAATCGGCATTTTTGGTGCGATGATCTTTCCCCCGGCCTCTGTGATTTTCTCTGAGAACTCATCCACTGAAAGCACATCGATGGTGTTCGTAGTGGTTTCTGTCGGCATTTTTCGTTTGGCGATTCCTCCATCGATTCCAGGCTCATCTTTGGGTCCGGTCGTAACCATCCAATAATCCATTGGGCCGTCCCATTTCTGGACCGACCAGCCGAATACATCCGTGTAAAATTTGACAGCGCGTTCCGGATCGTCAGCGCTGATGTCGAAGTGGACTACTCTTTTCATTCTTACCTCCTATTCTGAATTATTCATAAAAGCTGCCGATACTTATCTTCCCAAAACTTTAGATCTATATTATCGGCATCTTTTACCCTTCGGGCGCGCCGATTTCACAACAACTGCTTCGTTGTAGCCCATTCGAAGTGGACGACCACGTCTTCATGGGCCACTGCCCCGCAGTTGCAGCAACTTCGACTCGTGAATAATCCATCTCACATCTGAATTATTCATGAAAACTGCAACACCCAACTTGAGAATAATTCAGGTTGGTTATTTTATCAATATATAGAAATCTTATAAAACAAGTCAAGATTGTTTAGCTGTTGGAACTCGTTTCATTGAATGAGCGGACAAATAAATATAGTCAGACTGTTACCGAGTTATGCTTGATTATGTATAATAGGTGACAGTTTTATGGAAATTGGTCCATGTGAAAATGTGGGATACAATATTATAAGAGGAGAGAAAATATGGATTTCCAGCACCTCTCTTTCCCTGACGCCCCATTGATCAAAACGCCCCCTCCCGGCCCCAAATCCCAGGATTATTTGGATTTCCAGTCAAATACCGAGGGAGCCGCTGTCTCTTACCCGAAAGGCATGCCCATGGCCCTTTACAAAGCCATGGGGGCGACGGTGATGGATGTGGATGGCAATGTGTACATCGATTTTTTTGGCGGCGCCGGGGTCATGAATGTCGGCTACTCCAATCCGGAGGTAATAAAAGCAGCGGAATATCAGCTGGCAAGAATTACGCACGCCTTGGATATGCCCAATCCCGCCCGCCAGACGTTGATAAAAATGCTCTTCCGGATACTCCCCTCAGAGATCGAAAAGGTGTTTTTTGGCGGTCCCACGGGGACAGATGCGGTTGAAGCAGCTATGAAACTTGCCAAATCCAACACCGGGCGGATTCCGATGATCTCTTTTGAAGGGGCTTACCATGGGATGACTATAGGAGCACTCTCACTTACCAGTGGCCTCCATTTCAAGGAAGATTTCTATCCGCTTCTTCCCGAGGTGCATTTTGTGCCATACGCCTATTGTTACCGCTGTGTTTACGGGAAAAAGCCAGAGTCATGTGACCTCGAATGTGCCAAATACCTGGAGCATGTACTCGAGGACCCGCACTCTGGTGTGGGCAAACCCGCTGCCATCATTGTCGAGGCCATCCAAGGGGAAGGGGGTTCCATCGTTCCTCCTGAGGGATTTATCCCGAAGGTCAGAGAGATCTGTGATAGATATGAGGTGCTATTGATCCTCGATGAAATCCAGGCTGGCTTCTGTCGAACAGGAAAGATGTTCTCTTTTGAACATACGGGGATCGTGCCGGATATAATGACTATGAGCAAGGCTCTTGGCGGCCTGGGTTTTCCCATTTCTTGTGTCGCTTATAAAAAGAATCTGGATACATGGACACCAGGAAAACATATCGGGACATTCCGCGGGAATGTCATGGCCTATGCCGCTGGAAGTGCGGGGCTAAAATTCATGCTCGACCACAATCTTGCAGAACATTCAGCGAATTTAGGTCAAACCATGCTCTCCTGGTTAAAAGAGGTAGAATCCGACTCGAAGATCATCGGCGAAGCGCGGGGCAAGGGCCTCATGTTGGGAGTCGAAATGGTGATGGATAAGGCTTCCAAGGAACCGGCACCGGAATTAGCGGCAAAAGTGAGATCGGCCTGTCACCGTCACGGCCTTTTGATCGAGATCGGCGGCCATTACAATAATGTGGTGCGATTCCTCCCTCCTCTGGTTTTAACAGAAGAGTTGGCGCTCAAGGGTATCGAGATCTTTGAAGATGCTGTCCGTGATACAGAAAAGACATTATAATTCGCGCTGAAGGTCTGACCCCATTTATTGTTTGTAAAACGGGAATATCCTATCAATATCTCTGTGATGTTGCAATCCATATGTCTTATGGTGTAAATATTTATCTTCGAGTCTTTATAAAGCCAGATTGTTATTGGCGGGCAAAGGAGAAAGAGATGAAAAAAAGGGTAAGGCGCGAAGTCGCTGAGCTTTTCGAGAAAGAGAAAGAAGCATATATCCCTAGAAAAATCACCGAAGAAGATCTAGCTGGACTCCCCGAACCCGTACAAAGGTATCTACGATACACCCAGATCATTGGCAAAGGGAAGGTAAGGACTGCGAGACTGAAGCAGAAGGGCTATTTCCGGACAAAGGAAAGCCAAAAGTGGATGCCCTTCAAAGCTGAAGAGTATTTCACGGTGAATCCGCCCGCTTTCCTTTGGTATGGAAGGATTAGGTTATTTCCGCTTGTTTCTTTCGATGCCATAGATAAGTTTTACAGAAACGAGGGGAGTCTGGTTGTCAAGCTATCATCTTTGATCAAAGTTGCGGATGCCAAAGGGGAAGAGTGTGACCAGGCAGAGCTCGTACGCTTTTTGAATGAAATCATCTGGTTTCCCACGGCATTTTTGAGTGATTACATTCACTGGGAGCCGATAAATTCTGATTCTGCGAGAGCGACGATCAGTGTAGCTGGACTAACAGCATCAGCAGATCTGTATTTCAACCAGCAAGGGAAGATGACGAATTTTGTCGCAGAGAGATACATGGATGTCAATGGGGGGTCGATCCTAAAGAAGTGGTTCACACCCATTAAGAAGTATGCCGAGATCAACGGGATAATGGTTCCCGTCAAAGGTGAAGGTGTCTGGAAATTGAGCTTCGGAGATTTCCCCTATATTAGAATTACTGAGATATCGGATATTGAATACAACAATCCGAATGTCTTTTGAGAAGATTTGTGAAATAGAAGGCGCTTTACGAGTACATTTGGAAATGTATTTTGAAAAAGAACAGCCTTAATATTCTTTAGCCAGGTTCCTTACATATTGTCTTCAGGGAATCCTTCAGGTCTTACACGAAAACAGAGAATTCCTCTGTCGGGCTCGTGGATGAATTATTAGGGATCATATGATAAGATGAGCCAATGGAGATTTAATATTCAGGGCAAGGGGCCTGTGAAGAGAAAGGAGACAAAAAATCATGGCAATTTATAGGGAAGAGTTGGCTTCCAATATTTGGAGAAACGGCGAAATCATTCCATGGGCGGATGCAATGATCCACGTAAACTCCGTGGGCCATGCCTCTGTAGCCGGCATCTTTGAGGGGATTAAAGCCTACTGGAATGAAAGCGATAAACAGCTCTATATATTCCGCCTTCATGAACACATGGTTCGTTTTCTCAACTCTATCAAGATGGTCCGTTACGGCTTTGAATACAGGCTGGAAGATTTAAACAAAGCGGTTTTGGACCTGCTTAGGGCCAATGAATATCGAACAGACGTGTACATACGTCCTTATATCTTTCAGAAGGGGATCGTACGGGAGCTTCTTCAGGCTCAACCTGGCAAACCGACAGAACTGGTTATCGATTCCTGGCCCTTTGATTCTTACGGTGATATGGATCAGGCTCTGCATGTTTGTGTCAGCTCCTGGACCAGGATCTCAGACAATGTGCTCCCTCCGCGATTGAAATGTTTCTCCAATTATCATAACGGCCGTTTAGCCGCCATGGAGGCAACGGTGAGCGGGTATGACTGGGCTATTCTTCTCGATGGGCGTGGAAAGGTCACAGAGGGACCCGGGGCCTGTCTGGCCTTAGTCCGGAACGGACAAGTCATTCTACCGACTGTCACGAACGGAATACTGGAGAGCATTACCCGAGAATCGGTATTGCATCTATTAAAGGATGTTTTGAAAATTCCTTTTGTTGAGCGTGAAGTGGACCGTACGGAATTATATCTGGCCGATGAGCTCTTTTTTCTGGGCACGGGTTGGGAGATTATGCCTGCGGTGTCCGTTGACCGTTTGGATGTGGGTGACGGCAAAACTGGACCTATAACCAGGGCCATCGCCGATATTTACAAAAAAGTAGCCATGGCTCAGGACCCCCGTTTTCCCGAGTGGCGAACACCGGTTTGGATGTAGATATTCATGCGCAGGGAAAGCCATAAATATCCCGATTTGAAGCCCTTGCTGGCCCCTGATTCCATTGCAGTCGTGGGCGCATCGGAAAAGCCCGGGCCGGGCCGGCAGGTGCTGGAAAATTTAGCCCAGCTGAGTTATCAGGGACAGATTTACCCCGTGAATCCAGGTTATGAGGAAATTCTGGGCATACCCTGTTTTCCTTCTTTGACTGAGGTTCATCGTGCCGGGCACCGTGTCGAAATGGTGGCAATTCTTTTAAACCGCAGCATGGTTAATCCGGTTTTAAAAGAAGCGGCCGAGATCGGCGTACGTGCCGCGTGGGCTTTTGCCAATGGATTCGGAGAAGCCGGCCCTGAGGGAAAGGCTTTGCAGCAGGAGCTGGTGGATATATGTACTCAGAGCAATATCCTGTTCTGTGGTCCCAACTGTGTGGGATACCTCAATCCCCAGGCCGGAGTGGGAACCTACAGTGCCCCTGCCCCTGAGAGCATAAGACCGGGCAATATTGGCTTGATCGCCCAAAGCGGATATCTCACTTTAAGTGTGGCGAACAGCACCCGCGGCCTGGGTTTTAGTCTGCTCTGCTCCTCCGGGAATGAAGCCGTCGTGGACAGTACTGATTTTATCTCCTATATGCTGGAAGATCCTGGAACAGATATTATCCTGGCCTTTATCGAGCAGTTCCGCAAGCCAGAGCGCCTTCCCGAACTGGCAGAAAGAGCCCGGGAAAAGAGGAAACCGATCATCCTGATCAAGGCCGGCCGCTCGGAGCTGGCCCAAAGGGCGACTGTTGCCCATACCGGTGCTATTGCCGGCTCCGATGATGTGCAGGACGCTTTGTTTAAAAAGCTGGGGATCATCCGTGTGGATGACTTTGATGAGATGTTTGAAACGGCGGAGCTGTTTTCGAAACTTCTCCCCAAGCTGCCAGCCGGAGACGGCATTTTTTCATTAAGCCTCTCAGGGGGAGTCATCGGCCTCTTAGCGGATCTGGGTGAAGAACTGAACCTGCACTATCCCGCCTGGTCGGAAGAAGGGAAAAAGACACTTCTGCAAGTCCTTCCGCCCTATGCCGCCATAGACAATCCTATTGATGTCTGGGGTTATGGGAGGATCGAGGAAACCTATGAAACCTGTTTAATGGCTGCGGCCCAGGAAGAAAAAGCCGATCTGGTGCTGATTTCTCAGGATGTGCCGTGTGGTATGGCGCCCAAACAGGTTGATCAATATGCGACTGTGGCCAAAGCGGCAGTAAAGGTTTTCCAAGAGAATGAGAAACCTGTGGTTATGATTTCCAATCCCTCAGTCGGATTCCATCCCGATATAAGCTCTATTCTTGACCAGGGGAAAGTGCCTCTGCTTCAGGGTACCCGTGAAGGATTAAAGGCGATAAAGTCCTTATTTTCTTACGCGGATTTTAAAAGAAAAATGAAGCTTGAAAAAGAGGAACAGGAGAAACCCGCAGCCGCTGCACCAAAAGTGGATGCTTATATGCGCTCAGGCCAGCCGGTTTTATCCGAATACATTAGTAAAAAAGTGCTTACTGCTTACGGTGTTCCGTGCGCCCGCGAGATTTTGTGTAAATCCGCAGAGGAGGCGATTCATGCCGCTAAGGATATTGGGTATCCTGTAGCTCTGAAGGTCATTTCCCCACAGATTCAACACAAGACCGAGGCAGGTATTATCCACTTGAATCTCGATGATGAAAGCGCAGTGAAACAGGTCTATGAAGAGCTGATCAAGAAAGCCCGGGCCTATGATCCTTCAACCTCAATTGAAGGTGTGCTCTGCCAGAAAATGATTGAGGGGGCGGTGGCTGAAGCGATTGTCGGCATCCTTATGGATCGCTATTTCGGTCCTGCAGTTGTGTTCGGTCTGGGAGGAGTCATGGTTGAAATCCTTAAGGACCGGGCTCTCGGCATTCCTCCCTTAACCCGGGGCGAAGCCCGGGAGATGATCGAAAGGACCAGAGCGAGCCAACTGCTTCACGGATTTCGCGGTTCTCCCCAGGCGGATCTGGAAGCCCTGACCGAAACTCTTATCCGGGTTGGCCGGCTGGCTGTCGATTGGGCCGGTAAGATAGAGGCTCTGGATATCAATCCGCTCTTGATTATGCCCGAGGGCCAGGGAGTTGTGGCTGTAGATGCCCTATTGGTACTAAAGAAAGATTCTTAACAGCAAGGAGGATTACCTGTGAAATCAATCCTTTCTGGAAATGAAGCCCTGGCGAGAGGGGCCTATGAAGCCGGAGTACAGATAGCTTTGGGCTATCCCGGCACCCCGAGCTCTGAAATCATCAGGACTATAGCCGAAGAATATGGCAAAGATATATATACCGAATGGTCGACCAATGAGAAGGTAGCCATGGATGCCGGGGCCGGCGCGGCTTATTCCGGGCGCCGGTGTCTGGTAACCACCAAACAGGTCGGGATGAACGTTCTTTCCGACTCTCTTTTGTATGCGGTCTACACTGGGATTGAGGCCGCTCTGGTTGTAGTTACCGCGGATGATCCCGGGCTTTTCAGCTCCCAAAATGAACAGGATAACCGTTGGTATGCCCGCCTGGCCAAAATTCCTCTCCTTGAGCCTGCCGACAGCCAGGAAGCCAAGGATTTTGTGATTCTGGCTGCGGAGCTCTCGGAAAAATTCGATACTCCGGTTTTAATCCGCACTGTCATGCGAACCTCCCATTCCAAGAGTGTGGTCAATCTGGGAAGCCGGCCGCAAACTCCGGAGGGTGTGGGGCCTTTCCCCCGCAATCCCGAGAAATACAACTGCACCGCCTCCAATGCCAGGCATATGCACCCCCGGGTGGAACAACGCTTGCTGGATATGGCTGAATATGCGGAGACGGTTTCTTTCAACCGCATCGAATGGAAAGACCGCTCACTCGGAATTATCACCAGCGGGGTCATCTATACCTACGTATGCGATGTCTTTCCCGAGGCCTCGGTTTTAAAATTGGGTATGACCAATCCTTTGCCCAAGAAGATGATCAAAGAGTTTTCCGAAGAGGTGGAAAAGCTGGTCGTTATCGAAGAGCTCGATCCGGTTCTGGAAGAACAGATACGAGCCATGGGCATTGATGTTATCGGAAAAGAAGTGTTTCCTCCATGTCTGGAGCTTTTACCCGATGACATTAAAAGGTACAGCATTAAGGCCGGGCTTTTGTGCGAGGACAAATCCGAAGTCCAAGAGAGCGACAAAACAGGGCTGAAGTCCTTACAGGAGCTCCCCCTGCGTTCACCGGTTTTCTGCGCCGGATGCCCCCACCGTTCTACCTTCTATCTTCTGAATAAAATGAAGCTCCCGGTCGCAGGCGATATCGGATGCTACAATCTCGGCACCCTGCCTCCTTTCAGGGCTCAACACACAATGGGCGCAATGGGCGCCAGTATCGGAGTTTTACATGGATTGTCTCTGGCCGGCCTCCCCGAAAACCGCGTCTGCACCATCGGTGATTCCACTTTTTTTCATTCCGGTATGGCCCCACTGGTGAATATGGTGCACAACCACAGCCGCGGAGTGGTTATCCTGATGGATAACAGTGTTACTGCCATGACCGGTCACCAGGACCATCCGGGTGTAGACTGGGCGGTTACCAGGGACCGGCCGGCACAAAAAGTTGAAATCGAGCCATTGGTGAAAGCCATGGGTATAAAAAAAGTAAAAGTGGTGGATGCCTTTAATATCGAGGAAGTTGAAGCCGGTTTGAAAGAGTGTCTGGATTATGAAGGGCCTTCGGTTTTGATAACTCGGGGAGAATGTGTGTTTGTCTCCAAAAATCCCCAGCCCGCCTATCATGTGGATTTGGGTGTATGTGTGGCCTGCCAGCTCTGTTTTAAGGTGGGCTGCCCTGCTATCGGACTGGCTGCGGAAAAAAATCCTAGAAATAATAAATTTAAGTCCCACATCGAACCTACACTGTGCACCGGCTGTGACATCTGCCGCCAGGTCTGCTCGACCGGCGCCATTCAGCCGCCCTCAGAAAAGGAAGAGGGTGAGTAACATGAAGAATACAAACTTTTTAGTAGTCGGAGTCGGGGGCCAGGGGACCGTTCTCTCCGGTGATGTTCTGGCCGAGGTGGGAATGACTGCCGGCTATGACTCGAAAAAATCGGATGTTCTAGGATTGGCTGTTAGAAGCGGCAGTGTGATCAGCCATATCCGTTGGGGAGA
>Ga0307379_10014691_pt1 | contig 10074 bp, 9 predicted proteins | sample UN2MG_FD_202237 | JGI IMG/M metagenome (GOLD analysis project Ga0307379, IMG submission 202237) | Soil microbial communities from Risofladan, Vaasa, Finland - UN-2 | ecosystem: Environmental > Terrestrial > Soil > Coastal area > Acid sulfate soil | place: Finland: Risofladan, Vaasa | collected... | reverse complement strand
AGCAGGTTACCCAGTTTGCCAGCAGTTTGGATTCGGTGGTAGTAGCTCGTGACTATCGCTTCATGTGCTCTGACCCAGGTCAAAACTTAATTAAGCAGGATATTCAGGAGTTAGGTCTTAATCGTATAGTTGTTGCCGCTTGCTCCCCCACAATGCATGAGCTTACTTTTCGCCGCGTTTGTCAGGAGGCAGGAATAAACCCGTATTTGTTTCAGATGGCGAATATTCGTGAGCACTGCTCATGGGTAACTGAGGATAAGCAGCTAGCTACGGGGAAAGCCAAGGCGCTGGTAAGCGCTGCAGTCAGACGAGTTTATTATCAGCAGCCACTAGAGACTAGAGAGGTACCGATGAATCCTGACACTCTGATAGTAGGTGGAGGTATTGCTGGCATTCAGGCTGCTCTGGAGATTGCTGACTCTGAGCATAAGGTCTATCTGGTAGAGAGGACCCCCAGTATCGGGGGGCATATGATACAGTTTGACAAAACATTCCCTACTCTGGACTGCTCAGCCTGTATCCTTACCCCAAAGATGACGCTAGTAGGCTCTCATCCCTTTATTGAGCTAATGACCTATAGTGAGGTAGACGAAGTTTCAGGTTATATCGGCAATTTCAAGGTTAAAATCAGGAAGAAGGCAAGGTATGTTGATGAAGATAAGTGTACTGGTTGTGGTGTTTGCACAGAGAAGTGCCCCTGGAAAGTAGATAGCGAGTTTGATGTTGGTATGGGTAAAAGGAAGGCTATTTATATTCCATTCGACCAGGCAGTGCCTAATATACCAGTTATTGACCGGGAACACTGCGTCTACTTTCTAAAGGGCACCTGCTGGGCTTGTGAGAAGTTCTGTGAGGCAGAGGCGATTGATTTTGAACAGAAAGATAAATTTGTTGAGGTTGAAGTAGGTTCTATAATTTTAGCCACCGGTTTTGATGTCTTTGACCCTACCCCCATTTATCAATATGGTTATAAGCGACTGGATAATGTTATCACCAGCCTTGAGTTTGAGAGGCTGGTTAATTCCGCGGGACCAACCGGTGGCAATATAGTGCTTAAAGACGGCTCAACTCCTCGGAGTGTAGCTGTTATCCACTGCGTAGGCAGTCGTGATAAAAACTATCATGAATATTGCTCTCGGGTGTGTTGTATGTATTCCTTGAAGTATGCTCATCTAATAAAGGAGAAAATCAATGCTGAAGTCTACCAGATGTATATAGATATGCGCTGCTTTGGCAAGGGCTATGAGGAATTTTATGACCGTCTCTCAGAGGAAGGAGTTAATTTTATACGGGGGAAGGTAGCCGAAATTACTGCAAACACTGCAAATGAGGAGGAAGGAAGGTTAATTGTCTCCTGTGAGGACACCTTGCTTGGTAGTATGATAAAGGTGCCGGTAGATATGGTTATCCTGAGCGTGGCTTTGGAGGCACAACTGGACACCGAGGCTATTGCCCGTTTATTTAATATTAGCCGAAGCGCTGATGGTTTTTTCTTAGAAAAGCACCCCAAACTTGACCCGGTAGCTACTACCACCGATGGTGTCTTTGTAGTCGGTTGCTGTCAGGGGCCAAAGGATATTCCTGATACGGTAGCCCAAGCCTCAGCGGCTGCTGCCCGAGTTCTGGCTATGATTAGCAAAGGCAGCATAGAGATTGAGGCAGCTACCGCTGTTATTGATGAAAAAATCTGCTCTGGCTGCCTAACTTGCAAGCTTCTCTGCCCCTATAATGCTATCTCTTTTGATAAGGAGAAGCAGGTATGCCGGGTTAATGAGGCTCTATGTAAGGGCTGTGGTACATGCGTCAGCGGTTGTCCTAGTGATGCTATAAGCCTTAATCACTTTACTAACGAGCAAATCCTGGCTGAGATGGAGGGAATGCTAGTATAGCAACGCCCTTTAATACTCGCTGGAGATAAAGTCCTTAATCTGGGCATAGGTGAAAACAGGCCCATCACGGCATACATAGAGATTACCAATATTGCATCGTCCACATTTGCCTATGCCACACTTCATCCTTTTTTCTAGGGTGGTTATTATTTGTTCAGGGGTAAAGCCTAATTTGTCCAGAACGGGGAAGGTAAATCGTATCATAATTGGTGGTCCGCAAACAATAGCTACCGCATTGTCTGGGGAAGGAGCCACCTGCTCCAGCACTTGAGGCACAAAGCCCTCTCTTCCTGTCCAGCTCTCGTCACCCTTGTCAACGGTGGTTACCATACTTACCGTTTTGTCTTTCTCCCACACATCTAGGTCATACTTAAAACAAAGGTCAGCCGGGCTACGAGCACCATAGATAACATCTATACTTTTATATTTATCCCGGTTATCTATGACATTCCAGATTAGAGACCTTAGTGAGGCTAAGCCAATGCCACCACCAACGAAAACAAGGTTCTTACCCTTCAGAAAATCAAGGGGAAAGCTATTGCCGTAGGGCCCTCTAAAACCTATTTCAGCGCCAACACTGAGCCTATGCAGAGCATTAGTTAACCGTCCTACCTGCTGTGTTGCGAATTCTAGGTGATCGCGCCTAGTCGGGCTGGATGAAATACAGAAGGGGGCTTCACCTATGCCCAAAACAGAATATTCGCCGAATTGTCCTGAATCAAAGGTAAACTCTTCCCGTAGCTTCTCGTCCTTAAAGTTAAAATGGAAGGTTCTGACGCCGGGTGTTTCGTCAATTATCTTCTCTATTATGGCTATGTGTGGCAGGTACACATTGCCTTGGGCAAGAAATCTTCTTCGGTGACTAATATCAGCAATTGCCATTTTTCCCTTTCTCCAGTCATAATATCTATCGTTAGTGCTTAAGTAAGACTACGCTTTGGCATGCATCCTCTCCAGTGTCTGGGTAATATCCCAGTTCACTGGGCATTGGCGAATACACCTTCCACAGCCAGTGCAGGCAATAACACCAAAGTTCATCGGATAAAACTCATATTTGTGGCACACCTTGTTCCTAACCCTTCGCCACTTCTCTAGCCTTGGGTTTTCCATAGGCATCTTGGTATAGGCGGGAAAGCTACAGCTATCCCAACTCCTAAATCTTGTTCCCCTGTCCTTAATCAGTTCATCGTTAATATCAAAGCAATAGCAAGTGGGGCAGAGGAAGGTACAGATACCACAACTTACGCACTTGGCAGCTATTTCCTCCCAGAAGTCTTGGTCTTCAAAAGATGACAGCAGTTTCTTATCAATATCTTTGGTATCTAGCTGCCTGGTTATCTTACTGTGAGCTGCATCTTTGGCTTCCTTGGCTCTGGTTTCATCAGCTTCAGTTGCTTCTTCTAACTCGCTACTTATACTCACTAACTCTCTACCTTTATCGGTAACACCCTCAACCAAGAACGCATCACCAATATCAGTAAGCATTAGGTCAACATTAGCGGAATCGGTGGGGCTGCCTCCTAAAGAGGTACAAAAGCAACTATCGTAAGGTTTGGTACACCCTAACCCAACTAACACCGTATTCTTCCTTTTGGAAAGGTAGTAAGGGTCTTCGTAGGCATCCTCAAAGGTCTTGTCCAATATAGTCATGGCATTAGCATCACAGGGGCGAATACCAAAAATTAGCTGTTTTTGTCCGTTGGTTGATGGTAGTTCTATATGGTAACTCTGCTTATCTTTTTGGAAGTGGAACATCTCCTCCATTAAGGGGAAGAAAATAGCTTTAGGTGGGACGATAGTATTTCTGTGCCAATCCAGAAAGCTAGTATCCTTGCCATCCCACCTAGCTATCGTGGTTATGCCAGTTTCTCGCGACGGGACAAATACCGTAAACTCTTTACTCCAATCACTCAGGAGTTTGGCTATATTTTTCTTGTTTATCTTCTTGTTAGCCATTCCCTATCTCTTCTATTTAATAAAGTCCTCTGAGTCAGTGGTCTCATAATGGGTCATTAGCGGTGCTGCCTCTTTATCCATTCCTGCCTTAAAATGGTAAAGGTCATCTACTATGTCATACATTTTTTTAGTCAGGCTTCTTAGCGGGATTTTCACCGGGCAAGCGCGTTCACATTCACCACAATCGGTGCACCTTCCGGCTACATGAATATTTCTGATTAGCTGAAACATGAGGTTATCCTGCCAGCGGGGCACTGGAACTATCCACTGTGGCTCAGATTCTTCAACGAAGCACTGCTCACAAAAGCAAGCTGGACAGACACTTCGACAAGCATAGCATCTGATACAGCGGCTGAACTCCTTTTCCCAGAAATCCCACCTCTGCTCCTGAGTCATCCCTTCTAGTGTTTCTATCCCTTTTCTACTAGCTGTCTTATCGGCAACCAAGGAACTAGATTCATCAAGAAGGGTATCATATTCTTGGGGGGTAGGAAACTCGCAACCAAGACAATTATCAAACAAGACTTCACCGGCTGGGAATTCCTTTTTCTCACCACCAACCGTTATGACTACTTTATCACCGTCGCGGGTAATATCATCCAACTCATCCCTATCCTTACCCACTAGCCCTTCTACTTTGGTCAGGTCAATAATCCCTGAACAGGGAACGCCCAGAATTACTACATCCTCTCTTTTTACCTGCTTATCCTGTATTAGACTGACGATGGAACGGCTGTCGCATCCTTTAGCAACGATACCAACCCGCCTCTTAATCTCAGTTAGATATGCACTGAGATTGTTCACTATAAATGGGTTGATTATTAGGCGGTCAACACTATCTTTATCCTTGGTTATTAGCAGGGTAGTAGTAAATTTTAGGCTTCCTGATTCAAAACCAATAATATAGTCAACTTTGTTTTGTTCTAGTAATGCCTTAGCTTGGTCTCTTAATCTTTGTTCCGTTTCTCTATCTTTCATCAGCAAACAATTTATTAGGGCCGATTTCTTTCAACCCTTTTGTTACTTCAGTAACTACCTCGGTGAATTTTCCTCCCTCTGAGGCTGAGACCCAACTGGCTTGAATCCGCTGTGGGTCAATACCTATATATTCAAGGAACTTCTTGGTTATGGCCATTCTCCTTCTAGCATGGTAGTTCCCTGTTAGATAATGACAATCACCCGGGTAGCAACCTGAAACCAGCACACCATCAAAGCCTAGGCGCAGAGCCTTAAGGATGAAAAGAGGGTCTACTCTTCCTGAGCATGGAACCTTTATTATCCTTATGTTGGCTGGATACTTCTTGCGGCTGGTTCCAGCTAAATCAGCACCAGCGTAACTGCACCACCTACACAAAAACCCGAGCAGTTTAGGTTCCCATGCTAATTCTTGCTTCACCTGAACCTCTGCAAAATCTGATATATCGTGATATAAAAACAGTAGGATGGATAGCGATTTCAATTCTAGCATACTGGGGATAGTAATTGCACCACCTGAATTTCCCCCCTACATAACCGATTCTTTATCTGAGTTTCACTATAAATCAAGCCAATGTGACAGGTTGCTGACTTAACATCTTACTGGACACAGGAAGGGTAAAGGTATTAAGATTTATTTGTTTCTTAAAAATTTTAGTGGTGGATGTTTGTGAAAACCAGTGATTTTGCCTATTCTCTCCCTCTTGAACTTATTGCTCAAACCCCTATTGAACCAAGAGACCAATCACGACTTATGGTTCTAAACCGCAGTGATAGTTCAATAGAGCACCGGAAATTTTTTGAAATAACCGATTATTTACAAGCTGGTGATGTCTTGCTATTTAATGATAGTCGTGTTATTCCAGCTCGCCTTAATGGGAGGAAGATTGATAGCGGTGGTAGGGTGGAGATTTTGCTGTTGCGCCGGCTTGATACCTGTGCCTGGGAGACACTGGTCAAGCCTGGTAAGCGAGTCAACATCGGCACCATGATTGAGATAACAAGTGATTCTGTAGTTGATAACAGGCACGAGGCTAAGCTTTTGGCTAAAGTAACAGAGCTGAGGCAAGGTGGTATAAAGGTGATAAGTTTCTCTGATGAGACATTACTACCTAAGTTAGGCAAGATTCCGCTACCACCCTATATACACACTCCCCTGACCCGTCCCGAGCGTTATCAGACAGTCTATGCTAATGAAGCTGGCAGTGTGGCAGCACCTACCGCCGGCTTGCACTTTACACCTGAATTACTTAGCGATATAGAACGAAAAGGGGTTCACTGCTTGTTTGTCACCCTTCATATAGGGCTGGACACCTTCCGACCGGTTAGAGAGGATGACCCACTTGAACACCCCATTTACCGGGAATATGGTGTGCTAAGGCAAGAGGTAGCCAGTCAATTATCTCAAGCCAGGGCGGAGAGGCGGAGAATTATTTGTGTTGGCACCACCACAGTGAGGCTTATAGAGCAGGTAGCTCAAAATAGTAATACGGCTATTTTAGAGCCGTTTGGGGGCTGGGTAAGTTTGTTTATTTTACCTGGATACCAGTTCCGTGTGGTGGATGCCCTTATTACCAATTTCCACCTGCCTAAGTCAACACTACTGATGCTGGTTACCGCCTTTACTGGCAAAGATTTTATTAACCGAGCCTATGAAGAAGCAACAGCTCTGCGCTACCGTTTCTATAGCTTTGGCGATGCCATGCTGATAGTTTGAAAAGTTAGATTGACTTTTATTTATCTTCATGCTATGCTGGGCAAAATTGAATAGAGAATTATAAGGGTGCCTGAGCGCAAGCAAGGGCTTAAATGGAAGGCAAGTCCGGTGGAAATCCGGCACAGTTCCGCCTACTGTAACTGAGGGTTATAGCCCGTCAGAAGTCAGAACGCCAGCCTTTATTCGTTATTACCTCCGCGGAGATGGGGGAAGCAAGTTACAGATTAGTGAAATCCCCTTGTTCTGCCAACGAGGGGACTTTTTATATCTATAAGTTGTTTAGGATGGAAGTGGATGCTAACTAAACCAAGACGCGGTAACCGGCTAATTTTGATTTTGTTACTATTGGGCGGAGGCTTGGTTATCGCATCATTGTTGGCTAGTGCCTTTGGGGCGGTAACTATCCCTTTGCCCGATATATTGAAGATGGCTCTTAACAAGGTAGCCATTTTTGATTTCCCATCTACCTGGAGGGCTGTAGATGAAACAATTATTTTTCAGATTAGGCTGCCCCGGGTAATAGGCGGCGCTTTAGTTGGAGCAGCTCTGGCTACAGCCGGGGTGCTCTTTCAGGGTTTACTGCGTAATCCTATGGCTGACCCTTACATCATTGGGACATCAGCCGGTGCTGCTTTAGGAGCAACTATAGCTATGACGTTACCGATAAACCTGGCTTTCCTTGGCTTTGGCTTGGTGCCGGCGGCAGCCTTTATCGGTGCTTTGGCTACAGTGATTCTAGTCTATAATCTGGCACGGGTGGGCGGCAAGACACCTATTATAAGTATGCTCTTGGCTGGATTTGTAGTAAGCGCTCTACTAGCGGCAGTTATGGCATTTATGATGTCAATGAGTGACAGATTCGGCTTAAACCTCCACTCAGTTTATTCGTTTCTTATGGGTCATATCTCAGTAACTAGCTGGGGACAGATAGCAATTATTGCTCCGCTAGTCATTGGGGGTATCATCGGTGCCCGATTTTTCGCTTTCCATTTGAATGCTTTTTCTCTAGGAGAAGAGGGCGCCGCCTATTTAGGTATTGATATTGAGCGAGATAAAATACTTATCTTAGCTTTAGGCTCTCTGCTCACCGCAGCTGCTGTTTCTATTAGTGGGCTGGTTGGTTTTGTCGGGCTGGTGGTGCCTCACGCTGTGCGCCTGAGCTTGGGGCCAGACCATCGGTTTCTATTACCAGCTTCGGCATTAGTCGGTGCTGCCTTTTTAGTTATCGCCGATCTTTTAGCTCGTATTCTCCTGGCTCCTGTAGAAATTCCAGTAGGAGTTATTACGGCTATTATTGGAGCTCCGTTTTTCATTTACCTGTTACGACATGCTAGAAAGGAGTATGCTTTTTGATGGTCAGCTTACAAATTCAGCAGGTCTACTTTTCCTATCTTGATGGGCTGGTATTACACAACATTAACCTTTCCATTAAGGCTGGCGAGATGGTGAGCTTACTCGGTCCTAACGGCTCAGGTAAGACCACCCTGATTAAGCTAGCCAGCGGCGTCCTGAAACCTAACCAGGGTGAGATTAAGCTGGATGGCTCTAGTTTAGGTCGGTTGAGCCGAAAGTCTATAGCCCGCAGTGTAGCTGTGGTTCCACAGCAATTCAATATCCCCTTTGCCTTTACTACTACTGAGGTAGTGATGTTGGGACGAACTCCCTTCTTTAGAGTCTTTGCTGAGGAAAGCGAAATTGATAAGCAATTTGTCTCTAATGCTTTAGAGTTAGTTGGTATTAGTGAGTTGAAGGAGCGCCGTTTTGATGAGCTATCTGGCGGGGAGCGGCAGAAGGTTATTTTGGCTATGGCGTTGGCTCAGCAGCCCAAGCTGCTTCTTCTTGATGAACCAACAGTGCACCTGGATATTACCCATCAGGTAGAAATCCTGGAGCTGGTAAGAAGGCTTAATGTTGAGCGAGGACTTACGATTATTGCAGCTATGCATGACCTTAACCTAGCATCTCTTTACTTTGACCGCTTAATCCTGCTTAAAGAGGGCAGGGTTTCGACTGATGGTACTCCGGCTCAGGTTTTAACTGAGGACAGAATAAGGGAGGTCTTTTCGGCTTTGGTTAGGGTGGAGCCGCATCCGATAACCGGCGTTCCTCACATAGTCATTATGCCTAAAGGAAGTGCTATCAAACAGCAGTAGTTGAGATTGTTTCCCTCCTTCAATGCTAATCATCAAGAATGAATATCTCATCCACAGTGGTTTTCAAGACATTAGCCACATTGTGGGCCAACCTTAAAGAGGGGTTATATTTCCCCTGTTCCAAGAAGATGATAGTTTCTCGCCTGACTCCTACCATCTCAGCCAGTTTTTCCTGGGTCAAATTATATTTGGCTCGGTATTCCTTTATTCTTGTTTTCACTCTTAACCGCTGGAGAAATATCTTCCCGGTGTCTTTCACAAAGCCTTGCTGAATAATCCTTTGATAAATATAACCAGGCTACCAATGAGCCCTACAGCAAACGCTAGAGGAGCTATGGGAACGGCAATGGTGAAAAATACAGCCTCCTCTATATCAAATAGAGCGCTGATTGCATTGTGCAGGAAGACACTGATTACAAAGACACCTAGTGATATTCCGGCTATCAACAAGAATATCCTCAGCATTCTTAATCTCCCCTCATCCAATTTGGGTTTTACCCAGTCATAGAAAAGATAAGAGACCAGATATACTGCCCCGGCTGATAAGAATAAACCGCTCAGAACATCTATAACGTCGGGAGTCTCAGTTAGGCGTACGCTAAAGGGTAGCATTAAGAACAATAAAGCTATGACAAGGAAGATAAACCCGTTTCGTACTGATTTACTGATATTTCCCTGTATCCTCTCATCAATTGGCGGCAGCTTTCTCCTTCTTATTAAGGACCAGAATTCACGGTGCCCCAGGAACAACGCCCCCACTATAAGGGCAACCACAACGTAGTATGCCCTCAGAGAGATAAGTATAATGGCCACTATCAGGGTGGTAATGGAAACAGCCAGAAATGCTCTCTTCGTTTTCACCATATTACCTTCTATAGTTATCTATTTCTAACATATTTTTAGGCTTTTGTCAATGCCTTCAGGGACTGCTAAGAGGTGTTCTGAACCTGCCCAAACACTTTAGCTTTCCCTATGTTGTATATTTCTAACGTTATCTAATTCTAACGTATTCAATCTATACTATCTAGAGTTTTGTCAATACCCCAAGGGGCTTTTTTCAATAATTCTAAAAAATGTCTGTCTAACAAGGTAATGAAGTGCTTTTCAAGTAGGAACTAATGGACAGGATTAGAGGCAAAGGCTATAATCTCAAATAACTATGAGTTCTCAGCCTAAACCTCATATCCTTTTCCGCCGTGAGGAGATAGAAGCCACGGTTAAAAGACTGGCGGCTGAAATCAAGAAAGATTATCAAGGTAAACATCCCCTTTTGATAGGTATTCTTAAAGGCTCCTTTATGTTTATGGCTGACCTGATTCGGCTTCTTGATTTCCCACTAGAAGTAGAGTTTATCCGATTGTCCAGCTATGGACGAGGTAGGAGC
>Ga0307379_10014688_pt1 | contig 10075 bp, 7 predicted proteins | sample UN2MG_FD_202237 | JGI IMG/M metagenome (GOLD analysis project Ga0307379, IMG submission 202237) | Soil microbial communities from Risofladan, Vaasa, Finland - UN-2 | ecosystem: Environmental > Terrestrial > Soil > Coastal area > Acid sulfate soil | place: Finland: Risofladan, Vaasa | collected... | reverse complement strand
AAATTGCGCAATCGGAGCCAGGATATTTTCAATCCGAATTCGGGATTTCAGACAGTCTGTGCCAGAAGGTCCTTGCAGAAGCCTTGTCAAGGGGCGGCGATTTTGCCGACCTTTTCTTCGAGCACACCATCAGCAACTGGCTTTTGCTGGAAGATGGCAAAGTCAATAGGGCTTACGGAGATGTGGCCCTCGGCGTGGGTATCCGCACCGTCAAAGGCGATCAGGTCGGATATGGATTCACACAAGACCTAACAGAAAAATCCATGCTGGCAGCGGCTTCAACGGCTGCTACGATCGCAAATGCGAGCCCAACGATGCCATCGGGCAAATTCGTGACGCCGCAGATGGGCAACTATTACCCGTTGAAAACCCTGCTGACGTCGATCCCTCTGGAGACCAAACTTCCGCTTGTCCAAACTGTGAACGACAAGTGTTTTGCTCTGTCGCCTCTGGTTGTTAAGGTCAATGCACAATTCCATGACCAGCAGAAGCGGATCCTCGTGATCACAAGCGATGGGACCAAAGCCGAGGACCTGCAGCCGAGGAACTATCTCTATGCCGCTGTGACTGTAGAGAAGGATGGAAAGCGTGAGAGGGCCGGATGGAATCTGGGCGGCCGCAAGGATTTTTCCTTCTACACTCCGGCCGTGGTGGATGAGGTGGCAAAGATGGCCGTTGAACGATCCCTCGTTCTTTTCGATGCTGTGCAAGCTCCGGCCGGTGAGATGCCAGTGGTTTTGGGTCCCGGAGTGACTGGAGTTTTGCTCCATGAGGCCATCGGCCATGGGATGGAGGCCGATTTTAACCGTAAGAAACAGTCGACATACAGCACGATGCTCGGGAAACAAGTGGCTGAACCCTTTGTGAACATCGTTGACGATGCGACCATGCCAAACCTCAGCGGATCGCTCAACATCGATGATGAGGGGACTCCCGGTCAAAAAACATTTCTTGTGGAAAACGGGATCCTGACAAGCTACATGCACGACAAGATCTCTGCGCGGCACTATAAAATAGAGTCAACAGGCAATGGCCGCAGAGAGAGCTATCAGCACTATGTTCAGCCCCGGATGCGAAACACCTACATGCTTGCAGGACCGGTTACAAAAGAGGATGTGATCAAGAGTGTGGAAAAAGGCATCTATGTACAGGATGTGAGCAATGGCGAGGTGAAGATCGGCGAGGGAGATTTTGCGTTCTATGTCTCCCAGGGACGGATGATCGAGAACGGTAAACTCACCGCACCCGTAAAGGATATGAACATCATGGGGAACGGTCCGAAGATGCTGAAAAACATCACTATGCTGGCAAATGATTTTGAGATGAGCAAAGGTGGAGGTGGTGCCTGCGGAAAAGGCGGACAAGCCGTGCCCTGCGGTTTTGGTCAACCAACATGTTTGGTCAAATCGATGACCGTTGGCGGAAGACAGGCATAGGGAAAGGAGAATAGAGATGAACAAAGAAATACGTGATTTGGCTGCAGAAGCGATCAAAACTGCAAAATCTGCCGGCGTGAATGATTGCCGCGTGGGGATCAATAGCCAACGGCAAGTTGAGGTCAGCTATCGTGAGCATAAACCCGAAACGATCAAGGAAGCGTCCACAAAGGGGCTTTCTGTCGAAATTTTCGTGGGAAATCGCTATTCTATTCAGAGCACCTCCGACCTCCGCAAGGATGCCCTGGCTGATTTCATCACAAATGCAGTGGCAACAACAAAACTTCTGGCAGAGGACCCTTATCGCACTCTGCCCGATCCCAAGTACTATGAGGGCAGGGAAGAGCGAGATCTGGGAACGCTCGACCCAGGACATGAATTTTTCACTCCAGAGGCAAGGCATGACATGGTGAAATCCATCGAGAACGCTTGTTTTGCAAAAGGAGGGGATAAGGTTGTTTCTGTCACTGCTTCCGAGCAGGACTATTATCAGGAAGGCCTCCTCATGGCCAGCAATGGCTTTGAAGGATATGAGGCCAGCACCGTTTATTTGGCCGGCGCGGAGATGACGGTCCAGGACGAAGGCGATCGCAGGCCAGAGGGCTTTGATTACGTTGTGTCGACTTCAAGGAAGGAGCTGCCCTCTCCGGAAGAGATCGGAGCTGGAGCTGCAAAACGCACCCTCGATCTTCTCGGCGGGAAAAAAATCAAGACGGGGACACTCCCCATCATCCTCGAGAACCGAAATGTCCCCAGGTTACTGGGGGGTTTTCTTCAAGCCATGAGTGGAAATAGCATCCAGCAAAAGCGGTCTTTCCTCTCGGATATGAAAGGAAAAAAGGTCGGGAGCAAGCACTTCACGATTTTCGATGATCCCTTCGTTAAGGGAGGCTTGGGCAGCACGACATTCGATAATGATGGATTTGCAACAAAGAAGAGAGTGATGATCGATAAGGGCGTCTTGAAGGAATTTTATGTGGATTGGTACTACAGCAAAAAGTTGGGCTGGGAACCCACCACAGGTGGGCCGTCCAACCTGATCGTTCCACCGGGAACACGATCGGTCAAGGAGATCATGAAAGACCTGGGAAGGGGCATCTTTATCACTGGATTTATTGGAGGTAACTCCAATTCGACCACGGGCGATGCCTCGATCGGGATCATCGGGCATCTTTTTGAGGGCGGTGTGCCTGTCCAGGCAGTGTCTGAGATGAACATCTCGGACAACCACCTCAAGTTCTGGCAGAGGCTCGCTGAAGTGGCCAACGATCCGTGGCCTTACTCAGGACAGCGCACGCCCAGCCTGGTATTTACGGATGTCGTTGTCTCTGGTGTGTAAAATTTAGCACTATTTGCACTATGGGCTAAATCCAATCAGTTGTTGAAGTATATCTTGCTCAGAGGTTTTTTATTTCTGGTATACTTTTTCATTCCAACTCTTTACAGTCTAGTCGGCAATTTGTATTATTATATGGAATTAGTTCAAATAAGGATGAGAAGAACTCTTAATTCTCGACTCAATCAAAGCCTGGAGGATCTCATCACCGAAGATTAGCATAACTGAAATTATTGTGAAATGAAAGTATTCCATTTTCTTGAAAAAAGTGTGTGTGATCATCCCCAGAATATTGCAGTTATTCATCTTGACCGTAAGATCACTTATCTGGAACTCCATAACTTTTCGGGTTGTTTAGCATCTTTTCTCAAAGGCCTTTCTCTCAATCCGGGTTCTCGAATTGCCCTTCTCTGGGACAACTCGATAGAGTATGTATCGCTTTTCTTCGCCACATTTAAAGCAAATCTTGTCCTTGTCCCTCTCGATACATCACTTAGGCCAGAAACGAATAGCACCATTATTGCCGATTGTGGAGCCGAGATTCTATTCATCCAATCAAAATATCTCAGGCACCTGGAGAAAATCATCGGTGATACTACATCACTTTCTTATATTGTTTCAGATAGACAGGTATTGATAGAGCGACCATCAATCCAAACAGGTGTATTAGATGATATCACTAAGGAATTTCCTGATCCGATCGTAGCGGCAGGAGACCAGATCTTTGATCCTGCAACAGCTTCTGATGAGCTCGCGGCGATTTTCTATACGTCGGGCAGCACGGGATTATCTAAGGGAGTTATGCTCTCTCATCGTAACTTGATCTCCAATACGGTTGCAACAGTTGCTTATCTCGAGCTCACTCACTCAGACAGAATCATGGTGATATTGCCGTATTATTATATCTATGGCAACTCATTGTTGCTCACTCATGTTGCTGTAGGGGGCACTCAGGTTATCGATAACAGGTTTATGTATCCCGAAGTGGTCCTCGATACGATGGAAAAAGAACGCGCCACTGGCTTTTCGGGTGTGCCTTCAACATTTATGATCTTGCTCAACAAATCGTCCTTTGTTTCACGCGACCTACTTAACCTTAGATACTTTACTCAAGCTGGGGGAGCTATGTCTCCAGAGATCATAAAAAAGTTGATGGCGGTATTTCCCGAAAAGGATATCTATATCATGTACGGTCAGACGGAGGCTTCGCCTAGAGTATCCTATTTACCGCCCGCTCAACTCAAAAAAAAGATCGGGTCTATCGGTATCCCTGTACCCGGAGTCACGATAAAAATCGTGGATAAAAATGGGATTAATCTACCAGTCGGCGAGATCGGTGAGATTACAGTACGAGGCGAAAACGTCATGCTCGGGTACTGGAATCATGCCGAGGAAGAATCGCAGGTCCTTCGAAATGGTGTGCTTTATACTGGCGATCTAGGAAAACAAGATAAGGATGGATATTTCTATGTTGTTGGTCGCATGAAAGAGATCATCAAAACAGGAGGAAATCGCGTTAGTGCAAAAGAAGTTGAAGAGCGCATACTCGAGCACAACAATGTTGAAGAGGTTGCGGTTTTCGCCGTGGAGGATGATCTTCTTGGGGAGGCAGTTAAATCAGTCGTCGTTCTTAAGGACCCTCAGGCATCCGATGAAAAAGAGATTCAAGATTTTTGTAAACAAACCCTCGCAGTCCACAAAGTCCCTAAATACGTTGAATTCATCAATGCGCTTCCGAAAACTCAGTCGGGTAAGGTGAATAAAATCCTTCTAGCTAGTAAAGACAAAAAGATATCCAGGGATTAATTATAAAAGACCATCTTCATCAGCCCACTCAGAAGTATGTTTCTTGTTTGTTTCCCTTTTAGCATCCCTTGTATAACGACAAGATTAACCACTACTGTAAGAGAAACGAAGATGAACATCACAATAAGCAAATTGGTGTTTGTACGAGACTCTGGAGCCACTAAAGAATTTATAGCGAGAGTCAAAAAATTAAGAACTATTGCAGTTTGCATAAAAATCGTATCTGTGCGTGCGTTTTGTTGAAGCTCTGTAACGATATGCTCGTGTACTTTCTCTATCATAGAACCCCCTCCTTTTTGATTGTAGATTTGGTATGAATTTATAGCGGAAATTACATCTTATCAAGTAATGCTATATATTGCATTTGTTTCGTTTCACTAAATTCGAACCACTTATGATATTTTTTAAGCCATCGAACATTACAAGAAATTCCTCGACCTGTGGAAGGACGCTGACCCTGGGATAGCTGAGGTAGAGAATGCAAAGGTTAGGCTGGCGGGGCTGAGACAGTAATCCTCATATTACTTCTATTGTTGCCGCCATGCGATAATTTCCTAATTGTGCCACGCAAAAATTTCCGGTTTTGTAAAAATGGTATAAGGTTCTTCTATGCGCTAAAGCGCAAGGAGAACCAAAGATGGAGAAGAGATTTATCACATTGAGCATAAGAGAGCTTGAGAGGCTAAGGGTCATAAGCAAGGTCATGGGTAGAGCGATGACACAGATGGACGCATCTGCGATATTGGGGATCTCAGATCGGCAGATACGCAATCTCATTGTGAAGATCAGAGAGAAGGGCGATAAAGGGATTGCGCACGGGAATCGAGGACGTGAAGCGCCGAACAAGATGGCTAAGGCCCAAGAGGTGAGGATAGCAGAGATAATTAAGGAGGCGTATCCGGATTTTCGTCCGACATTGGCCGCAGAGAAGCTTAGGGAGTCTCATGGGATCCGACTGGGTCGGGAGAAGCTACTTGTGAGAATTAATGATAATTTATCTCTGGAAAAAGGTGACAGTCCCTTTTTTCCAGATGTGGAGTCCGCTCCCCAAGCGGACCATTTGAGAAACTGTCCCTACACTAGGGTATCCCTATTTTTTGCTAAAAAAAAGGCCCAATGTTACCACCGGGCCTCTTACTTATCTCTCTAAAATCTAATGTTTAGGCATAAATGGTGATGTAGGTTGAGGTTCGCAGCTTTCCTTGGGATCCCACCAAAACTTATCAAATTCAATCACGCCTTCAGTACCCGCTGTCACATTAGCGTAACCGACAACTCCTACCGTTCCTGCAGTTAAACCTGCAGCCCCCAAGATAAGAGGCAGAATTCCTTTATCCACTGCAAGGTAAATGGCATCTCCGATCGAAGCATTTTCCTTCATTGCCATCACACCGGTTTCTCCTGTCAACAACGATTTCACATCATCCCCATCCTTATTCATGTTTTTAACTTTCATATCAAAATTGGTTTTTTCGCCTTTGACATGCACCTTATCATTTCTTTTGATCATCCCTCTAACGATATAAACTTCAGCGACTTTTGCTTCCAAATCAAAGCCGATGATTCTCCCCACATAAGATTCACCCGTTATCTGCTCTGGTTCAGGAAATGCCATGGGTTCTGATTTGGCATTTTTTGCAATCGGATTTACAATAATTGCCATTTTCTCGGCTTCTTCACCCTGAACTCTCAATCCAAAAGTGCTTTCTGAGACAAACCTCCCCTCATCCGTCGTAACAACATACTCATAAATTCCAGTTTCAACCTCGCTAATTGTGAGTGCACCATTGTTGTTCGATATTGTACTTTCATAAACAGATCCTGTGGAAACATTCACGACCTTTAAGATAGCTCCTTCAATGGGAGTTGTCCCATCGGACCCATAAATAAATCCCAGAACATTACCCTTGGTTGGAGTTTCACTCTTTAGCACAGCAGAAAAACCAAAGAGTAGAACAAGAGAAAGACCGCATACAAATGCTGTTTTTTTAGTTACGCCCCAGTTCATTAGAATCCTCCGTTACGTGTTAATAAAAATACCGTTTTTTTTGCAATATGTCAAGGGGAAAATTACAATCAAACCAGAAAAAATCACTTAGTTTTTCTAAAAAAACCGGGGATTTTAACTATAACAGATTTCTTCGTTGTCCTCGGATCAACAGGATCAGGAAGATAAGGAAGGATACCATCATCCAAAACAGCTTGGAGATTTTCCTCTAAGAGAGCCATGGTCTTCCCTTCTCCCAGTTCTGCAGTGACCAACTTTAACGCTTCTGAAATTCCAGGATTGAGAGAATTTGCACTATGTGCATCGCTGGCGATAAAATGAAACATATTCATTCTCAAGAATTCGATGGACTTCCTCTGTACTGTCAATCCATACAAGCCCAAAAAGCTACCGCTTTTGGCCTGGGCTAGACTCCCCTGCTGAATCAATTCATAAAGCAGCTCTGAATTCCTCATAAAGACCTTATTTCTCTCCGGATGAGCAATGATAGGCATTATCCCTTCACTCATTTTTTAACTACCCCCGTAAAAAGTAGCCTGTCCCCTTTTTTTAGAGGCGGAAGCCGAGGCCGATGCCTCCCTGGAATCCGCCGAGTTTTATATCGATCTCGTTCACAGTGTCGTTGCCGGATGTGTACGCTCCAAAGAACTCAATGAAAAATCCATGGCCGATGTCGTATATTAAACCAGCTCCCACCCGGAACGCGTTGGATTTAGCTTCGATTTTCTCTGCAAATGCCGACTCTTCAAGATCTATCCAAATGTACTCTCCGCTGACCTTGAAAGCCCAAGACCAGGACACATCAAAAAGATACTCAAGCCCTGCAGAATAGTATGTTTGGAGGGACTCTGTTGCTGCTGCTTCTACCTCCAGATCACGAATAGTCCCTTTCTCCTTGAAATAGCCGAATCCCCCAGTAACCTGCAGTCCCGAGAATATCCTGAGCCCGGCTTTTAACTCGGGAAAGATGCTGCCAGTTCCATAGATATCTTTATAGTTCGAATCGCGATGGGCGAGATAACTCAAATCGAGCGCCAGCTGGAATCTATGTGTTTGCGCTCCCGCACTCGCGATCAATAAAATCAGTATAAAGGAAACGGTTGTTATGATCTTGCGTGTTTTTGTCATCTTATTCTCCTCCCCTCTGTTGCCCTATAACGTCGTTTTCTCTGAAATTCCCACAATCGTCTCATCCACATCATCCTGCTGTGCGATCACCCAGTATGTGTAAACTGCCCCCTTCTCAAGATTGACATCTATAGCCGTGTGTGTACTGCCTTGCAGCTCACTCGATCTGACAGTTTTCACAATGTAAATATCATTCTCTCCCTCTTTTTGTCTGAGGAATAGATATTTGTCCGCGTTTTCCATTGTATCTGAGCTTTGCACATCCATGACAAGCTCGACGTACTCTTTTCGCGAAAGCCAGGCCTTGTATTCTCCTCTTCGGGCCTGAAGGTCTATTGTCCCATTCAAAACAACAACTGCAGTGGTTGCATAAACTCTGTGGTCTTCTGTGTCAGAAGCTCTGACCTTTATATCATTAAGGTCGTTTGGATAACTCGTTGTGTCCCACTCATACGTGTATGGCGGGCTTGAATCCGTGTAAAGGAGCTCGTTGTTTATGTAAAATTCAACCCAAGCCACTTCTCCATCTGCGATTACTTCTGATTGGATGGGGACAACGCCTGCCACACGCTGCATCGGTGAAGGATAGGTGATCTCGAGAGAGATGGGCCATTCCCTTACAAATTGTACATAGTATCCGTCGCTGATCCCTTCCTTGTTGTTCAATTCTTGCATATAAGCATCGGATGTTGTCGGAAAATTGGCAGATTCGGTGTAGCCGGCCGTGTGTGTGACATCAAAAACATCGACAGCGATTCCCGTCCCATAATCCGGGGCGCGTCCACCTAGAAACGTGGAATAGGGGAGGTCCCGGCCATCAGGGCTCACATATGAGACGAATGCATCGGCAGATCCATTGTGAATGGGATCGAAGGCATCCTCAGTGACGGGGAAATCCCCTGTCGTGGTGTAGCCTGTCACAACGGCAGAGAGATCATCATAAAGGTCGATATCTTCTCCCCAATCCCAGCACGTGCCGCCGAGATAGCTGCAGTATACAAAATCAGAACCGTCTTTTTTCAGTTTGCAAACAAAGGCATCTGTGTGGCCGTTGTATGTCGGGTCGAATGCTTGGGGAGTGGTGGGAAAATTGGATGACGCTGTCCAGCCCACAATGTAGGCCTTCTTCAATTCATCGACAACGACCGCGCGGCCGCTTTCGTCATCGTCTCCACCGAATATGAACGAATACACCTGTTTTGATCCTTTGTTATCGAGTTTTACGGCCAGGACATCCGAGTCCCCGTCCCCGAGGTCTCCATCATAATCGATATACCCCGTTACATAGGCTGCGCCGGCTTCATCCACGGCAATACCGAAGAGCTCTTCGAGATACTCATCGCCTATATATGTAGAGTAGATGAGTTCTGATGCTTCGCTGTCGAATTTTGTGGCGAATCCATCAAAGAATCCTCCGAAGACCTGGTCATCTGCACCTTTTGTTGTGGGAAAATCATCTGACTCGGTAGAGCCTGTGATGAAAATGGTGTCATCTGTTCCGAGCACGATGTCATACCCGGTATCCTCATCGCTGCCTCCGATGAATGTCGAAAGCATCAAATCCGAGCCGTTTTTATTTAATTTTGCGACAAATGCATCGGTCCCGCCATTGTATGATGTGTCGAAGGCTCCGCCCCTTGTGGGGAAGTTCGCAGATGCTGTTGCCCCTGCTATGAACACAAATCCATCGGCATCGACGGCGATCCCGTAGCTCCAGTCGCTGCTGCTGCCCCCTATGAATGTGGAGTAAACCAGGTCTGTTCCGGTCTTGTTGAATTTTGTCACAAAAACGTCCATGGCTCCGTTGTGGTTGGGATTGTAAACCCCTGATGTCGTCGGGAAATCGTTGGAGGCTGTGAATCCGGTGATATATGCACTGCCTTTACTGTCTACCGTAATGTCCCAAGCCTGATCGAGTTCAGCTCCGCCCAGGTAAGTGGCATAGATAAACACAAGAAGGGGATCGATGAAAAGATCGTATTCAGGGTCGTAGTCGCCTAGAACAAAACCATAGGTGTTCTTATCGACCTCCGCGAAGGAGACATCGACTTCTCTCTTTTCTCCTTCGATATTCTGGTAAGCATAGAGTTTTGTGTGGACGAGTTGCCCCCCGGCTGTCTCAACCACTAGATCACCTGACTTACTGATACTGATGTTTTTAATTCCATCGAAGGCGAACTGTATTTGAGAAGGGTCTCCACCCTTTTTCACGATCCAGTCGTACTCGAGTTGGTTTTTGTTTCCATAGAGCGTTAGGTCGATGTTCTTATACAAGCCCTTGTAGAGAACCGCTCCAGATGTCTGGATACTCGGATTCCATTCGGCTTGGCTTTTGCCCTTAAAGTAACTGACTGTATAGTC
>Ga0307379_10014687_pt1 | contig 10075 bp, 10 predicted proteins | sample UN2MG_FD_202237 | JGI IMG/M metagenome (GOLD analysis project Ga0307379, IMG submission 202237) | Soil microbial communities from Risofladan, Vaasa, Finland - UN-2 | ecosystem: Environmental > Terrestrial > Soil > Coastal area > Acid sulfate soil | place: Finland: Risofladan, Vaasa | collected... | reverse complement strand
AACCCAAACTTGTTGGGAAAAGCCACTGGGATGGTGAACTCAAAACCGGCCATTTTAACAGAGAACATGGTACCATGACTAATAAATTAGCATTAATGTTTATGAAGTTATGTGAGCGTTATGGTACTCGATCTAATTGGCGAAATTATACATATAATGACGAAATGCGAAACCAAGCCTTGCTTCAACTAATACAAATTGGATTACAATTTGACGAAAATAAAAGTCAAAACCCATTTGCTTACTATACAGCGGTAATTACTAATTCATTTACAAGAGTCCTAAACATTGAAAAGAAAAATCAAAATATTAGAGATGATATTTTAGAATTGAATAATTTGACACCAAGTTATACAAGACAAAACTCTTGGGGGCATCATGGCGCTGATGAATGATTGTTCCGAGGAATGAATTTTACAAAATAATGGTAGAAGAAGGTGGAATTGAAGACTCCCTTCTTTTCATGCCAGAGACGGATGCATATTTAAATGAAGACGGAAAGAAACCACCATCTTCTTGGTTTGTCTGTTGTGTGCCGATTGACTTAAATGGCCCAAATGGAATAGCTGGGTATTTTTTCGATTGGTGTTCTAAAAATCTTAAAGGATATATCTCCTGTTATTATTCATCAGGCACCGAAGAATGGTGGGGCTTTACTGAAAAGGATGATTTGTTTTTCTGGATGTTGAAATGGTACCGTTAATTGATGACATACAATTTGAACTATTAGCTATAAGGATATATATTATATAAGCATGAAAAAATTATTCAATAAGGCAATTGCATTTACAGATATTCATTTAGGCGCTAAGGGAAATAGCCAGATCCATAATAATGACTGTATCAATTTTGTTAAATGGATGGTTGAGGTTGGTAGACGAGAAGACTGTGAAACCTGTTTCTTTTTAGGCGACTATCATAATAATCGAGCTAGCATTAACATTGTAACTTTAAATTACAGTTTACGATGTTTAGAACTTCTAAGCGAAAACTTCAAACAAGTTTATTTCATTCCAGGTAATCACGATCTTTACTATAGAGATAAGCGTGATGTTAAAAGTATTGAATGGGCTAAACATATTTCAGGCATCAATATTATTGATGGTATAACCATTATTGACAATGTAGCATTAGTTCCATGGATGGTTAAAGACGAGTACAAACAAATTCCAAAAATACAAGCAAAATATATGTTTGGTCATTTTGAACTACCACATTTTAAAATGAATGCAATGATTGAGATGCCAGACCAAGGTGAGATTAAACGAGAAGACTTTAAAAACTTTGATCATGTATATTCAGGACATTTTCATAAACGTCAAACCTATAAAAATATTACATATATGGGAAATTGTTTTCCACACAATTATGCAGATGCTGGAGATAATGAACGTGGTTGTATGATTTTAGAATGGGACAAAGATCCTATTTACTATACTTGGCCGGATCAACCAACTTATGCAGTATATAACCTATCAACTTTATTAGATGATCCTGATGGTTTACTTAAACCTGGGATGCATATTAGAGTTAACCTAGATGTTAATGTAAGTTACGAAGAAGCTAATTTTATTAAAGAAAATTTTATCAAGTCGTACAATTTACGAGAGATTACATTAATCCCAGCAAAAAGAGAATTAACAGATTTTACTAGCACAGCAGAAATTAAATTTGAAAGTGTCGATCAGATTGTTGTTGGGCAATTGTCAGAACTTGATAGTGAGCATTATGACAAAAAAATCTTGCTCGACATTTATAGGAACTTATGAGTATAAAGATTAAGAATCTAACAGTTAAAAACTTTCTAAGCGTTGGTAATGTAACTCAGGCTATTGACTTTGATCGGAATGACTTAACTCTAGTGCTAGGTGAGAATTTAGATTTGGGTGGTGATGACGCTGGTGCTAGAAACGGTACTGGTAAAACCACAATTGTAAATGCACTAAGCTATGGTCTATATGGTCAAGCAGTATCAAATATTAAGAAAGATAATCTAATTAATCGAACTAACAATAAAAATATGTTAGTTACATTGTCCTTTGATTGTGACGGAATACATTACCATATTGAACGGGGACGTAGACCAAACATACTAAAATTCTTTGTAAATGATGTAGAAAAAGAATCTGATGATAATTCACAAGGAGATAGCAGACTAACCCAACAAGATATCGTAAAAACATTAGGAATGACGCATGACATGTTCCGACACGTTATCGCCTTAAACACATATACTGAACCATTTCTTGCGTTACGAGCTGCGGATCAACGTAGCATAATCGAACAGCTATTAGGAATTACTCTTCTTAGTGAAAAAGCTGATGCATTAAAAGAACAGGTAAGAACGACCAAAGAAGCAATACTGCAAGAAGAGTATACTATTAAGGCTAACCAAGAAGCCAATCAACGTGTGCAGGAACAAATTGAAAATCTCCGGCGCCGCCAACGTATTTGGGTGGCGAAGCATAAAGAAGATATTGATAAACTTAAATTATCTATCAATACTCTTACCGAAGTTGAGATTGATAAAGAAATTGACCTCCATAAACTGTGGGAGGAATATAAAATTGAATTGGATGCAGTTGAGCGAATTACTAATGAAGCTAAAACATTAGCTAGTGAAATTACTAAAACAGAACGTTCAATTGCTAAACATAACACTGAAATTAAAAGTTTAGAAGAACATAAATGTTATGCATGTGGTCAAAAATTACATGACAAAAAACAAACAAACATTACTAAATCTAAAAAGTCTGATCTTGCTAAAGAAGATACCTACCTAGTAGAACTATCTGAAAAACTAACTGGTGTTGAAATTAAACTTTCTGGCATCAAATTTACCGATAGTCCTGATAAACCATTTTATAAAACTATTGAAGAAGCATACAATCATAAAAACAGTTTAGAACATATTACTAATCAGCTTGAAGATAAGTTGAAAGAACATGATCCTTATACTGATCAAATTGATGAAATGACTAACAAGGCTGTAGTTGAAATTGAATATGCAACTATGGAGACATTTGTCAAATTACGTGAGCACCAAGAATTCTTACTAAAGTTGTTAACTAACAAAGATAGCTTTATTAGAAAAAAGATAATCGATCAAAATCTAAGTTACCTAAATTCTAGACTAGGATTCTACTTAGATAAAATTGGATTACCACATACAGTCGTATTCCTAAATGATTTGAGTACTGATATACAAGAACTAGGGCGAGATTTGGATTTTGATAATTTGAGTAGAGGAGAACGTAATAGATTAATCCTAAGCTTGAGTTGGGCATTTAGAGATGTGTGGGAAAGCTTATACAAACCAGTTAACCTATTATTCATCGATGAATTAATTGATAGTGGTATGGATGGCTCCGGTGTTGAATCTTCGCTCGCTATCCTAAAGCGTATGGGCAGAGACTTACATAAGAGCATTTGGTTAATTAGTCACAAAGATGAATTAATTTCTCGGGTAAACAATGTTTTACATGTGATTAAGGAAAATGGATTTACATCATATAGCAACTATGTAGACGTAGAGACTTAATATGATTTTTAACTATTATCCCCAATACGCTAGTATATGGACACCTGTACCTATTAGAAATTTTGATACAAACTATGATTCTACTAATCAATATTTCAATAGAAAACTGTCTGAAGCACTTAAACAATTTCCATCCAAAAATAGGTATTCGGTTATTGAGTCCAATATTTTATTTGAATCGAGGGAAGATGCAATAATGTTCATGTTAAAATGGAAACCTTAAATGCTCTATCTATTCAATCCACCAGAAAATATAGATAAATGGACCCCAATTTCTATAGAGAACGAGATATTTGCCAATAGCAGACGTCTTAAACAATTATCTGATTTGGTCGGTACATTTGATACGCCTAGGTATTTTAGTCTTCAGAATAGTCGATTGTATTTTAAATCAAAAGAAGATGCAATAATGTTCATGTTAAAATGGACATAAATTTTTAGCGTTAATTTACAGGTTATAACTATATTTACAAAGGAAACTACTATGCACACAGAAACACACAACAGAATTTTAGAATTGGTTGGAACATACTCCGAAGAGAATGAACGGTTTGTAACCAAGGGAGTTAAAGCATCAGCAGCTAGGGCCCGTAAGGCGTTATCTGAGATGAGCAAACTTTTAAAGGTACGTCGTTCAGAAATTCAAGAAGCAAAAGTTTCATTGGTCAAGTAATTGATGCCAAGCCCCTCTAAAACAAAAGGTTCATCTTTCGAGAGAGATGTAGCTAAATTTTTAAGTTCCTTATATGAAGAATCATTTACTAGAGTTCCAAACTCTGGTGCATATATAGGTGCTAGTAATGCAGCTCGTAAACAATTCTTACATGAAGGACAAATTCGAAGTTTTAAAGGGGACATCATCCCAGGACAATCTTTTCCAAAGATGAATGTAGAATGCAAGGCATATAAAGATTTTCCGTTTCATGCATTCTTTTCAGGCTCACCTATTAGACAATTAGATGAATGGATTGATCAATTATTAGAGGTAGCTGATCCAGGCGATTTTAATATTCTGATTATGAAGTTTAATAACAAAGGCAAATACATAGCTACAGAAAACAGGCATTTTCCTCCATTGGCACAACCTTTAGGCATGCAGTACCATTTTCAAAAATATAACTCACTTTGGCAAATTACAGAATTTACAAATTTTTGGCGATTCAATAAAGACTCCGTAAAGACACTAAGTCAGGCTCAGCAGTAACACAGGCTCACCGATAAGAATCACAAACAGACCTAAGGTTAGCAGGCCAGGTTGAAATACTGCCGGTGATTCCGTAGCAAGTACGGTAGCCAAATCGTTGTTTCTGTTCAACGGCTTTTAAGCACTATCCTTAACAGGACGCCCAAATTCATAGTAATATCAGAATTTGCTTAATCGGAATGGTGTAGAAAAAATGTGAGCACTGTGAAAAAGATACAACTCACGCTGACTAATATATCGATTGTTAGATATGTTAGCAGTCCCGTTGGTTTGACGAAGCTAGAGTAAGGGGATATAGGCCAACTGCCCCTATGTACAATGAGCCGGTTTTGCACAATATATTATGCACTAAGTCGGTTAACGCATAATCTATTATGCATATTGTACAATCTCTTTTAACATTATGACTAAGGACTCGACGAACGTTCTTTTCATTTTTTGCCCCTCGGACGGGCGAATTATGACATCAGATCTGACGAAACATTAAGAAGAACAGAAAGTGCGTGAGCGTAAGCGAAACGCGATGCTCGTAGAGCATCTACCAATATTAAAAGAATGGCAGTCCACTTTCCTTTGTAATTTCTAAGTTCTCTTCGATTATTTGTTTAGCCATTAATCGTTCTTCAGCACTAAGAAGAATAGCATGATCGTAAGGGACACCCCCTCTCATATACCAACTTATTCTTAACGCTTCTCTTTTTAAGGCTTTTGACTCATTGTCTAAAGTATTAAGAAATTCTACAATGGCGTCGTTATTTAATTGCAAAAGCCTTAGGCGAAAAAATTTGTATAATCGAATTCAAATTTAGATTCGTATTCGTGCTCACACTTATCACATTTTAATTTAAATGGTTTAATAGCAATTGATTCAGCTAAACTATCTAAATGTACCTTTACTGCCTTAATAATTTTTGTTTCAGCATTCATGTAATATTCAAAAATCTGATCAGTGTTGTCAACCACTATTTCTACAGGATTTGTAATTGTAATATTCTCCGTACTAAATGATAATGAACGTAAATTTATTTCTAACATTTTTGTTAGGTTTTCACGAAGTTTAACTTTCTTCACTTCTTCGTCTAGATCTGGATCACTTATTAATTGAATTAATCGTTGTTCTTCAAACTCTGCTTGATTAGCTGCATTTGTTTGAACATACTGTTGTGGTTTAAATTTAAAAACTAAACCGTCAATTGTTAAGCCACGTTTAAAATCTGGAGAAACAATATCTGATAAAATCATTCGAAGATCTTGAATATAAGGACTCACTTCTTTGCAGTTTGGACATGTAGATTCAAAACTAAGTTCGTGTCCATAACTAGCAATACGAATTGCTATTAATACATAGTCAACATCAATTGCAGGCATTGACCAAGCATCTGTAATATTTGGGCAACAACTTTGAATTGTAGCAACTACTCCTTCGCCATTTAACAATGCATCGGGAGTCTTTAAGGCAATCTCATCTTTTGTAGTCATCGGAAAAACTGGCAATTCTCCGCTTACAGGCAACGAAATAGCACCTTCTTTCCAATATTTCCCTTCACTTGGTAATTTTATATACAAAGCAGGTTGTCGATAATGCTGTGATAGAGGATTACTTTCATTCATATGTTTTTTATCCATAAATAGTATAGTATTTATTGGTTCAAAAATGGCTGAATATAATTTAGACGAATTAGACGACATACTCGACAAACTTAGCGCAGTATCCGATTCCTTTAAAGCTCTGCATGATGTTCTTAAAACAACATTATCTGATGCTAAGGAAGAAGAAAAAATGCACGGTAAAATGGAAGATTCTGACAAAAGATATCTTCGATTATTCGATCAAAAAATACAACAAGATACAAAAGCCCTCAAACGTCAAGCTATTAATTATGATTTTGGTCAAAAACTTAGTAAGCAAGATTCTGAAAAAATTAAACAAAATTATGAAACCTTACGAGTAGCTCAGAGAATCTTAACAGAAAGAATAAAATCTGCTGGCATGGACACAGCATTAGCTACAATATATCAATCACGTCTTACTAAAATTAATTCAACTATTAAGGAATTACCTAAAAGTTTTAGAGCAACATCAGTATCGTTAACACAATCAATTAAAGAATTTACAACTTTTCCAATAACAGATGTAATAGGTGGATTTAGTAGTGCTCTCAAAAAGGTAACACTTGAGGGAGTCATTCCAACGGTTTCAGCACTTGGTAATTTTACTAAATCTTTATTATCAACTAGTGGAGTAATAACAGGAATACAACCAGCATCACAATTATTAATTTCATCTGTCAACATGGTATCAAATGCTTTAGGACAAATTCCATTTATCGGCGGGCTATTTAAAGGTCTTGGCGAGGCGGCTAAATTTGCATTAGAATTAATGGCTGGTGAAGCAGAGAAAGCTTCAAATACATTTTTAGGTCTGTCAAAGTCTGGTGCAATGTTTGCAGATGGACTAACTGGAATGACTACAGCAGCTCATAGTTCAATGTTAACAATGAATCAATTTCAAAAAGTAGTTTCTTCTAACACTGAATCGTTGGCGTTAATTGGTGGTTCTGTAAGTGCTGGTGCTGAGCGCTTTGGAAAAGTTACGGCCCAATTAGATATGGAGGGTGGTAAGCTTCGTAGACAATTATTAAACTTGGGTTATACTTACGAAGAACAAGCCGAAGGCATTGTAGACTTCATGGCGTTATTGCAGCGTACTGGTAATTTACGAGGACTATCTGATAGACAACTTGCTAATCAATCTGCAGAATATTTAACCAACTTAAGAACATTAAGTGCATTAACAGGCGAAGATGCAAAGGCAATGAAAGAACGTGCTAAAGAAGCAGCATTACAAGGAGCAGTTAATGCTAAATTAGCAAAGATGGGTCCTGACGCGCAGAAAAAATTTGAGGCAATGATTGCTGTAGTAGGTCCACAATTTAAACAATTAGCAATGGAAACATTTGTAGCAGGAAAACCAATTACTAAAACCTCAGGAATTATTGCAGCAACAAGTCAGTCAATGGCAAATCGAATTTCGGATATGAGTATCAATATCCAAGATGCATCAATGGGATTAAGTCGATTTACTGATACTACAATTCAAGGATTTAAAAATAGTGCAGATGCTATGATAGCAGATAGCCAACGAGCAGGTGAATCAGTTGGTGTAGCTAGTTTAGCAGGTTTAGGTTATAATGAAGCTACAGAGGCAGCCGTTCGTGGTAGATTATTAGCCATTAAAGCGTCACAAGGTGGATTCGAAGAACTATTCAAAAAAACTGAAGCACAAAAAGATACAACTGACAAAGCAACAGAAGGATTACGGGAATTAGAATCAGTAGCAACACAGACAGCTAGAGCACTTGAGGAGACATTTCAGAAAAAATTCCTTCCATCATATATTAATATGCAAAAAGGAATGTTAAAATTTGTTGAGAATAAACTTCCTAGTACATTAGATTCTATTGCAAATAGTTTGAATCTCGGTGGCGGGAAAAAAGGCGCAGGAGATATAAACTGGGATTCAATGGTAACTTGGGTTAAGTCATTGGATAATAGTACGCTTGCTATGGCAGCCGCTGTTCCTGCTATTCTTAGTGTAGCTGGAATTTATGGAACAATTGCATTAGTAAAAGGGGCATTTTCAGGTTTAGCAACTATTGCCGGTGCAGCTGGCAACGGAATTGGAAGCTTATTTGGAAAAGGTGCTGGTAGTCCCATAGGCAAGCCATCTTATACCGTTCCAGGAGCAGATTATGGTGGTAGTACTTCTGACGTATTGCGTAAACAACGTGGAGGAATTGGAGGTAAACCATCAATACTTTCTCGAGCAGGCAATGTTGCTAAAGGCGCTGCTAAAGGGTTAGGACGAGGTGTATTAGGTGGGGCAGGAAGACTTGCTGGAGGATTAGGTGCTGCTGGTATGGTAGCAGGAGCAGGTTATGCAGGATGGAAAGCAGGAGAATATTTAAATGAAGAATATGGTGCAAGCGAAAAATTAGGTAATCTACTTACTTCGGTGTTTGGTAGTGAAAAAGAGAATCAAGTAGCTGATATGATGAAATCTAAACCTGTTCCACGTATTTCTGTCCCTGCTAAGGGAGATATGACATCAGCAACAGTTTCAGTAGATCAAACATTATCAACTCTTCAACAAATATTAATATCAAACAAAGAACAAACAGCCAAGTTAGATAAGTCAATAGAAACATTAAGCACTATGAATAGCGGTAAGTTAGATGAACTAATTCGTCTTTTTGATAGAAACACAACCCTAACAAATAAAATACTAGATAACTCAAATTAAAGTAAATACATTATGTCATGGAAAAAGAATTTTAAGGTTATAGAAATAAACAACGTTAGTCCATTCACCAATACGGATGGCAACTATAAAGATTTCGCATATAGAAACTACCAGTATAACCTACCGGAAGTATATATTGGACATCCAAATCGTTTAGAACGATACAATCAATATGAACATATGGATTTGGATAGCGAAGTTAATAGCGCATTGGATATTATTGCGGAGTTTTGCACTCAATTAAACATTGAGAATAAAACTCCATTTGATCTAGTGTTTAGTGAACAGAGCACAGATAGAGAAATTAATATTCTTCGAGATCAACTTCACCAATGGTGTGCCCTAAATAAATTTGATAAACGTATTTTTAGAATGTTCAGAAACGTTATGAAATATGGCGATCAAGTTTTTATTAGAGATCCAGAAACATTTGAAATGTACTGGGTTGATATGATTAAAGTTACAAAAGTTATTGTTAATGAAAGTGCAGGTAAAGAACCAGAACAATATGTTATTAAGGACATGAGTCCTAACTTTGAAAACTTAACAGCTACCCAGATTAATACAAGTGATACATTTGTAAACCATCCACAAGCAGGCGGACCATCCGGAGCATACATTCAACCTAAAAATCCGTACATGGGTGGATCACGTTTTTCAAATGCAATGAACGAAGCGGCTATTAATGCTGAACACGTTGTTCATTTAAGTTTAACAGAAGGCTTAGACATTAATTGGCCTTTCGGAACTAGTATACTAGAACAAATCTTTAAGGTGTTTAAACAAAAAGAATTACTTGAAGATGCAATTATCATTTATAGAATTCAACGCGCACCAGAACGTCGTGTCTTTAAGATTGATGTAGGTAACATGCCTGCTCACTTAGCTATGCAGTTCGTAGAAAAAGTTAAGAATGAAATTTGGCAACGTAGAATTCCTTCGATGACTGGTGGGGAATCAAACATGATGGATGCAACATATAATCCATTAAGCATTAATGAAGATTATTTCTTCCCACAAACAGCAG
>Ga0307379_10014686_pt1 | contig 10075 bp, 8 predicted proteins | sample UN2MG_FD_202237 | JGI IMG/M metagenome (GOLD analysis project Ga0307379, IMG submission 202237) | Soil microbial communities from Risofladan, Vaasa, Finland - UN-2 | ecosystem: Environmental > Terrestrial > Soil > Coastal area > Acid sulfate soil | place: Finland: Risofladan, Vaasa | collected... | reverse complement strand
GTCGGGCGACTGGACCGACTACGCCTTCGACATCGTCAATCCGTTCGTGGAGGCGGAGAAGCATTTCCAGGCGCAGATCGCCAAGGGCGAACAGGGCCCGCAGGACCGCTTCACCGGCTACCGCGCCGATTACCTGCTTGAAATGATCAAGCAATCCGCGCTGCAGGACAAGACGCTGAAGCTCGACTGGCAGGCGTGATCCGGGTGTGTTTTCGACACGAAGGCACGAAGGACCACGAAGAAGAGGGATGATGAGATGATGAGTGAAGAAAGCGGCATGCGCCGTGTCCACTGAGTCCACTACGTCCACTTGGTCCACTTGGTCCACTTGGTCCACCGGCTCCGGCCAGGTGTAGCCCGGTCGCGGGTCCGTGATCGAGCCGCCTGTGAAGTAGAACACGTCACCGAACTTGTGAGCCAGAGCACTAAGTACACCTCAACGCAATAAGGGGAACAAACTTCTGTTGCGGGCGTAGGGGCGGCCTTCGCTCCCGTTGCGGAAGCGCGACGGGCAGCCCCACTTCGTCATGCGGCGCCGCACGCCGAAAAACAGATTGAAAAGCACCGGCGGGCACGCTACAATCTATGGGTGGTTATTCGGCTTCGGATTTCCAGGCTTCAGGATCCAGGGTTCGCGGCATGACGATGATCAGCCGGCCCTGAAGCCTGCAGCCTGACTCCTGAAGCCTGCGTCGCGATTTGGCCTTCCAGCACTGTTTTCAGGACAATTTTCACGAGGATTCCGATGAAGCGCTTGCCCATCATTCTGGCGTTGGTGATACTTGCCGGCGGATCGTTGCTGTTTGCGGAGGACGCGGAGAAGAAGGACCCGGCTCCCGCCAAGGCCGACGAGGAAGCCAAGCCGGACGACGGCAAGAAGGCCGACGAATTCAAGGCATACGAGGGCGAGATCACCGCGAAACGCGTGAACATCCGCAGCGGCCCCGGCACCAACTATCGCAGCCTGATGCGCGCGAAGCAGGGGTTCGGCGTGCTCGTTGTGGGCGAGGCCGGCGACTGGCTGAAGATCGCCGTGCCCACCGAGTGCCTGCTGTGGATTCACAAGAACTACGTGAAGGTGAGCGACGACGGCGAAAGCGGCACCGTCAGCGCCGACCACGTGAACGTTCGCATGGCACCCGAGCCGGAGGCCGACATCGTGGGCCAGGTGAACACCGGCGCCGAGCTTGAGGTGACCGGCGGCGAAGGCGAATGGCTCGAGATCGCCGCTCCGCCCACCACCTTCGCCTACGTTCACAAGGACTACGTGAAGCGCGTCGAACCGAAGCAGTGATGATCAAGTGGATCCGCAAGAAACTCAGGAAGCTCGTTTACGGCAGCGTGATCCTGTGCGACACGTGCAAGTACAACTACCGCACGTCATGCACGAACCCGGACCGCCCCAATGCTACCGATTGCGATGAATACGCGAAATGACGCGGTGAGGGGCAGTCCGGGGAGCGCTTCGATACGAAGTCACGAAGACACAGATGAAGCGATGCAACGAGCCGGCAAACAGGCCGGCACAGGGCGCGGAGTTATCACAATAAGCCATGTTCACCGGCATCATCGAGAAGAAGGCACAGGTGAAGGCCCTCCGGCCGCAGCCGGGCGGGGCCAGGATCGTCATTGATCTGGAGGAGTTGGCCGAAGGTACGAAGCTCGGCGACAGCATCTCGGTGAACGGCGCGTGCCTGACCGTAGACGATCTTTCGGGGAGCGTGGCGTCGTTCGACGCGGTGGCGGTGACGCTTCGCCGCACGGCGCTCGGCAGGCTTGCACCGGGCGACCCGGTGAACCTCGAGCGGGCGCTCCGCGTCGGCGACCGGCTCGGCGGGCATTTCGTGCAGGGGCACGTCGACGGCGTGGGCAGCATCGTTCGCCGCACCAAATCCGCGGGCGAATACCTGCTGCACGTGGCCGCACCGCGCGAGCTGACCGACCAGATGATCGAGAAAGGGTCGGTGGCGATCGACGGCATCTCGCTCACAATCGCGAGCTTGGCCGACGGCTCCCTCATGCTGGCAATCATCCCCCACACGCTTGAGAAGACCACGTTGGGCGACAAACCCGACGGCAGCCCGGTGAACATCGAAGCCGACGTGCTCGGCAAGTACATCAGGAAACTGCTCGGCCGCGGATCGCCGGGAGGGCTTTCGGAGGAATTCCTCCGCGAGCATGGTTTCTGATCACGCGAGCCGAAAGGAAGGTTTCTATGGACTACAAACGTATCTATGAACCGCAGGGTGACGTCGAACTGATGGCAATACGGGTATTGTTCGATGAACATGGAATCCGCTACACCGTCGAGGGCGAATACATGAGATCCACGCTGGGAGGCGTCGGAATCTCGGATTACAGCAGCCGTCGCATCCTGGTGTGGGAAGAGGACTACGAAGATGCCGCCGCCATCCTTCGAGAGTTCCTCGGACGAAGATCTCGGCCCACGAAACCGCGCAAGCCCGGCGCATCCGGCTTGTTCGAGAAAATCTGGATAGTAGTACGGGCAATCGTTCTTGGCATCTTCTTCCCTATCACGCTGATCGTCCTCGCGTGGCGGCGTAAACGAAAAACGAAATCCGACGAGGAATCGAAAGAACCGAATGAACAGGTGAAATGACATGGACGCATTGGAAGCGATCGCGAAACGCCGCAGCGTGCGGAAATACAAGACCACACCCGTCCCCCGCGAGCTGATCGAGAAGGTGATCGACGCGGGTCGCAGGGCACCCACGGCGATGAACGTGCAGCCGTGGGAGTTCGTGGTGGTCACCGACCAGGCGATGCGGGAGAGCTTCGCAGACATCTGCGACTACGGGAAGTTCTTCAGCACCGCCCCGGTGTGCATCGCGACGTTCTGCAAGGACACGAAGTACTACCTGGAAGACGGCTGTGCCGCGATCGAGAACATGCTGATCGCCGCCGCCGCACTGGACCTGGGCTCGTGCTGGGTGGCGGGCGACAAGAAGTCGTACGCCGACACGATCGCCCGGAAGCTGGGCGCCCCGGGCGGCTGCAAACTGGTTGGCCTCGTGGCCCTCGGCTATCCCGCCGATGCCGGCAAGCCAACAGACAAGCGGCCGCTGAGCCAGGTGCTTCACATCGAGAAGTGGTGAGCGCGCCTGTTTGCCAGTTTGATGGTTATTGGGCAATCGGGTGAACTGAGCCGCCGCATCGTATTCCGATTTTACTTCGGGTACCAAGCATGTTGCGGGCCACGATCAAGTCCAGCACGTTGACCTTCCCGTCCTCATTCACGTCGAAGCAGAAGGCCTCTGAACCCTCTTGTCCCAGGCGGTTCCTGATTCCTATGAGGGTGATAACGCTTATCCTGCACCAAAACTGCGGGCATTGGTCGATCAGGCGCTGGGGAGGGCGTAGCGGTTCTCTCGGCCAATAAAACGGCTGCGAGGGGATTTCGTTGCTGACGACGGCAATCAGGTAGCTCTGGCTCAAGTCAACATCGGCCAGCATGACGCTGTGGGATGTGCCGATGCCGCTCTCTTGGGCGATCTGCACGATGCCGCTTTGTGAGGTGCTCACTACCACGCCAAGAGCGGGTATATCCGTCAACCACGTGACAGTTGCAGTTCCATCTCCATTGTTTGCGACGGAAATGGATGACGCAACCGGGACGGATGTACTGAAGTAGATTGATGCCATAGCTTCTGAGACGTTTCCGGCCGGATCTATCACGTAGGCGGTAATATCAACGTAACCCTGCGCGCCGGTTATCGTGTAAGTTGTTGGGGCGACTGAGGCCCAGCGCGGATCACCGGCGGCGGGAGCAGGGCCCGACTCGGAAAGAAAATATCCGGTAAACTGTCCCTCCACAACCAGCGTCACGTTTACTATGGCCGAGTTGGTGAATACACTGCTTCCAGTTGATGCATCTGCGACGGAGAAGCTCAGAATGTCGGCATGAGAGTATTGGAGGAATAGGGAACACAAGAGCCACAAGGCGGCAATAGGCCGTACAAGAGGCGATTTCATGAAAACTCCTTTCATTGCGGTTTGCGGAAACCGGAATTCTGCTGTGGTCACTCCCCGCAAGACGTGTCCAGAGCATTTCTTATTAGTATTAGATCAAGGATGTTGATACTCCCGTCGCCATTGATGTTGTATTTCCAGTTGTCTCCGGAAGATGGGCTCAGGCCAAGATGATCCCTCGCGAGCGTAAGATCATGCAGAGTCACCCAGCAATCGCCATCCACGTCTCCATACAAGAGCCAGGTTCGAGTCTTGGATGCCCATTCTGTATCCCCGTACGCCCCAAGGTTGACCCTGAATCCGGCGGGGTCTGGTTCATAGACCGGCCTTATGTTCCGATCCCCGGCGTCAATACATGGGCTATGAACACCATCTGTAACCCAACCCTCTGAGACTGGATCCCAACGGCCTACGGTTGATTTGAGATGGTAGTCGTCGCTTGAGTCATCGGCAAACAAAGGATCCTCATCGATGTTTCCTGGACCCCATACGAGAACGCAGTCGTCTTCCTCGCCTGGGCCGCCGACGTCAATCATAACGTCCTCCTGGCCCCCTTCCATGTCAGTGAACTTCACAACCAGCTTTGACGGATGGGTTGAGGGCGCAATTGCGACCTGTGGGCCTGCCTCAGCAGAGTTGCCCCAGAATATGCAGTTCTCCACAACGACCTGTTGCGTTTCGACGGGAGTCTGCGCATTCCCGGAAGACCGGGTGACGAGCAAGCCGCCCCCTATCTTATCAGAAGCAGAGCTCCTGTACGTGTAAATCTCCAATCCCCACTGATTAAGCGTGCCTGTCGTTGTGCTTCCTTGCGGATTGCCAATATCCTTTACGGTGATGGTCCATGTCCCGGTCGAGTACTTTCCGCGGTAAGCCCAATGCGTATCGAACACGTATGGCTGGTCCACAGGCCACTGGGAGCTTTGCCAAAGCACATCCCCCGCCGGCTCCATTAGCACCACTTCCTTGGAGTCAGGCGAAGTAATCGTTATAAGCAGATCCTCTATCCTCTCGTGTTCGCAATACACCATCACCGCGATATCGCGGATGATAACATCATCAGGAACATAGAGTTGATCCTGAACACCATCTTCATCATCGTCTGGTATTGATATCGGCGGATTGAAAACGTCTGAGGACCGCTGCACCGTCCTTGGCAAGGGAACGCTGCACGCTTTGTATGCGTCTGCCCGCCCTTCTGTGACACATTTGCCTTTCAGAGACTCCACTGGGTCAGCTCCTTCCATGATCATCAGGCGCAGCTCCCTCAAACTTATGTTATCATCTTCTGTATAGGCGTTCTCCTGCTCTGGATACATTGAACGCACGAGAGCCGCTATGCCCGCAACGTTCGGGCACGAAAATGAGGTGCCGTCCCAGCCCTTGTATTTGCCTTGCTTGTTCGCAGACCACACCCCGACACCTGGGGATGCCAAGTCGACAGATTCTTGACCGAAATTCGTGAAGAGTGCAAGAAAATCATCGCGATCCGTGGAACAGACACTGAGGACGTTTGCCAAGGGGAACCCACAGGGGCTGTTTCGGAAAAGCTCGTTGCTAACTGCCTCGTTGCCAGCCGCGGCCACAAGCAAGATGCCGTGATCCTGTAGCTTCTGTACAGCTTCCTGGAACACATGATCAATATCGTACGTACCGAAACTTGCATTTATTACCTTAGCCCCGTGATCTATCGAATAGTCAAGCGCTTCCATTATTGCTGACCCGCTAAGGGAACGTCCGTTTGGATTGTCATCTGAGACCTTCAGCACAAGCAAGCTGATGTTCTGAACTATCCCTGCCACATCGCCGCCACCGTTCCTTCTTGCGCCGATGACAGCCGATACGCCCGTGCCATGCCCCCTGTAATCCTCTGGATCATCGTCTGGAAATGGATACTGAAAACTCGGCCCCACAAAATCATAGCTATCAGGATGTATCCTGTCGGCAAGATCCGGGTGGTCCATATCCGCACCCGTATCGATGACGGCCACCGTTACAGAGGGAACATCGCCCGCGAATTCCCAAGCCTCAGGCACATCCATTGTAGGCAGCGAGTACTGCTCCTTGTAGTCTTTGTCCGTTGGCGGCTTGATGTTTGCGTACTGGTGATAGAGGAAGACAGGGGACCAGCCTATAACGCCGGGGATCTTACGTACGGCATCGACAGCTTCGGCAACGCTGGTTTCTTCATCAAAGGACCAGAGCTCTGCCTTGGCAAGACCGCGATCAGTGACGAAGGCAAATCCGCTCTGCTGCAAAGCTTCCTTGGATGCCTGCTTCACCTCTGGAGCGATTTTCAAGTGGAGTTTGCCGGACATCACCTGCGCCCTTCCAAGCCGTTCAAACTTCAACCCTTCAGCGGCCAGACATGCGCCCATCGATACTACGAACAGAGAAAACGTACCCACAAACCTCAAGTTCAGCTTAACCATTTGAAGACCTCCTTTCCCGGGTCAAGGCAACCGGGCTCGGAAATGACCGGAAATGCAATCGCAACATCAGATCGTTTTGGCTCAGTCCGCGGCATTGCTCGATATCGTGTTGTTCTTCAGCAAGAGGTAGCGGCACCAGCTTGTGACAAGTCCTGCTCCTGCTATAGCCGTGTTGCCAGCGATGAGATTGTTCTTGGCAGCAAGATCATCGATCAGTTCCAGGAATGCGCCCCCGCCCACTGTGGAGGAATTGTGCATGATGTCATTTCGCAGCATTCCCGTTCTACCTGCAAACTGAATCTTGTAGAAGTAGGCGCCGCCACCATAAAGCATGCTCGAGTTGCCTGCAATCTTGTTGTCGCGCACCACCAATTTCGAGCTAGTGAGGCCGGGGCACGTGCAGTACAAACCCCCGCCATTCCGGCTGGCGATATTTGGCGCCTGTAGAGTGCCAATTGTGTTACCTGTGATTTCCGGAGAGGAATCGACGCACGCAATTCCGCCTCCATCACGTGCCAGATTCCCTGCGATGGTGTTGTTCGCAATCTTGGGCGACGACCTCTCGCAGTAGATTCCCCCGCCCCTCATCGTGTTTCCCCCGGTGATTGTGAACCCGGAGATTTCGCCCGATAGTGCACCAACGGCCCCGTGATCGCAGTCGTAATAAGTAACAGGCCTTCCGGTTACGATTGATGCCACCCCCGATGAGTCTATGACCGAAGCGTGATTCACTGGATCTCGAAGTGTAAAATCTGAATAAAAGCCACCCAGTATCGAAATCGCCTTGTTCTCGACCACCACTTCTTCGACGTATTCTCCTTCTGCGACGTATACCCTCTCTGTGCCGAAGGCAACGCCTTTCTGTATAGAGTCAAAAGGGTTGTCCAGACTGCCGTCCTGATAGCCAGACGCGTCATCATCCACGTAAACTTCGCTAAGTGCTACGAGAGGATGCGAACCCATCTGAAATTCCAGATAGTTCTTGATGTCGTCCCCGTCTGGATCATCGTCCCTGCCGTACTCTGTACTTCCCAGATATTCCAACTCCCACGCATCGGGAAGACCATCGTCATCAGTATCCTCGGTCGACTTCTCGTGCGCCTCGTATGCGCCGATGTCCTGGGCAGTCAGAAGAGGTCTGTAGTTGCCGTCGAAGTCCGCTTGCAGGGGCAGTGGTGCTATGGCGCCGGCATCTATACAGGGCGAGTATTCCTTGAGCTTGAAACTGGAGAAGACTGGATCTACGAAATGTGGATAGCTGGAGATGTTATGGTCAGGATTTGGCTCCGATAGGCCCTGAATACAGGAATACTGAGGGCTACTCATGTGTCCCTCTTTTTCGATCTCCGTGCCGCTGTTCCATAAGATGCAGTGACTGATGAATGGCAATGAAAAGGAGGAGTATATGCCGCTGGCACCATGCCTGGCTCTATTGAATGCGATTGTATTGTGCACAATTAGGGGCCGGGACTCGTAGGTCACTGCAAAAGCTGCCCCATTAAAAGCCTCATTGAAGCACACAACGTTCCCTGCGATTGCACAGTCTTCGGTGTAGAACAAGCTAAACGCGCCACCTATCGTCCGATACGTCCGGTAAGCCCCATTGAATGCTACAAAGTTCCTTATCACCGCCGTCTTGTACGCGTAAGCAAGCAGGAAGGCTCCGCCGTATGGGGCCACGTTGCCCAGGAATTCGTTGTCTGAAATGAGGGCGTAACCGGCTGAGAAATCCTCAACCAAGAACACTGCGCCCCCGCCGTCGTAGCCTCTTGCGGTATTGTTCACTATCGAATTGTTGGTGACTACCATGACAGATGTCTTGCCCGGAATTGCGGCTATGGCACCACCACCATCAACGGCCGTATTTGCTGCAAACTGGTTTCCTTGGAGGAGGGGTGAGGCGTAGCTCACGCAAATTCCGCCGCCGATGACAGCATAGTTGCCTACAATCAGGTTGTCAATGATAGAGGGAGTGGGGCCGTGTCGGGTCACTTCACTGCCCTTGCAAAGAATCGCCCCGCCAAGCATAGTTTCCATGCCCAACATAATCTCAGCTTCGGGCCCCACCCCGCCTGTCAGGGTGAAGCCCTTGAGTACGCTGCACCGGCCCTCATCACTGTGGAAATAGAAGGAGCGATGCTGTTGTCCGTATGCGAAAGTACCTTGTGCGTCGATTGTACAATTATCCGCGCCATTCTCTGAAGCGACAATGATAGCCTTGCCGGAAAAATCAATGTTGCGATTCCCTGGGCCGGTATAATAGCCATCTCTGACCAATACGACATCCCCATTAGACGCTGCATCGATCCCGTTCTGGATAGTGTTGAACGGGGAGTTCGAACTGCCGTCGCCATTCTCGCCAACATCATCAACGTACCAGTACCGAAGGCTATTTCCAACTGACAGGTGGCCCATTCTAATCGTAAACGCGCAGGATTTTCGTACAGAATCGGTACCCAGCCTCCGAGTAAGGACGCCAGTCAGGTCGACGAGGTACGGCCCGGAAGCTGCTGAGGTGTACTCAAATGTAATCTCCAGCAGGAGCGCTTCGTTAGAGATATCACGTTTGTTGCCACTTGTAACAGAGAAAAAAGCGGAACTGGTTGAGCCATGAGCCTCTTCCAGGTTAGGAAAGAGGTCAGTGTTCTGATAGATGCAGTACCCGCCGAAGGCTTGGTTGCCTCCCTGCTGGGTGATGGCGAAGCTGGTGGACTTGACCCCGGCAGCATCCACGAAGAAGGGGAGTACGTCCAGCCCGACGAAGCCGGGAATGTCCTTCCCGTAGATTTTCAGTGTGAAGTGGTCAGGCCCGGTGGGAAGGGGGTGGATTCCCTGCTCAAACGCCCCCTCAATAATGATCTCGGACCCGACTGCCAAAGGTGAGATGAAAAATATGAAAAGAGCCAGCAAAACATGCTTGTTCATTGATCTGTCCTCCTGTGAAAAGGAGCCTAGCTAGACGGGAAGGCAATGGGCCTCATCGGCAGTACATTCCGAGTTCCTCCAAGAAAGGAACTTCAGCGGCAGGTTGAGAATCAAAGTTGTTGTATTGAGATGTCCCCCCGAAGCGCCAACAGACCTGAGGCCTCAGGCTTGGGCCTTCCCCCCGACATCTGACGATCATACAGCAAATTCCGTGCCACTCATGCGGTTCAGGAAGTGTTTTTTTCTGCCCAATTCGGTAAGTCCTTATCGTGCAACAATTTTTAGCAATGCTACCTGTGTGTACGTTGCGCGCTTCCTGTGTGTGTGTACGTTGCGCGCTTCCTGCGTGTAAAAAAATGGACATGATTTCTGGCATATTCGAGGAAAAAACAGATGCAAAGCATTGCGCTGCAATAGGTTACGCGCCATGATGCGTTTTTTGAACATGTGTTGCTTGAGAGCAACGATTTCCATACCATAGACGGAGGGACGGACGGGTTCAGATAATCTTCATCACTTCGCTTTGCGAGAACGGATCGAGGCCGGAAAACGGGTTGATCTCGTAGCGGTTGCCGAGTGTGTCGCGGATGACCAGGTGATCCTGGGAGACCCACGTGACGCTGCGGAACGGGTCCTTCATCGCGAACCGGCGCACACCCAACTCGGTGACGACGAACCAGTAGCGGTTGCCGAAGTATGCGTCGGTGCGGATGATGCGGATGATCCGA
>Ga0307379_10014685_pt1 | contig 10076 bp, 8 predicted proteins | sample UN2MG_FD_202237 | JGI IMG/M metagenome (GOLD analysis project Ga0307379, IMG submission 202237) | Soil microbial communities from Risofladan, Vaasa, Finland - UN-2 | ecosystem: Environmental > Terrestrial > Soil > Coastal area > Acid sulfate soil | place: Finland: Risofladan, Vaasa | collected... | reverse complement strand
GGTGATAAAAAAAAACAAATCTCCATTACCTTTAAAAATTATAATCACTTCTGCCCAGGGGAAGATTTTTAACCAGGGGATGGCTAAAGATTTGTCGAAAGAAAATAGATTATTAATCATTTGCGGCCGATATGAGGGCATAGATGAACGGATACCCCATCTTCTCGATGCAGAGGAAGTGTCAATCGGAAACTTTGTAGTTAGTGGGGGAGAATTACCAGCTATGTTAATGGTAGATGCAATTTCGAGGATGATTCATGGAGTTTTAGGAAAAGAAGAATCTATGGTGAATGATTCATTCTATAACGGTTATCTTGATTATCCCCATTATACAAGGCCTGATGAGTTTAAGGGTTATAAAGTTCCGAATATATTGCTTTCTGGTAATCATAAAGCAATTGATAAATGGAGAAGGAAACAATCTCTATTAAGAACTTTAATTAGAAGACCCGAGATTTTTGTAAATAAAAAATTATCTAAAAGAGAGTTAATTTTACTTAAAGAATTAGAAAAGGGTTTTAAGGAAGATCATGGTAAAAAGGCAGGAAAAATAGAGAATAAAAATATAAAAAAATGATGTGGCCTAGGATGCGAAGAGAGCGTATAGTGAATAATTAGAAAATGTTATATAAAAAATAATTAGGAAGGATGATTTTTATGATAGATTATATTAAACAATTAGAAGAAGAACAATTAAAAAAGGAGAATAGCGTATTTGTACCTGGTGATACAGTCGAGGTATATCAAAAAATTATTGAAGGCACCAGAGAAAGAGTGCAGATATTTAAAGGGATAGTTATAGCTAAAAAGCATGGTGGAAGCAAGGAAACATTTACAGTAAGAAAAATATCCAAAGGTGTTGGGGTAGAAAAAGTATTTCAAATGCATTCACCGAATGTTGCAAAAGTAGTGGTGTTAAAAAAAGGGAAAACTCGAAGAGCAAAATTATATTACTTAAGAGATAGGGTTGGCAAAACCAGCAAAGTTAAGGAAAAAAGATAATTCAGTGGTGCTTGAGGGAAAAGATAGGAAAACAAAAATAACAAAAACAATAATTTGTAGTTATCGGAGAAAAATTGAAAAATTATATGCAGAAAGATTAAGAATTTATAATCTCTATAACTATGAAAATCAACTAAAACTTAAAGGGTACTCTTTAGTTGCCGGAATAGATGAGGTAGGCAGGGGTTCATTGTCCGGGCCAGTAGTGGCTGCCGCAGTAATTTTGCCCTGCCAATTGTTTATTCCCTATATAAAAGATTCTAAAAAGTTAAGTTCACAAAAAAGAACAGAATTGTATTGTTCTATCTTAAATAAAGCAAAAGGCGTGGGAATTGGTGTCGTAGAAGCTAAAATTATTGATAGAATAAATATCGCTCAGGCTTCTTTTTTGGCAATGAAAAAAGCTATTTTAGATTTAAAAGAAGTACCTGATTATTTATTAGTGGATGGCTTTAAAATTCCCCACCTAAATATTTTCCAGATACCATTAATTAAAGGTGAAGATAGGAGTATATCGATCGCTGCTGCCTCTATAGTTGCTAAAGTCTATAGAGATAATATGATGATTCAATATGACCAAAAATACCCACGGTACCTTTTCAAAAAAAATAAAGGTTATGGTACAAAAGAACATCTTAAGGCTCTACTTAAGTACGGTCCATCAGAAATACATAGAAAAAGTTTTAAAAGAGTAATAACGTAACTAATTAACGAATCAAAATTTACAATTAAATTTTAAGTAATATGAGAATAGATGATTATTAAAGATGGATAATATAGGGAAATTTGGAGAAGACTTAGCTTCTAAATATTTAGAAGAAAAAGGCTACAAAATTAAAGAGAGAAATTATCGTACCTTCTTAGGGGAAATAGATATTATCAGTGAATATAAGGGAAATATTATCTTTGTGGAAGTAAAAACCAGACGTTCTGATAGGTTTGGATATCCGGAAGAAGCAATAAACTTTAATAAGCAACGAAAAATAATTAAAAATGCTTTATGTTATTTGGCTAAATTTAATCTTTGGGAAAAAAATTGTTGCTTTGATGTAATATTGATCAGCATCTCTAACCATAAAGATGTAAAAAGGTTAAAACATATCAGGAATGCTTTTTATCTTGATAATAACCCAGCCTTCTAATTTAATTATTAAGTAAGTTCAGAGCTCGCAATGACAGATATCTTAATAAACTGATAACCGATAACTGAAAACTGATTTTCTTAACGCAATAAGCAATAGGCGATACTATTTACTAAAAAGTAGGTGTTTTTTTGTTATCCAAATTATATAGTGCAGCTATATTCGGAGTAGAAGCTTTTATGGTAGAGATCGAAGTTGATATTCATCCAGGATTGCCTTCCTTCAATATCGTAGGATTGCCCGATACGGCCGTTCAGGAATCCCGAGAAAGGGTTAGAGCCGCCATAAAAAATACTGAATTCGAATTTCCCATGCAGAGAATTACGGTAAATCTCGCTCCAGCGGATATCAAAAAAGAAGGACCTATTTTTGACCTATCTATTGCTCTGGCAATTTTAGTTGCCAGTAAGCAAGTTAAACCAGATCAATTAAATGAATATCTGATTATGGGTGAATTGTCTTTGGATGGAAGTGTAAAACCGGTAAATGGCGTGCTTCCCATTGCTTTGATGGCAAAAAAAGTGGGTAAAAAAAAATTATTTATTCCTAAAGCAAACGCTAAAGAAGCAGGGATAATTAAAGAATTAAAAGTATTTCCTGTTAATTCACTTTACGAAGTAATTGAATTTTTAAATAAAAAAATATCCATTGAACCGATATCCATAAATTTAGAGGATATTTTTCAACTAAGCGAAAACAATCTTATAGATTTTTCTGATGTTAAAGGGCAGGAACACGCTAAAAGAGCCTTCGAAGTAGCGGCAGCTGGAAGTCATAATGTTATAATGATTGGTCCGCCAGGTTCCGGAAAAACCATGCTGGCACGCAGGCTTCCAACCATCCTTCCTTCTTTAGCACTGGAAGAATCTATAGAAATCACTAAATTATATAGTATTGCCAATTTACTTCCGCCGGATGTCCCTTTGGTTACGGAGAGACCGTTTAGGTCCCCGCATCATACGATAAGTAATGTTGGATTAATCGGAGGAGGCAAGACACCCAAACCCGGAGAAATTAGCTTGGCCCATAATGGTGTGCTATTTTTAGATGAATTACCGGAATTTTCCCGAAGTGCTTTAGAATCTCTACGTCAACCCCTGGAAGACGGGATAGTCACCATTTCACGCTCTCTGAGTTCCGTTAGCTATACTTCTTCTTTTATGCTAATAGCCTCCCTGAATCCTTGCCCCTGCGGTTTTTACGGTGATCCGGTTAAGGTTTGCACCTGTAGTTCGTCCCAGATTGTTAAATATCGCTCAAAGATATCGGGGCCGTTATTAGACCGAATTGACATTCACATTGAAGTCCCCCGGATAAATTGTCGAGAAGTCATGGAGAAGGATTTTGAAGAAAACTCTTTTACCATAAGAGAAAGAGTAGAAAGAGCAAGAAAAATACAAAGGGAAAGATATTGTGAAAACAGTATTTTTTGTAATGCTCAAATGACCAAAAAACAGATTAAAGAATATTGTAATATTGATGACAATGCTAAAAATTTACTTTATAAAGCTATGGAAAAGTTAAATTTGAGTACTCGAGCTTATGACCGTATATTAAAAGTAGCCCGAACCATAGCAGATTTAGAACAATCAAAGAAGATAGAAATTTCTCATTTATCTGAAAGTATTCAATATAGAAGTCTTGATCGTAAATTATGGCTATATTAGTAATGATCAAAATTTTTAAAATACACAATTATTTATATAAATAGGTGGTGTTATCATTATGATAAGAAAATTGGCTCCATCAATCTTAGATGTAGATTTTAGCTGTTTGGAAAGAGAATTAAGAAGGATAGAAAGCGCAGGAGCAGACTTACTTCACTTAGACATTATGGATGGAAATTTTGTACCGAATATTTCCTTTGGGCCCAGGATAGTAGAATCAATTAAAAACATAACCTCTCTTCCCTTGGAAGTTCATCTGATGGTAGAAAAACCGGAGAATCATATTAAATCATTTATTAATGCGGGTGGAGATATTATCATTGTACATTACGAAACATCCAAACACCTTGACAGACTTATCCAAACCATTAATGAAGCTAATGTAAAATCCGGTATTGCTCTAAATCCGGCAACATCTCTAAGCGTTATTGAATATTTAATTAATAAAATAGATTTCTTATTATTAATGACTGTTAATCCGGGTTTTGGCGGGCAGAAATTTATTCCGGAGATGATCGCTAAAATAGAAAGGGCGAGAAAAATGATAGATAATCAAAAAAAGTCAATAAGCCTGGGAGTTGACGGCGGAATAAATTTAGATAATATTTCTAAAGTGAGTAAAGCCGGAGCAGAAATAATTGTGGTTGGTCAAATAATATCTAAAAGCGCAAATCCTGAAATGACCATAAAGAAAATAAAAAACATTTTAAATCAGTATATACCAGTTAGTTAACTAGATAACTAAATATTCAATGTGTAACCAGTAATAAATAACTGCTTTTAGGATATAGAAAATTTAAGCTAATTACTTATTACTCATTACTTGTTACTGTGTATTTTATAAAAGATAGGAGTGTCTGTTTTGAGAAAACCTATTGTTGCTATTATCGGAAGAATAAATGTCGGGAAATCGACCTTATTTAATAGAATCACTAAGAAAAGAACCGCTATTGTGGAAAACGAACCTGGGATTACCAGAGATAGGATATATGCAGAATGCGAATGGAAAGGCAAGCAATTTACTCTGGTAGATACCGGAGGTGTGGATTTTATAAAAAAAGAAGAAATGCAAAAAAAAATAACTGTTCAGACTGAATTAGCTATTGAAGAGGCAGACTTGGTTATATTATTGGTCGATATCAAAGAAGGAATAAATCCGGATGATTTTAAAGTGGCTAAAACGATCAGAGAAAAAAACAAAGCAAGTATCCTGGTAGCCAATAAAGGAGATATAAGGGGAAGTGAATTAAAATTATATGAGTTTTACGAATTAGGATTCGGAGACCCTTATATTATTTCAGCAGAACATGGATTAAATATTGATGATTTATTAGATAGAATAATATCTTATATTTCAGAAATAAAAATAGAATCGGAAGAAGAAGAAAACATTATAAAAGTATCAATTCTTGGAAAACCCAATGTAGGAAAATCAAGTTTATTAAATCGTATTTTAGGAGAAGATAGAATAATAGTCAGTGAACATCCAGGTACCACCAGAGATGCCATTGAAATAATTTTTAAACATAATTCATTAAAATTAATATTTATCGATACCGCAGGCCTGAGGGACAAGGCAAAACCGAAAGAAGATGTTGAATATTACAGTACATTAAGAACTTTTGAAGCGGTACATAATTCAGATATAGTATTATTGATATTGGACTCTACTCAGGGAGTAAGCACTCAAGATAAAAAAATAGCAAATTATATTCAAAAAGAACGAAAAGCCTGCATAATAATATTAAATAAATTTGATTTAATTAAAGATAATATAGATAGAAAATTATTTATTGATGAGGCAAGATATGAATTATCCTTTTTAAAAACATCTCCCATCATAATGACTTCTGCCGTAACAGGTTATAATATCGATAAAATTATTTCAAAAATTAAAGAAGTTGCCTTACAATATAGTAAAAAAATTCCCACTTCGGTATTAAATGCTTTTATAAGTAAAGTTATTTCTAAAAATCCTCCAAACTATGTAGCGAGGAATACCCTAAAAATTAAATATGCTACTCAAACAGGGATAAAACCACCTAAATTTCTATTATTTGTAAACAATCCCAAATTAATGTATACTTCTTACCATAAATATTTAGAAAATGAAATTTATGAAGCCTTTGGTTTTGAAGGTTCTCCTATTGTTATCAATCTAGCGAAAAAAGAGGGAAGAGGGAAATAGTATGAAGAGTGCCTTAATAATAATAGGCTGTTATCTTTTAGGTTCTATACCTTTCGGCTATATTGTTGGTAAATTGTTTAAGAAAATAGATATAAGAGAATTCGGAAGCGGAAATATTGGTGCAACCAATGTTTTAAGAATATTGGGACCTTCATTAGCCTCTTTTGTAGTAATTGGCGATATTGGCAAAGGTATTTTATCTATCTTTTTGGTACGCTTTTTTAACATTGATAATTTATTAATATTCACTATCGCCGGATTAGCTGTAATATGTGGTCATGACTGGTCTTTATTCCTCGGGTTTAAAGGCGGAAAAGGGATAGCTACTACATTTGGAGTTGTATTTGCTCTAAATCCGATAATAGCAGTTTTAGCATTAATAATTTGGGGGATTGTTTTAATAACAACAAGATATGTCTCCTTATCATCTATTTTTGCTGTAGTTTCTATTTTTATTTTTACAATATTATTAAAGCAACCTTATGAATATATTGTGTTCAGTGCGATAATTCTAGTTCTCGGTATTTTTAACCATAAAGAAAACATTGAAAGATTAAAGTCAAAGAAAGAAAGAAAAATCGGAGAAAAGATCAAAATAGATTAGTCGTTAGTATAAAATACACGTTTTCAGTTCCCGATTTTCAGTAAATAGGACCGTATTGCTTGTTTTATTAACCAGTAAACCGGGTAACCGGGCAACTAACCAACTAAAAGTGATTTAATTTGTAACATGTTATAAGTAACCTGTAATAAGTCCCAGTTTTTTTATTTCTTAAATTTAATCTCATTACTTATTACTTATTACTAGTTACTGTATTTTGTACGAGATACGACCTAAAAATAGAGGGAATATGTTCAAAGTCATAATCAGTGATGTACAAAATAATGAAATATCTGAAATAATAAAAAATGTTTTTGAGACATTTGGGGTAAAAGATAAAGTAAAAGATAAAAAAGTTTTAGTGAAGCCAAATCTCTTAGGAGCATTCCCTCCGGAAAGAGGGGTGACTACTGACCCAAGAATAATTTCTGCAATTGTTCAGGAATTAAGAAAGTGTAATTCCAAGGAAATTATAGTGGGAGATAATTCCGGGAGCATTCACTTTGACCCTTTAAAAATAGCAAAAATTACCGGAATATTAGATGCTTCTGACGGTTGTTATAGTAATATTGCCAGGAAAATAGTAGAAATAAAGATAGAGTCAGAATTTATTGATGAATTATTTATTTCCAAGATAGTTAAAGAAGCTGATTATGTCATTAATGTTCCAAAATTCAAAACCCACAGCTTAACTACTATTACCGGTGCCATAAAAAATATGTTCGGTATTATTCCGGGAGGGAAAAAGGCAAAATTGCACACTTTTTCCCGGTCCATTAAAGGATTTTCTGGACTTTTATTAGATATTTATCAAATAAGAATCCCTGATTTAAATATTATGGATGCTATAATCGGTATGGAAGGTCCTGGACCTACTAATGGGAAAACACGGATTATAAATAAAATAATAAGCAGTGATAATGGTATCTCTCTAGATTCTGTTATGGCCACCATGATGGGACTTAAGCCTGATACAATTGAGTTATTACAAGTTGGCAAAGAAAGAAATTTAGGGGAGACAGATATCTCGAATATAATTATTGATGGAGAATTAGAAGTAATTTCAAGGTTTAAAACACCAAATAATGGTATTTTTCAAAGAATAACAAGAACAGCGGTCCCTCATATGTTTAATTTTGCGTCGGTTAAGCCGATAGTAAATCATCATAAATGTAAAATATGTAAAAAATGTATTGAAGTTTGTCCTGTTTCGGCAATGAATTTAACTAATAAATTTCCTGAAGCGGATAGAAAGAAATGCATTTCTTGCTTTTGTTGTGATGAACATTGCCCTTATGGCGCAATAATATTACCTTCATGGCCACAGAATTTATATAATCGGTTAAAAGGAAAATAGAAAAATAACAAAAAATATTTACAAGGAATAAAAAATGAGTAAATATCTAGTGATAGTTGAATCACCGACTAAAGAAAAAACCTTAAAAAAGATATTAGGTAATGATTATATCATTAAATCGAGCAAGGGGCATTTAATTGATTTGCCTAAAACAAAATTAGGGATAGCTATTGAAAATAACTTTCAGCCAGAATATGTCGTTATTCCTAAACAAAGAAGGGTATTGAAAGAATTAGAAGAAAGCACTAAAGGTAAAGAGAAAGTATTTTTAGCCACTGATCCGGACAGGGAAGGTGAAGCTATTGCCTGGCATATTGCACAAAAATTAAAGGTTAAAGAGGAAAAGAACAGGGTTAGCTTTAATGAAATAACTGAAAGAGCTGTGTCCCAGGCCTTTAAAATACCAAGAAAAATTGATCTTAATATGGTTAACTCTCAAAAAGCCAGGAGATTATTGGATAGACTGGTAGGCTATAAGATTAGTCCATTGTTATGGAAAAAAATTGGTAAAAAATTAAGTGCAGGAAGGGTGCAATCTGTAGCATTACGTTTAATATGCGAAAGAGAAGAGGAAATAGCTAAATTTAAAACAGACGAATATTGGACAATAAATGCATTATTTAAAAAAATTGAAGATGAAAAGACTGAGCCTTTTGAAGCGAAACTATTTTCGGTAAATTCTAAAAAAGTAACTATAAAAACTAAAGTAGAAGCAACAGAAATTTGTGAAGCTGTAAGAAATCAGAATATCTATGTTAAGAGCATTGAAAAAAAGAAAGAATCGAAAAATCCGCAGCCATCATTTACCACAAGTACTTTACAGCAAGAAGCGTATAATAAATTAAATTTTCCCATTAAAAAGACAATGTTCATAGCTCAACAATTGTACGAGGGTATTACCTTGGGCAATAAAGGAAATATTGGTTTGATTACCTATATGCGAACAGACTCGATAAGGGTATCTGATGAAGCAAAGAGTGAAGCTAAAAAATATATTGAAGAACATTATGGTAAAGATTTCGCCAAATCTGCTCAAAATTTAAAAAAAGGAAATAATAAAATAAAAAATATAAAGATTCAGGATGCTCATGAATCCATCAGGCCTACATATTTATTAAATCACCCGGAATCGATTAAAAATTATTTAACTAACGACCAATATAGATTGTATAATTTAATCTGGCAAAGATTTATAGCAAGCAGAATGAAAGCTGCCTATCTGGAAAAAATTACAATAGATATAGAATCAGAAAGTTATATTTTTAGAACTTCCGGTTATCGGATACTATTTAAGGGATATATGATTCTATATAACCAAAACAATCAGGATTTAGATAAAATTCCTGATCTTCAAGAAAAAGATCAACTTAAGTTGTTAAAAATTGAGGCGAATCAATCTTTTACCAAGCCTCCTCCCAGATACACAGAAGCCAGCTTGGTAAAAAAATTAGAAAAAGAAGGAATAGGACGACCCAGTACCTACGTACCGACTATAGGCACCTTACAATATCGGGCATATGTGAAAAAAATAAATAAAAATTTTAGACCTACGGAATTAGGAATAACTATAAACACCTTTTTAGTTCAATATTTTTCCGATATTATAAATATTGCTTTTACTGCAAAAATGGAAAAGCAGCTCGATGAAATCGAATCTGATAAAAAAAAGTGGGAAGATGTTTTGGGTGAATTTTACAAAGCATTTTCCAATGATTTGGAAAAAGGGAGTCAGGCGCAAAAAATTGAAATGCCAAAAGTATTTAGTGATGAAATATGTGAAAAATGTGGCAGTAAAATGTTGATAAAAAATGGGCGTTTTGGTAAATTTTTAGCTTGTTCAAAGTTTCCCCATTGTAAAGTCACCAAGCCTTTTTTAGATAAAATTGGCGTATCTTGTTCGCTAGAAGGATGTTCGGGAGAGATTATTAGAAAAAAAACTAAAAAAGGGAGAACATTCTACGGATGTAGCAATTATCCGAAGTGCTCTTTTGTGACCTGGAATAAGCCGGTTGATAAAAAGTGCCCCCAATGTAATCATATCTTGGTAATACTGAAAGATAAAAAAAACGGTTTTTATTATAAATGTAGTAACTCAGCTTGTAATTATAAGGATGTTATT
>Ga0307379_10014684_pt1 | contig 10076 bp, 8 predicted proteins | sample UN2MG_FD_202237 | JGI IMG/M metagenome (GOLD analysis project Ga0307379, IMG submission 202237) | Soil microbial communities from Risofladan, Vaasa, Finland - UN-2 | ecosystem: Environmental > Terrestrial > Soil > Coastal area > Acid sulfate soil | place: Finland: Risofladan, Vaasa | collected... | reverse complement strand
CATGATCAAATCGTGTTACGTAATAGACACTATTTCGTAACACGATTTGATCATGTGGTTGTTATTTATCTGATCGTGGACTAGGTAGTTATTATCAACCACATGATCAAATCGTGTTACGAAATAGTGTCTATTACCTCCATTCCAGAAACCTTGTCTATTTCGCGTAACAAAATAATAGTCGTTATGGTTCATTCCTATGCTGTTAGCCCAGTTCTGTATATCGCCACTATGTGCCGTTATATCGGTCCAATCCGCAACACTGTAGTCGTTGCCGAACTCATTTTTAACGGCTTGATCTAAATTTGCGGTTTCACTGTAAGATCCTGATGTAACCCTGAATTGAGCATTACTATTTTGAGCATTATTATTTTGTGATGATTGTGCGGGTACAGGTGTCCACCGCCAATCAGCTGGACATGCGGGCGATTGGCACCGCTTTATTACATCAATATATATTCCATCGTAGCCCCCAAATGCGTCCTGCGTGTTATACCAATTGTTTGCTTCTTGCAATACGGTACCAGCTTTCCAAGCTATCCCTTCTCGGATAATAACTGGTGAATATTTATTGGCTTTAACCATAGGATAAATTGGTGCAGTAACAACTTCAGGAAGTCGTTCTATTAACTGATCTAAATATTCCTGAGCTTGTACCCATCCAAAATATTTATCGACCGCGTACGAGCTAATTTGGTCAGCATAATAGACAGGGTTATTTCGGGCATTTTGGTAGTCGCTTCCAGTTAGAATGACTCTAAAGCTATTCTGGTTGATCGGTTCAAATGAAAGTGTCCCTGAAGCAGATGATATCAGTAGTAATATTACTCCAATACTTAAGACGCCGCAAAGTTTTATCATAAGCGTTTTCTCCGTATTTGCATTTTACAGCTACCACTAGAAAAACTTTTTGTATAAATATCCCTGTTCTTGTATAGAATCTGTTGTGATAAGGTAGTCAAGGTCGTAAGCGTCACATTAACCAACAATAGTGATGGAATAAAATTCACCATTTAATTTAATACATCCGAGTTGTACGACATATCGATACATTGCAGTAAGTCACACATACTATTATATTCGGTTCATTCAAGCCAGTATATTGTATATGTGGGCTAATCAATAAAAGTTAGTCCAGTTAACTATTGTTAAATCGAAATTCGTGGCGATGGGCTACAGGGAGGTTGCTGAACGAGTGCGGGCTATACCTGCAGACGCATAGAGAGTTTACTGAGGCCTGGGATTGCTTCGAGAGGGCTCGGAATTCCAGAACGGTTCGAACTGTCTACTATCAGAGGTTCATTCCATTTTTAGGTAGAAAAATACCCTACCTGTAAGTTACATGTACTGTCTATTCTGCCAGGAAGAGAGCCTGTGAAGGCCTGAAAAGTGAACAGGAGGTCCTACCAGATTATTATAAACATGCTTTCGACCTCGTAACCCCTACCTTTGCGCTCCAAGTTTTAAATTTTCATAATCGCTATGCAGTGACGCAATAGATCGATATGAGGAGACGGTTTACAAATGATTCTATAGTCTCTGGAATAACTAATTAGTCAAAGAGGTTTTTAGCCTAAAACCCTAGGATGACGGGAAAGAGGGGTCGTCTCTAAAAGGACTTGCAAGTTATACATACTTAGGTAAGGGAAGTTTGAGGGAAGCCTATAGGGAAACCACCAGGCTACCCTTCATAATCCTGATCATCTCTTCCGTCAGACCGTAAAGCCGTAAACCTGGGCGTCTGTCTGACGCTAGATGGGTGGTCAGCCCATATACCCCAGCTCCCTGGCCTTGGCAAAGGCAGTGTCGGCCTCAGTAGTGTTTCCGAGGGCTTTGAGAGCCGAGCCTTTGTTGTTCCATGCTTCGGCAAGGTTGGGATCTAGCCTGATGGCCTCATTGCATGCCTTGATTGCTTCATCATACTTGCCTAATTTTCTAAGAGCTGCGCCTTTTTGGCTCCAGGCATCTGCTAATTGCGGCTTGATCTCTAATGCCTTATCAAGAGCTTGTATGGCCTCATTGTACTTGCCCTGATTCCGAAGAGCGTCTCCCTTGTTGTTCCAAGCTAATACTGATTGTGGATCAATCTCTATGGCCTTATCGTAAGCCTGGATAGCTTCGTCGTATTTGCCTTGGCCATAGAGAGTATTGCCTTTGTTGTACCAATCTTCTGCAGTCTCCTGACATTGTGCTGATGTCATCGATCTCATGATCTCCTCTTCCGTCAGCCGTAAAGCTCGCGTCTATCTGCCCATTACCCTGTTCCGTAGCCTTAACGCCATTGGATAACGTTTCTGCATGAAAATCTAAAGTTCTTCAAAATATGACCGTATCTTTTGCGCCATAAGCCTGCGTCGCTCAGCAAGGAAATTGGAGTAATCATCAATAGTCATCTGCTCCATGCCATCAGGGATGCAGTTCATACGGAAGTTTTCCTGAAGCTCTCTGTAATCGCAGATATTCCCATAATGTTTTTCTCCCTCATTACATTGCTCCTGAAGCTTACTGAAGTAGATCTTAGGTTCTTTATTCCCTATTGAGATATTGATCTCACTTTGAGCTACTACATAATTGGCGATCTGGTTATATTGCCCCCGATTAAGACCATTCTTTTTAAGATAGTCACGTGGGAATAAGTGGTGAACATCAGACTGAACTTCAATCAGCTCACGAACGGTAATGTCCCGTGACAGGAACCCCTTATCGTTCATTTTGACTTGTGATGCTTGGAATACGCGGAAATATGGGCTTGAAGCCACAGATGTATCTAAAGCCTGAGGGAGAGCCGAATCCCAGAAAGCATCTGAGAGCAAGCCCTGGATAAGCCCCTCTGCATAAGACTTGATGCCTTGGAGATGGATCTGCCTAATGTCATAGTCAATAGTCGCTTCCGCTGAACCCGAGTAGCGGCCGGTTAGTGTGGTCATGACAAACCAACGTCGGACATAACGCTCGATATCGGCATTGGAGATGCCTTGATCACGCAATAATAAATATAAGATATATGCAAAGTTCAAGGCGTTCTGCGAGCGTATCATTGAGGCACTGACAAAACCAGCTGAGCGGATAATCATGATGAAACGCTTAAAATGGGTCTCATTCATGAACTGTTTGATACCTTTTTTTAGGCGAGCGAAGGAGTCCTCAACAATAGCCTCCTCGAACTGTCGAGTTTCGAAGTTTCGACCCGATAGCAATGCTACTAGATCTTGAAGACGTCCACGCCTGAATTCTGAAGTGAAGGCTACACGTAACATATCTGTGTATGATGGGTCGTAAATATCATCATTCTCTTTGCGTAGCCAGGTCATCATTGGGAAAAATTCGCTTTTTGTGAACTCCTTGTCCTCCTCAATGATTGAAAAAAACTCAGGAGCGATCGCGAGATGACAAAAATAGTCGATGGCTTTGCGCAGCATATTGCCACCGTAAGTCTCATTTACGGCGATTTTGGACATGGCGAAATCAGCCTGGCTCAACGGCACGCCTTCCGAATTTACGCGGATGAAGATCTTGGTAACCGTTTCAATGTCCAAATCCGAATCTAGTTCAATTAAGCCAATCTGATTGCTAGTTATTCCTTTTAACGACTCGATGCTGCGAAAAACGTCATCCCAGGTTATTCCAGGATTCTTCTCACAATACGTTGCCAACAAATCGGACAACTTGGTTTGAGGATCGAAAACTACGCTGATATTCGGAATCCATGAAGGATCCTTTTCGATGAGGAAGTTTGGCACCTCAAACTTTCGCTCAATTGGATGAAATGCAATGCGTATGCGAACCTTTTGATAATCTTTGTTAATTACTTCGCGCCCGAGTAATGCTGCCATTAAGGCAGTTACGCGTTGTTGGCCGTCGATAAGAATGCGTTTGCCAGAAGATGAAGTCCCATCTTTCAGCCTCACATCGGGGTTGCGCCACGCTATCAGATAACCTACCGGATACCCTTGAAAGAGGGAGTCCAGAAAGTCACGCACTTTGACTGCATCCCAAACAAATGGTCGCTGGATTTCTGGTATAGCGATGTCCCCTGACTTGATCCATGCTAAAAGTGTTTCAACGGGGGGTTGATTAACTGAATAGCGTTGTGTTGGCATAAATCCTCTCTAGTTCATCCCTCGACTATCTTGATCTCTTCTTCTGTAAGTCCGTACAGCCTGTATACCATCGCATCGATCAACTCATCTGTCCGTTTTATCCTTTCCTGCAGCGGCCCCAGCTTGCCCAGCGATCCCTCGAACTCGGCCCGCAGTGCTTCCGCAGGCTCCCGGCGCGACGGATCGATAGCCAGCTTCTTTCCGTTCTTCTTGAGCACCGCCAGGAAGTTCTCATAGTCGTGATCGTAGTAGCCCTGCAGCTTTGTCTTGGGCGTGAGGTCCTCTATCTTGGCTCCCAGGTAGCTCTCCAACCAGCCCAGGAAGCCCTTGACCTCCGTTTGCTTCTGCTTGTTCATCTCCAGCATCCTCTCCGCCAGAAAGGCCAGTAGGTCGTGTACCACGTCCGATTTCTCCAGCTCGGCGATGAAGTTGCCCGCCTCGTCTTTAGGCAGGCTGGCCTCCACCTGGGCTAGGATCTCGGCATGCTTGCCCTCGGCGTAGAGCTGCTGCAGCTGTGCCCCCAGGCGAGCGCGCTCGGGCGCAGAGGTGGTAAGGGTGAATTTTGGAATAGGTATTACGTCTAATTCATAAGAATTCACATGATTGGTAGTGCTAGTAAGGCCAAAACGCCAATCAACAAGACAAGAATTCAGCAATGCTAAGACGGAGAATAGATTATATTTTCCTCCTGCGAAATATGCAACCGTATCAGAACAAAAAGCTCCTGGACCAAGCATCGTAGCAATAACTCGCCTATAATTGTCAATTGCTGATCCTCTTTGGTAGCCTATCCGGTGTTTGAGATGATCATAGGCTTTAGAATCGGAATCATTTCCACGTTCTTCGAGATATTTTTCTTTATTCAAATAAACAGGAGAACCTTGCTTGGGGACCTCATAAAATTCATATCTACCTATATTTGCGCCTCGAAGTATTATTTCGCCAGGTGGCTCATTAGACAAATATTTTTCAAATTGTTTATTGATCATGATTTCCCCCGGAGAAGAAGACGCAATTTCTTGGAACAAGCACAAAGCTGGATTTTCGTACAACTTTGAGGCCAATCTCCAAGCATTTTCGTCAACTGTGGGTATAGAGAAACTATTAGGATCAAACTTGAAGACATCTTCGGAAGTAACACAATACAATGGAGATGATTCAATGAGATCTTTGCCGGGGTGAGTTCGAACTTTAAACGCACCACTGGGATGCCTGCGACTTAAAATGTAAACGCATGTTGATAGCTTTGCATCCAAGAAAACCCGATCTCTGGGATCGTCTTTTTGTGGAAATGCTTCTATGCTTTTAAGAGCTGTTTCGGATAAAATCTTGCGTCTAAGTTCGAACGAGAAACGATCGCCTAAGAGCGACATAGGAACGATGAATCCATGGAATCCATCGTTCTTGGTTTTATCGATTGCAAGAGCTACAAATAATCTAAAGAGATTAATTCGAAACGTCGCAGCTTCTTGGTATATTCTTGTAGCTAAAAGATAAGGCTTCTCGTCTATTTTTCGACCACTTGCTGCTTCAGATAATTCGTCGTATGGCGGATTCCCTATCACCACATCGAATCCCCTGTTCTCTCCCTGAAACGCCTCCGGAAACTCCAATTCCCAGTGGAAGAACTGTTTCTCTCCTGCCAGCGCCTGAGCCCGTGTGAACCACTCCTGCTCCCGTAGGTCAGCCCAGTCCGGAAACTTCTCCGGGCTCAGGTGGTTTTGCAGCTCATAGTAATCGTCGTCCTTCACTTCGTTGCCGAAGAAGGTGGACAGCCAGACATTGGAAAGCTCGTTCAGCCTGCGAGAGAGCTCCGACTCCTTGATCTGGCGGAACTGGCCTTCCTTCCATTTGACCATCTGCAAATTGTCGTCCGGCAAGGCGGCCATGAGGCTGTACTTCTTGAGAAGCCCATCGGTGTGGCTCTTCAGCCCGTAGCTCCAGAGCGCCGTCTGCTCCGCCTGGCCCCCTGGCAGCACCGTGAGCTTGTCCAGCTCGGCGCCGATGAGGCTGTTTCCGCATCTCAAGTGGTGGTCTAAAAAGCTCAGGGGCTTGTTAGAGGCCACAGTTGTTAGCCAAAGAGAGAGCTTGGCCAGCTCCACGGCCATGGGATTCAGGTCCACGCCGTAGATGCAATTCCTGACAACCTCGCGCCTGGCCCAATGAATGTCGTTTTCCGCAACCTCATCGGATTCCAGGTCCTCATGTCTGGCTATCTCTTTGGCATGAATAATCTCCCTGGCAATGTAATCTGTGGCTTCGACCAGGAAATGACCTGATCCCATGGCCGGATCGAGGACCTTTAGAGAAAGTAGCTTCTTGAGAAGATCCTTCCTAAGTTCCTCAGACCACATAGCTTCCTCCATCATCGGATCTATCAGTGGTGCAAGTGTGTTTTTTACCAAGTGCTTCACTATATATTCCGGTGTATAGAAGGAGCCCGTGGCCTTTCTTTCGCCCTTATCCGTCACCAAATACAGGCGACTCGCCTCAACGCTATCTGAGAATTTCTTGCCGGTGACCTCTCGTTTCGGTAACCAGACCTCCTTCCCTTTTTTTTGGGTGGCCACCATCGGCTCCTCAGCCCGATGTAACTTGTACTCAAGAATGCCTTCATAGATCGATCCCAGGTGTCGGATGTCCAGGGACGAATAATCAACGAAGACCATTCCCTTCTCGCCTGGGGAACGTGCCAAGAGGTCAATGGCCTCAGCCAGATATGAGTTTCCTATCTTCTTCTCGGAGAGGAAATGATTTTTCGTCGGATCAAATAGCCCGCCATTGTATGCCGGTATGTAGAACTCTTCCTTAGGATAACCGAAGGCTTCACTTCCATCGTTTATTAGGCGGAATAGGTCTTTTAATCCTTCCCAGTAAGTAGATCTGACTGCCAGCAACATCTCACCCTGATCCACCTTTCCGGAGATTTCCTCCTTAAGTTTGCGAAGGCTCATTTCCGTGTAGTGTTTGTTATCAGTGTTCAAGAGCTTCCTGCTCTCGGCATAGAAGATGAATAGAAGACGATAAAGCAGGCGCATGGAGTTATCTTGAACATTTCTTATGTCTTCCATCGACTGTGACAACGAGTTCGATTGCTCTGCAAAAAAGCCTTCAGCCAAGACTTTCATTGCTTTATAGACATTCTCTTGCAGATCATTCCCGATCTTCTGGGAATAGGCTAGGCTTTCTTCCCTGATCCGATCGAGGAAAGATGAGCCGAGAGGAACTTGAGGAAATGCTTCCAGCCGGAAGAAGAGATAGTAATACTTGAACGGCGTTAAGTCTCCGGTCAGCTCAACCATCTCGATCAGCTCAGGCAAGTTCACCTCGTAGTAGCAGTCCATCTTGACGCTGGTATCTTCGTGATAAAGCCGCCAGAGCTTTCCGTTAGTCAGAATAGCCCATTTTGGAGGGGTCGCTCTCAGGTAGTTGTCAATCTGAAAACTTGGATTAACCATGTCTCTCAGTGCCCTCCCCTGGCGGCTCTTGTCCAAGGTCACATTCCAGGCTTTGGCATCGCCTACCACAATGGATTTTTTGTAGAATCCTTCCGAGTCTTTCTTATGAGAATAAGCCTCATCCAGCGTCTTTTTATCGGGAAAGAAGGCATAATCCGGTTTAAGGGGGTCATGATGAACGCTCTCTTGAACTCCGTAATGATGGCTGAGTTTGTCAAATACCGGCCTGATCCAATTGTGCTCTAGATCCGCCTCGACATATTTCTCGAAATTTTTCCCTTTTCTATCGTAGATATCTTTTATTTCCGAGTACACTTCACGGAGATGGCTCTCTTCATTCCATTCCGGGAGCCTCTGGACCATATTCTCTAAGTAATGATTTGAAAAAAGGCTACTGTTATTGAACACATTCACCTTTTCGGTGATCTCCGTTGGTGCCTCCAAACATCTCTCCCTCGATGTGCATCAACCACCGCTCACACGAAAAACTTTTGGGTCATATCAAGGGCAGACCTGAAACTCCTCCTCTTTTAAGGATTAAGATTATGACCTGTTTTAGTGCATTAGTGGATTGCTTCAGACTGCTATAGACCTAAAAGTGAGGGGAGATTAGGCCTCGCCTAGGCCTTAATAGGTTCTGACCTGTCTCCCTGGGCCTGGGAAGGATCTTCCTCTATGGTCAGAGGGATAAGCTCCACCTGGGGGAGCTGGGACTGGGCCTCCTGAGATTTTGTCTTCTTCTTGTACTCCTTTAGTTCTTTCTTCTGCTCATAAACCGCGTTCTCATATTCGATGTCAATGTATTTAATGGCAAGATCTTTACCTACATCTTTTGTCCAATCCCTAGTAGACCAATCAGTAAACGCATCCGGCCTAACTCCTCTGTAGAGTTTGGTCTTCTCTTGTATCGCTTGAGCCCAAACCGCCTCTTCTGGAGTCTTTGGTAAATTGAGAGTGCCCTTCCATTCACCATCATAAAGGCCCGTGACTTTCAAGATATGAACCGCCGCCGTGATTGCTATCTTCTCATCTGAAGAATGGAGGCCATTGGTAAGGGTGTTCACCGCTTCATGAGCCAAGGCCTTGAGCCTGAGCTTCGAATCTGTCCATAATTCCTCTCGTTTGACATTTAATTCTGCGATAAAAAACGGGTTTTTGTGCCATTTTGTGATCGTTTCACGCCTGACACCGACTATCTCCGATACTTCTCTATCGGTTTTACCTAAAATTAAAAGGTCGATCGCATTAAGTTGCTCTGGGGTTAGCCCAGGAGCTGGAGATCTATCCCAAAGCTTATCTGCCATTTTGTTTAACTCATCAACGTCTTTACTCATTAAATCACCTTTTAAGTCTTCTTTAAGGCTCCTAACAGTATTTTGAGCAGATTTAACTAATAATGGATCTAAATAGTCTAATTTATTCAATCCATTAGCCCATTTCTCCAAACCCCTAATATCCTTGGAGGAAAACTTAATCATAACCTAGAAAGCCTCTTTTCTCTACGTTCTAGGGCTCTCTGGCCTTTGGGAGAATCCAAATACCTGAGCTTCTCCATCGATTTAGCCAAATCATCCCAGCCTACTGCTCTGCTCTCTGCTATCAGCTCATCCAGGGAGGGGAGAGGTGGTGGCTCCTTTACTCTGGGAAGATGCGGCTTAGGGCCTCGTTTACTCATTGAGATACTCCTCCAGCTCCTGGAGGGTAACATTGAGGATGTGCCTCCCTTTGAAAATCTCTTTTTTATATGTAAGATTTGTTAGATTTGTAAGCATATCAATCGCCTCCCCAGCTCTGGAGTATCTCTACATCAGCATCTACAAGGACGGGAGAGCCTGCCCCGATCTCTTTGAGCAGGGAGGCCGGGTTTTCATGATAGCCCTGCTTCTGCCATTGCTTTCTTCAATCTGTTCTTGGCCAGATCCTCGACCCTATTCTCAAAATTGATCTCATTCATCTCTCTAACAGGATCGAATTCTAGCATCGGATATCTCGGCTTATTCTGTTTATCTTCTTCAATCAGCTCTTGCCGAGCTTCACTCCTCAGTCTCCCTAGAATCACAGCCTCAGGAGTCGTTGGGCCGCCGACATGCAACTCGGTCTCGCCCAGCAGCCTGGTGCCTTGCAGGATGTACTTGGCTGCTGCCAGGGAGGCCTTGGGATCGCCGCTGTCAAGCTGCAGCTCCACCACATCCAGAGCACGATTGGCCAGGGATTTCAACCTCTCACGGGCCTCCCACCACATCTCGGAACGCTGCCGGTTCAGCTCGGCAATGAAAAGAGGATCATTATTCCGCCACTCCCACACCGTCTGCCGGCTCACGCCTACGGCTTCAGCTACGGCTCTATCGCTCTTGCCCTGCAGCAGGTGTTCAAGGGCATTCATCTGCTCCTGGGAGAGCTGTCGGGTTTTGTCTGGTTTTGTCGCCCCGGACATTGTATCACCTTATGTTTGTCAGGCTATTTATCCGCATTATCGTCTATATTGCCCTATTTATATCCAAAGTATATAAATTTTTGT
>Ga0307379_10014681_pt1 | contig 10077 bp, 16 predicted proteins | sample UN2MG_FD_202237 | JGI IMG/M metagenome (GOLD analysis project Ga0307379, IMG submission 202237) | Soil microbial communities from Risofladan, Vaasa, Finland - UN-2 | ecosystem: Environmental > Terrestrial > Soil > Coastal area > Acid sulfate soil | place: Finland: Risofladan, Vaasa | collected... | reverse complement strand
CAGGTTCTTTCAACCGGACTCGTATACGTCTTACCAGGCGGCAGGCTACTGGGTCAGATTTGAGTATCCCTTCTGGTGGAACAACCTGGTGGCGGCATTGGATTCCATTTCGCTGATCGGACTGCCAAAAGAGGATGAGCAGATCGAGCAGGCGCTGGATTGGTTGAGTGAGCATCAAGAAGAGAGCGGGCTGTGGAAGGTGTCGTACGCCAGGCCACAGGTGAAGGAAAAAGAGACGGCGAAGGCACGAGAGATGAAACTGTGGGTAAGCCTGGCAATATGCCGGGTGTTCAGAAGACTGTATGGCTGAGTCCTTCATCTCAGCGAGAGTATCTATATGTCAGGAGGTGTCTTGTGTTCATTCTCACAAATCCTTTCTTCTGGGCTTTTGTTGGCATGTTTGGACTTGTTGTGGGTATGGCCCTGGTTAGCGGAATAAAGCCAGGCCAAAACGCCCTTCTAGGATTCATCACCATCATGATCTGCGATTCTTCCCGGATCATCCTCGTCTTGCCTTTTTGCCTCCAGCCGCGTTTTGAGATAGGGGGATGGAACTGGGTTATCGGCGGGATAATTCTCGCCGTCGCACTGGTGTTTGGTGTTCCCGCTTTGTCTATTGACTGGCGGACGGCACCCGATAACAAAACGGCTCTCAAGACAAACGGTATCTATAGTATTGTCAGGAATCCCATCTACCTCGCCGATGTTTTGTTCTCGCTCGGATTCGCCGTGATGTTCCGTTCAGTCATCGGTATCGCGCTGGTTCCGATATGGTGGGTTGCCTTTCTCTGTCTCGTTCTTGTTGAGGAAGCGAGCCTGGAACGTGCACTGGGACAACGCTACCTGGACTATAAGCAACGAGTGAAAGGTCGCATCATTCCCGGGTTGCCTATATAACACTCCGCCCAATACACGCATGTGGAGGACAAGACCAGATATTTCCTGTAGCACACGCACAGGTCGCGGCAAAAGGAACTCTTGAGGATCCTCGCCGCCAACACCCCGCAGACCATCACCGGCGCACGCAACGACGCCGAGGCAGCCTTAGCAAACCTGCTAACCGCCCTCGCCGCCCTCGGCCTCATCGTGGACTCAACCATCGCCAGTTAAGGCACCATAGACCTCGCCAAACCCGTCGAACTTATCCTCACCGCCGGCCCCAACCGCTATCGCCTGACCCTGGCCGGCGTCCACCTCTACCCCGAACTCATCCCCCAAGAGCCCCCCGCCTGGGTCCTGCCTGTGGGCAGCGACAAATACCCCCACTGGGCCTGGTACTGCGCCCAGGCCCACACGTGGAGCAAGACCAACCCCGCCGGGCACACCGGCCTGGACATCAACGTGCAGCTCGACGGTAAGGGAGACGTGGACTATCACGAGCCAATCCACTTTCTCACCGCCGGCGAAGTGCAGCAGGTAGGCCAGTCCACCGGCTGGCTGGGGGTAATCGTCGTCCGGCACGAGCACGAGGGCAAATCCATCTGGTTCAGGTACGCCCACCTCGACCCGGCCACCATCACAGTCAAGGCCGGCGACCAGGTGCAGCCCGCCCAACGCGCGGGGCTGATTGGCGCGTACCCGAAAGAAGGCGACCACCTGCACCTGGACTGTGCGTGCGAGTCATTCTGGTGGGCCTGCTACAGGACCAAGGACGTCCCGTGGACCGACCCCCGCCCCATCCTGGAGGCGCACATCCCCAAGCCCATCGTCGGCCAGATGCTCCAGGACAGGGATCACTGACATCCTGTCATAACTGGGCGGGGATGAGGCATCCGATCAAAGCAGCGCTGTCCTGGTTCTGCGGGCCAAACCTGCTCGTGGCGCTGCTGATCCCCCCGTTGTTCGGCATGGTACTGACTGCTCTACTCGTGGGTGGGGGGACCGCGCTGATCCACCAGGTCGTGAACAAGGCGCTAGCGCCGGCGTACCCGGAAGTGGAGCTGTAGGCGTTTCTACTGACACGGGCAGGGCGGCGTCTAGTCAGCGGCCCTGCCCTCTTTCTCCAGCACCAAGTCGCCTGGAAGTGGGGCGTCAGCGATGGCTCCGCCCGCTGTCACCTGGGTGAGGAGCGGCCTCTATGTGTGTTCGTGAGAACACGCTACGCGCAAGATGGGCGAAGAGACGTCGAAGGGTATAGCGCGATTGGACAGTACCTGCCTCCTCTGGGGCAACTGGCTTATTCAGTCCTCTGACATCGAGTAACGTTGCACCAGAGAAATCGGTCCCTGAAAGAACTGCATAGGTGAAATCTACACCGAACAGGTAGGCTCCATTGAACTTCGCATTGCTGAGATCAGCGCCGGTAAAGTCAGCTCCGCTCAAGTCTGTGGTCCTGGAGTCGGTCGAGCTGAAGTCTGCACCTGTCAGGTTCGCACCCCTGAAATCAGTCCCTATGAGGCTGGCACCGCACAGTAGTGCATATTGCATCACAGACTCTCGCAGTGACGCCCCACTTAGGTCAGCCTCGCTCAGATCCGCTCGCGTGAGTGTGGCGTTGTCCCCGTTTGCTCCAAGCAATATGGCCTTAAATAGGGCTGCGCCATAAAGGTTCGCCCCGCTTAAGTCAGTCCCATACAGATTAGAACTAAACAGGTCCGCCTTCCTCAGGTTTGCTTTGGAGAAGTTTGCTTCCCGCAAGTCTGATTGATTCAAGCTGACTTTCTGTAGATCAAGTCCTGATAGGTCCGCACGGCCTAGACTGACAAGGGCCATGCCACTATCAATAAGCCGTGAATCATATAGAAATTGCAGCACAATTGCTTTTCGATACTCATCAAGAGCTCGAAGAGCTGTGAGAGTCCGAGTTTGGGCAGCTGCTTGAACTCGGTCTCCAAGTTGAGATGCCTGCAGCCCATAGTTGAGAAGCAAATCCGACATCCGGTCCAGATACAACTGCAGCCTTTGTTCTCTCTGCTGCTCTGCGGCAATCTCCCGGTCAGTTCTCGTCCGCTCTTGTATGATCGCTTGTTCCTTCAGCCGTCCTGAACGCTTGAATAGCTGTGCGCCTACAGCTAATGTGACAGGAATTACAAGCAACTCCAACCAGTCCCATAGTGTCTTGATATTCTGCGAGCCCGAAGCCGAGCCCGTATGGACTTTAAGGCCTGTCCAGGACCAGTTCAGCAGATAACCTCCAACCAAGACAACTACAAGAGCAGTTGACGCAAGGATCACGATGACCAGCAGCCGTTTTCTCATTAGAGATCGTCCTATCCCCCACCGGCTGTCATGATATCCTCATTGATCCTCTGGATCACCACACGAAGTTGTTCGAGCTCCACTATGATCTGTCGCAGTAGATTATGTCTCTCTGCCCACTGATCCCTAAACTTCATTGCCAAACGCCCATTCCAGACACGGGGGTCTGATAGTGTCTGTCCTTCTCTCATGAGCGCTTCTATCTGCTCTGACAATGGACCATTAACGATAGCTGTCATCTTCTGTATGGATTGCCTCGCTACTGAAGTAGATAAGACCCGCTCACTCACAGTCTCGACTCCTTTCCCATCAATATCGGAAGGCCCATTTCACAGAGCGTCTGTATCACTTCACGAAGCTTCAGAAAAAGCTCGACCCTGGTATCAACAAAGCAGTTACCGTTCATACTGTAGTCTCGGACATCCGGAGCGATATTCAGGAAGAAGTATGGATCAGGCTGACACTTCGCTACCATCCTGGTATGGCCGCCATCTGCTCCAAAGAGCGTTCCATTGATCAACATTATGTCTATCCAACGACAATTGACGACATGCTCCAGTGGGGATTGGTGCAAACCGAGTAGTCTCAAGCTAGTTCGAGTGAGCCGGACTCTGTCAGGATATGCGAGGTCCGACCTGTTAACGGAATGTGAATAGCGTCCATCGTCAAAGACTAGCAAATCGATGTCATTGGGCTGAGGTGAGTTTCTCGCCAGGGACCCATAGAGACTTATCGAGAGAACACCTACCACCGACATTATCATTCTTGCTGCCTCAACAGCATTTGAAGCGGTGACATAACTCCTCTTGAGAGAGTGCCAGGTATCGCATAGCGCCTCTACAGCTTCGTGGCACTCCGTGGGGCCAGGAACGGTGTCCATATGTGCTGCTAGGTGACGAGTGTTAACCGCCTTTCGCATTGTATCAATAGACAGCGTGGCAGGCAGTAATCCCTCTCTGTGTGCCTTGAGCAGAAGACTGGCGACTGGCTCCTTCCTTCTGTGCAGCCCAGATGCACCTAGGGCATGCTCAACCCATGAATAGGCCCTAATGAGTGCAACTTGGCGATCATCCCGACTATCACTTTCAGCAAGCTCCAACAAGTACTTCCACCCCTTGCGCTCCGATGTTCTTACCATGCTTGAAATCCTTCCACGTGTACGGGTGTGGCACAGTTGTGCTATTTTGCTCTCGCTCAGTTCTTTGGCGGGCGCTGGAAATGGAGTTGCTGCAATAGCAGTCCAGCCCGTGAGCCATAGCAACCTCCACTGATTATACTGCCCATCCGAGGCCAGCGCCAGTCTGCTAATCTGCCCGCTGGCGGTCACCTCGCCTGCCTGACGGACTGTACCAGCCGGCGCTCAGTGCGCTGCTCCGGCGGCCAGCAGGGAATGCCGAGGGCCGCGAAGAAGTCCTTCTCCTCCGGGGTTGGGATCATTACCACGCCGGGGAACTGCCCTCGCTCCGCTGCCCTGGCGAGCTTTGACGCGGGCATTCCGACGTACCTTGTCAAGTCGTTAATGCTTGCCCCGCTGGTATCCCACACTCGCCCACCCCGCCGCCACTCCCGAACCGCCTGCGGCGGCTTCCCCCACGGCATAGAAAGAACAGCCTACGCAAGAAGCCCCGGCCTTTTGTGAGCCGGGGCCTCTTCCTCGCGGGCAGACAGCGGTTGGGGGCTGCCTGATCTGGCGCAACAACCCTGGGCCATTGACTTCCGTGCAGACTTGCACTATACTGTAAGCGCACAATAAAAGACGCCTCGCGGCTCTACCCAGCCCGAGGCAGTGACCAAGACGGTGGGGGCCGCCCTGGTGCTGAAGATTGTAGCACAGACCCGCCCGCCGTCAAGGTTGAGGCGGGCCTTTTGTTCTCTAATGGCTCAGCCGGCATTAGGCTGTCGGCAAAGACTAATCAACAGCACTGATTTCACAAAGGAGTCAGCGAATGGAACAATGGGAATACTGGACAGAATTCGTGTTCGCCAATATCGAAAGCCCAGGTGCAGCAGAGTTCATTCGACAGGGCTGGCCAGACCGGAAACCACCGAAATTTACACCTGAGACGATGATCCCTCACCTGAACGCATTTGGAGAGGTAGGATGGGAACTTGTGCATATGCAACCTGTAGTGGTTGGCCGCAATGCTGACGTGGGTTTTGTTCATGGCGGGGGTGCGCCTGGCGTGCAATGGAGCAATGCGTACTTTTGCGTTTTCAAGAGGCGAGTGCAAGCGTAACCTGATTCATCGTCGCGCCGTTGAGCAGCCGGGACCCCTCACCACTCAGGTTCGAGACATAGGAGGCTGGCTATGCAGATCGGGATCCTTCCCCCTGAGCTGAAGTCGATCGAGCAGCTGTTTACTGGCGATACACGATACTTGGTGCCCAAATACCAGCGGAGCTTCTCCTGGGGTCCTGACGAGATCGAGGAACTCTGGGAAGACCTCATGGCCGCGATGCAGCGCCAGGGCGATTACTTCTTAGGCACGATCGTACTACAGAGAAGGCAATCCGCTCCCCAGGAGATCATTGACGGCCAGCAACGCCTAGCCTGTATCACAATGATTTTCAGCGCCATCCGTAGCTTCTTCCTTGCCAGTCACGATGAACGAGAAAACCACATCATGCTTTCATTCATCGGGGCGAGGGACTTCTCCCGTGATTCCATCCCGACGCCCAAGCTGGTGCTCAACCAAATCAATAACGAAACATTCGTTCAACACGTGGTAGAAAGCCACGATTCACAGACAGTGGAGGATGCCCTCCGCATAAAAGGCCTCCACGACTCAAATCGGCAGCTCCTGCGAGCCTATAAATACTTCCTTTCTTGCGTCATCTCCAGGACAGCGGAAAAGGGAACCCGATCCGACGAGTTCCTTGTTCCACTCATTGACACTCTCCGGATGCGGGTCAAGCTCATTACAATCCCTGTAGCAAGTGAGGAAGACGCTAACCTCTTCTTCGAATCACTGAATGCCAGAGGCAAAGAACTTGCGATCTCAGACCTCGTCAAGAACCGCCTCTATCTGGAAGCCGCCGACCAGGTAAACCGAGCCCAGCAGCTCTGGGAGCAAATGGAGGCTGACTTGGGCCGCCGGCCCATCCCAGAGTACCTCCGCCACTATTGGATCGCAAAGAAGACCGATGCAAAGAGCCCCAATGTCCGGGAGAAACAGCTGTATCGCATGATCGCACAGGACATCGCTGGCGCACAGGACATCCCTGGCAGGAAAGCATCTGCGCTTCACCTACTACAAGACCTACGGCGCAGCGCAACTGACTACGCGGGGATTTCCGACTACGACCTCTGGCCCGACGACCCTGCCTACGACGACTCTTTCGCGGAGTCCTTGAGTGACCTCCGCCTTTTCAGGGTCACTCAATGCAATCCCCTGCTCTTGAACGCGATCCAGAAGTTCGCTAATCCCCAAGACGTAGCCAGGACGTTCCGCGTCATCGCCAACTTCTCGTTCAGGTACTTTATTATCGGGAATCAGTCGCCTGGCAATCTCGAACGGCTCTCCGCCAGTATCGCGTACGACATAAGAGCCGGCACCTATACATCTCCCACCCATATCGCGGATGCCCTTCGCGCAGTCAACTCCGACCCAACATTCCGTTCTGACTTCACCTTGGCCACTCTCCCCAAGTCCAGGGCAAGAGAGGCCAGATACATCCTAGCGAAGATCAGCAACTATATGGCTCGTCAATCCGCGCACGCAGGAGCCGAGCTGGTGGTCAATCCTGACTCCAGACAGGTCACATTGGAACATGTTCTTCCCCAAGATCTTCGAGAGCCATGGCCGTCGTCCTTTGTGCGCAGCGTGGATCCTGCGGACTATGTGCACCGAATTGGGAACCTCACCCTCCTCACTGCCAGGGTCAATCGCGATGCTGCCGATGCATCGTTTGCCGAAAAGAAGCGAATCGCTCTCAACGCCTCACAACTTCCCATAAACGCTTGCTTTCGCCATCTTGAGAAGTGGGGGAACGAACAGATTGAGCAGAGGCAAGACAGTCTCGCCAAGATCGCCCTCGAGGTCTGGAGACTCTGATGTTCTTCAGCCCCAAGCCGCGGAGTCCGACCACGCGGAGCGGGCTCTCAGCTGTCTGCCCTCCCGCTCTGCGATCCGTTCGGGCGTCTGGGCAATGCGTCAATAGACATAGCGCGCCACTGAATGGCTGGTGCGAGAAAACCGCACGCCGGGATCTGTGCGTGAGCGGTTGGGTAACTGGCCGTCCTACCGCGATGGCCGCCAACGGTAAGCGCTACCCATTATCAATACACAAGATAGGCTCGCATGAACATCAACGAGACTCTTAGTGAAACCTTCATAGCAATGTGGGAGGTAGACTCACCAGTTCGACGGGAATGGCAAGCCATCGAAACACTCTATGCCTCCTTAAAGGACATTGCCGACGGCCTCACGGCTCGGTCTTATGCCCTCAGGAATATCGTCGAAATCGAAGCCGATATGAAGGCACGCACGCTGCCCATGGGCCAGCTAGTACTTGAGACTCTCTCGGTCTGGTGGAACAGGATCGCGATTAGGTCTTGCCTCAAGGCCCGTGATGCTGTCCAGTTGATGTTCTTCTCCTGCAATACTGCAAACGCTCACGGCTGCGCACTGGCCGCAAGAAGCATCATTGAGCATGTTGCCTCACTTCAATACTTTATCAACACAGTGCCGTGGCGGGACTCTCCACTTGTCGCCAGAGAGGAATTAACCGAGTTCACCAAACAGTTCCACAACTTACTATACGGGTCATCATTTGCCTGGGACAAGTTTCTTGAGGGCGGCGTTTCCGTGCGGAAGCTAATAGCTACTGGAGAGTGGAAACGGCCTGGGAAAGAGAAAATCCCCCATATCACCGAACTCGTCAAAACTCTCGATAAGGAATTGTCGAGACGCAATCGCAATGAACCGGAAGGTCGCATCCTGTTCGTTTACTCGGCTCTATGTGATGTAGTACACCCAAGCTGGGGCGGCGATTTCATATACGCGCCCCGCATCTATCGTGACGTGAAGGCCACGCAGGAACATGACGAGCACTTCAAGAGAGTCGCCACGCTATTCTGCTTGCCTATCGGAGAGATTATCAGACACATGAGCTATCTTATTAGGTTCATGCTGGACAATGAACCGAAAATGCTTGCAACTATGAAAGAATAAGGCGGCCTAGTTATGGTCGGTGGAGCGGTCACCCGCCCCGCCGCCACTCCCGAAGTGCCTGTGGCTGCTTTCCCCCAGGGCACAGAGAGATGGCCTACACAAGAAGCCCCGCCCTTATGAGGCGAGGTCTCTTCTTTATGGGCAGACAGCGGTCAGCGTTTTCCTGATCTGGCATAACAATCCTCCGGGGCATTGACTTCTGCGCAAACCTGGCTATACTGTAAGCGAACAACAAAAGAGCCTCGCGGCTGTGCCCAGCCCGAGGCAATGACCAGGACGGCGGAAGCGCCCTGGCAACGATATGATAGCATACAGCCCGCCCGCCGTCAAGGTTGAGGCGGGTTTTTTGGATGGCGAGCATGGAGCCCATTGCAGGATATTCGTATTCAGAACTGAGGTAATAGCATATGGCCAGAGCCCCCTCTGACTACTACAGGATAGGGATTCAGAAGCTCCTGGAAGCAATCGGGCCAAACCATCGTTCGTATGCTGATGCACTTATCCTTCAACTACGTCTTGAGGAGAACTTGAGCGAAACTGATCGGTTTGGAGAAGACTCGTCTCGCCAGGCTCAACGTGCTCAAATTCCTGATGGATGCAACCGGCTCAGTGTATCAGCAACAGGTCGCTCCTTCAATTACTTCTGTGGTCTGCCAGAACCTCCAACCTCGCCGCGGGCAGTCAGTGAATTGCTTCAGGAAGCCACTCGTTTCCAGCTGGCGGGCGACTTGGGCTATGCGCTTCAGTTGTATCGTCAGGTGCAACAGCTTGACCCCACGTATCCGCGCATTGACGCACTAATAGCGGATGTGGAGCAGGAAATGGGAGCGTCGTATGTGGGCCCAGGTGGCTTGGTGAACAAAGATCGTCTATTCGACAGCTGCATGCGTGAGCCACAAGCTGAGCGTCGTGCCCATCCGCCTCCGCCCCCATCTACACGTGCTCGCCTTAGCCCCATCAGTACCGCACTCTGGGGTTTGGTCGCTATCACAGTAGTCGTACTGCTCACATTGTTATGTCTGTGGCTGCGAGGAATGCTCAGCTACAGAAGCAGATGTCATTCGTGAACTGAGGCAGCAAGGTCCACGACAGGAGCATTGGCAAGTACCTGGAAATAGCAGATGACTGACCCCGCCCCCACCGACCGCATCGTAGCCCAAGGCCGCGCCCTCGTCCGCGCCATTGAGGCCCTGGGCACCGTCGAGCACACTGCCCGCCTGAGCGGAAGGTGGCGCAGGTGTTCAAGTCGGAAGTGTCCGTGATGTCAGAAGAGCAAAGAGTCCATCTGCAGGGTTCCGGCGCCGTGGCTCAGAGCGGCGGCGTGGCAGCCGGGGAAAGGGGCGTTGCCATCAGCGGTGATGTGCAGCAGTCTGTCATCGCCACCGGCGACCACGTGACCGTCATCTATCGGGGGGCCGAGGTTGCCGTTCCCACCCCCGAAGCAATAGCCCGCCATCGAGCCGTCCTGCGGGAGAACTTGGAAGCCGAGGCCCGCATCCGTTGGGGCGGAATGTCCCTCTACATCCAGGAGGAGGGGGCCACGTTGCCCATCGAGGCCTCCCCCTACCAGACCGGCCGGCTGGGGCCGCGCGAGAACTTCCTCCAACTACTCCACACTGCCAAGCGGCTCCTGGTCCTGGGGGAGCCCGGCTCCGGCAAGACCGTTTCGCTTGAGCGGCTGGCCTGGGAACTGTGCGGCGGACCG
>Ga0307379_10014680_pt1 | contig 10077 bp, 10 predicted proteins | sample UN2MG_FD_202237 | JGI IMG/M metagenome (GOLD analysis project Ga0307379, IMG submission 202237) | Soil microbial communities from Risofladan, Vaasa, Finland - UN-2 | ecosystem: Environmental > Terrestrial > Soil > Coastal area > Acid sulfate soil | place: Finland: Risofladan, Vaasa | collected... | reverse complement strand
CTTGCCAACAAATGCACGATACAAGACCCGACCCCGAAAACGCGAGAATCTTTCGTGTGTCAATCGGATCGGTCTTGGCTGCGCCAGGAAAGACTTCCTTGAAGAGAGCGAGCTAGAGGTTGTTGACGTTGAACAACCGGAAGCCCTTCTCTTGGACAAGCCGATCGAGAGGACGTGCGTAGCCGTTGTACCCTTCCATTGCGACAGCAACAGGCAAAGCCAGCTGCTGTCTGCGTGCTTCGACTCGGCGGAAGAAGTCCTGGAAACCGGCATCGGTGTGAGAGATGTCGAACTCCTCCAGGATTGAGCCGTCTGGGGTTGCGATGCTGACGCGGTGTGCCTTGCAGCCGACATCGACGCCAATACAAAGGTGGGGATCCATGTGTATGCCTCCTTGCAGCATGAGTTCGTCCATCCAGGCGATCTCGTCTACTGCTCAGAGCCACAGTTCACGAATCCAGCCACCCAGGAGTTGCGGAGCAACTCCCAAGCTACTCAACTTGTTGAGTAGCCCACCATTCACCCGGCAGACATTCCTGGACGGCACAAAAAACGGAGGCGGCATTTCAGAGCCGAGCGGCCAAAGACCGCGGACCCCGGATCTGCTCTGTAGAGCAGCCAGCCACTCTACCTCCCCCGTCCATATTCAAGGAGTTGTGTAGCAACTCCCCAAGCAACTCAGTCTGGCTGAGTTGCCGTCTACTGATCAACAGGAATCGAACAAGGAGTTGAGCCTCCTGAAGGCCAACTCCCAAGCTACTCATCTACTGATGAGCAGCCCCTGTCCATCTGTACAAAATACAATGGTAGACCCCGAACCGAAGGCGCAACCTCAGATTCCTTAGTTGTGCGATGTTTTTTTGCGTTTCTCATGGAAAAAGTACGCCAGCCGTACATCATTCTTAACTGATGGCTTGTTCATACGTTGCGCTTATCCGTCACAAGCTCTTTAACGCCTGCTTGATTGAAGCCCTTGATCACCAGCCAGGCTCCCATCACAAGTTCCTGCGGAGCCAACACCATTTGCAGGTAGAACCCATAGCCAGTATCCAGGTGAAAGAAATGCAACAGGGCGTAAGCAAAATAGGGAACCACGCCGATCAGGCCCCAGATGGACAGCCAGCGGGGGATCAGCCGGGTGCGGTAGAAGGAGACGTACAAACATGTAGCCCCAATCAAAAACACGATAGTACCGACCGGGCCGATGAAGTCTTGAAACTGATACAAGACATTGCCCATGGACTGCAAAGCAGCCGAAGCAGCCCCGGCGGCAGCGTATTCGGTGCCAAGTGCAACTAGCGTCAACAAGCCGAGGGCCCCAACAAGATAGTAGCTCCCCTCCAACGCCCCACGGAAAAGCAACATACCCACTGCTAGTTCTTTGCTATCCTTTCTAAAGATCGGGTAGAGGAAAATCGTCATCGCCACCAGCGAGATCCCCATCATGAGGATGAGAAATGCCCCCAAGTTAAGCTGAGACGAATTGGCGGCAACGAGGCCCAGCATATCCACACCGACAAGCGGTTTGCCACCAACGATTGAGCTTAGCACTTCGCCGCCAACGATTGCACTCGTAACCCCAAAGACCGTCCCCAGCAAGTAGAGGGCGCCTGCCATTACTGCATTCATTCTGTACGTTTTCATTTTGTTGCTCTCCTTTAGTTTTCTGGTCATTTTCCAATCAAGACACGCTGGCGAACGTCCTCGACCCTCAGGTGGAGACAGAGCGTCTTTGCTCGTCTTTGAAGTGTTTCATGAACAGCAGAGCTATAGGCACAAAAACGACGCACCAAAAAAGCAAGACATAGTTGCCAGTGTTGTCCGTTTCGCCGGTTGTTGAGAGGAACAGCGCGCTAATGATCGGCGACGCAATAGTGGGAACCACAAGTGCCCCATGAAAGAAGCACAATGCTCTCAACACCTTGTCCTTCGCTTCTACAAGTGCGAATCCAGCCGCCAAGGTGGACAAACACAGAAAACCATATCCCAGCATATCCAGCGCGAATACCGGGGAGCCTGGCTTGAAATCGATAACGTCCATAACCTCGCGTGTCAGTCCAAGTGGGTTGAGTGCAACAGCCGACAATTGGAGAAAATACGTGCCGATGCAGAATGGGGCGTAAACAATTGATGTCACCAAGGCAAGTAATCCAAATATCTTTAATTGTTCTCGTGTAACGTTATAGAAACAAGCCATCATAATCACCACAGATATGGCTAACAAGATGCAAGCAACATACCCAAGGTTCTTAGCCAACTCTGAAGGAACTATCACTTCCCAAACTAGGGCAACAGCAAAAACGATCGTCGCGATTGCGATTGCCAGCGCTGCCGACCGACCAATCACGAAACTAGAATCCCTGTTCATTCGATCCTCCATCGAGCCATCATATCAAAATCGCACTGCAAGGAGCAGGACCAGCGCACGCGAGGATGTAGCGGCGTTTCTTTCAACTGTTTCTTAATAGTCTCGTTGCACCTCTTATTTCGATACGCCCCGCCCTAGCCGGAAGAGCGTTCGGGTTATCAGAATGTACCAGATCAACAAAAACACGACTGAAAAGAGCAAGATGTAGATACCTATCTTTGACACGTAAAAGCCCAACGCGAATACATTCGCCAGAATTCCCATATAAGCAGTTGCTTTGCTGAAGATATTGCTCTGCAGCATGACAACGGGGATTATCACAAGGGCAACGGATCCGAGGATCAAAGACAAATGGTAAGCTGTGCCGGAGTAGACAGCCAGCATCGCCTCCCCTGCCGCGAGGAAGAGAGAGCGTTGTGCATCCGTTGCTGCAGCCGCGTATTGTCCGCTGAGGAAATGCATGTTGACGGCCGGGTTGGATGCGAAGAGGGCAGCAATTCCGACGAAGCCAAGGGCCGCACCGATGATCATGAGCGGTTCGTTGGTCCTTCGGAGGGCAACATAGAGGGCGAGTAGAATCGGGATCAGGAGGACATTGTCGATAACATATAAGAGATCAAGCGCCAGGAGTCCCAGAAGCGTACTGTCTTGAAACAGGTTGAAGTAGTCGATGGCGGTGCTGGGAGGCGGCCAGAGGATAAAAACGATCATCTGGACCACGATAAGCACGGCTGTGATTAGAGCAGCCATGCCGGCCACTTTATAGAGCCAATTCCAGCGAGAATCTGTAGTATCAGTAACTTGTTTTAGTTGCGACATTTACTCTCCTCGTTTTTGGGGGCAGGCCGCCTAACAATGATTAGTGTGCGCCCGTGCACACTAGTATCCGGGACACTCCTCGCCCTGTTTGTGCCCGTTCGCTCAGCATTTACCTCACGTCTATTCCTTCATATTCTGACCATGCGAACTCAGCCATGCTGAGTTCGCTATTGCATACGCCATCCTACAACCATGAGCCTCCTTGATCAACTTCATGAAGCATGCGTGACGAAGCATTGCTCCCCTCGGACCGAGGAGTCCCATTCGTGGTGGATTGAGCGGTTTCTCCAATTCCATCGAGCGAAGGCTAGATAGCGGATTCATCCATGAGACATGACGCCTGTTGTCTGCGGAGGCTGTTCTTGTCACTGGATGCAAGTGACAAGGACTAGCTTTGAACCGGCGATGTGCTTGAGACATGCAGCGATTCATGGAGACAACCCCAGAGAATGAAGATCCGCTTAGGCTCCGAGTTTAGTACTATGTCCCCGGAACCCTGACTGATATGTTTCATCTTGAACGTCCTTGATATTGGGATAAGTGTTTCCGACTCCGCAGATATACATACTAATAGGCTTATGGGTGGCAGGGGAAGATAACGTTGAGCGGATGAGCTGCCGGGCGCAGCGCCCCGCTTGCGATCTAGTCTAGCTTCCGAGCGCCCGAGTCTGCTCAATCCGCCGGTTCGGCGCGGGCCGGCTCAGGCTCAGCCTTCACGCCCTTGACGAGGAGCCACAGCCCAAGTCCGACCTCGGCCACGAAGCTTATCGCCAGTCCGGGGTAGAGGATCTCCGGATACTCCGGCAGCAGCAACGACTGGACGAACCAGAACGTCACGGCGAACCCGTCGAGAATCAGGAGAACACCGAGGAACTTGGGCAGGAATCTCGACTTGTAGACCAGGTAGCCCAGCGGGAACAGCCAGGTACCGAAGAACAGCTGAGCCAGGGCGAAGGTGGACTTGTAGAGGCTGATGGACATGAGCGACAGACCCTCCACCTGCGCTGCCGAATAGGCCTGCATGAGGCTGGAGCCGTCTCTCAGCAGTATCGCGAAGACGAGAGGGAAGGTACTCACGCACTGTACGGCCACACCGGTCGCGTTGAGCAGAAGGAAGAGCAGCGCCAGATCGTGGTTCACCGGCTTGAGAAGCACGTAGAGACCCCAGGCGGCCATGAAGAAGAGGAAGGCTGCCACCAACACGATGACCAGACCGAGACTGAACTGCCCGGGGTTCGTGGACAGCACATCGTAGGCCTGGTCAGCTTCGGCGATCCCGATGTGCCCTACCAGATCGGCAAGCACGGTAGCCAGTATGAACGCCAGGTACAAGCCGCCAGTGATCCTGGCCATCTTCCCCCGCGGCAGACTTCCGGTGATCTTCGAAGACATGCTTTCCCCCTTGCATCGATGATGCGTACCGCCACGGTCTCGGGCAGTCAGTGCCCCCGTTACATCCCCTGCGCCGAACAATGATTAGTGTGCGCCCGTGCACACTAGGTTCCGGGACACTCCTCGCCCTGTTTGTGCCCGTTCCCTCAGCATTTACCTCCCTCCTCTTTCTTTATATTGACACAAGCATCCTTGCGCGCCATCCTACAACCATGATGCTTCTCGATCAAGTTCATGAAGCATGCGTGACGAAGCACTACTCCCCGCGAACGGAGGTATCCTACTCACGGTGGATCGAGCGATTCCTTCGTTTCCATCGAGCCCAGGGTGGGAAGTGGATCCATCCGCAAGACATGAGGCCAGTCGTCTGCGGAAGCTGTTCTCGTCACTGGGTGCAGGTTTCAAGCACAGACTCTGAAGCGAAGATGTGAACGGGACATGCCGCGATTCATGGAGACGATTCCAAAGAATACAGACTCGCCTAGCGTCACAGTAGAGGGGTCTGGTCTTTATTCTTGGTGTTTCTGCAGCTTCTCGACCTGTCCTGCAATCACACTGATCGTTGAGTAGTGCAATCCGAGATGTAGTGACAAATCCTTGAGAGTGTACTCGTGAACTCGCATCGCGCGATGGATTCTCTCATTCCGCGTTGCTTTGTCGTGTACATCTACGAATAGCTCATCCAGTGAGGGTCTGCCCACCAAACGTTCGGTTCGAGAGATCTCGATCTCAGTGCGCCGTTCCCCCAGCAGTGGTTCGAGCTGCTCATCGAAGGTCTCCGAGCCCAGAAGGTACCCATGCCGAAGGTCAGTCCAGATCTCGATACCTCTGCCTTGCCGGACGAATCTGCGGTACGCCTTCTGTGCACGAGACTGATCCCGATCGAACTGAGACAGAATCCACTCCGTTGTGAGGAAGCTTGGGATGCCCGCGAGCCCCGCCGTCGCGCAGTAGCTGCTCCACTTCCAGTCCTCTTCTGAGCCGACCATCTTGGCACGCACGGGATTCAGGACAACGTACCGGACGAGCTCCAGAAGGTAGCTCTCCTTCTCAACAAGGATGGCCTTGAAGCGTCCCTGCAGCAGATGGCCCGACCGTTTGTTCAAACCGGTTGATGCGTTGCGTAAAGACACCATTGATGTGCCGCATGCCACGCGAGAGGTTCGCATGAGGCGTCTCGACCACACACTGATAATGATTGGTCATCAGGCAGTACACATGGCAAACCCACGAGAACCGGTTGACTGCATCGCCGAGTAGCCCAAGGAACGCTTCTCGATCGGCATCTGTAAAGAAGATCCGCTCACGGTCGTTCCCACGACTGGTGATGTGGTACAAAGCACCTTCATATTCGATTCTCAATGGACGAGCCATGCAGAGAGTCTAGGGTTCGGGGTCTGGTCTTTATTCTTGAATTTCTGCTAGCCGTTTGCCATTTTTCCGTTGCCAATCTCCACTCAGTTAGGAATTCGAGGGGCGCAAACCTCGATTTACCTGCTGCTTGATTGGCCATGCGTCTGCAATCTCAGACCTCGACCGCCTCCCTCAGGGGCTGGGGTCGGGTCTTGCAATCCAGCAATAGAATCTAGCAGCTGCGACTTGTCTTCCTGGAGCAGCTTTTCCAGATTCTGCCCAATTTTGCCTGGATCGGATCTTGCATCATAAGGTTTTGCGCCAACCGAAGTTTCGGGATTGAGTCTTCATTCTTGGTGTTTCTACTCCGTTAGGAATTCGGCGAGCACAACCCTTAATTCAATTGCTGCTTGATTAACCGTGCGTCTGCAAACTAGGATCTCTACCGTCTTCCCTATGCACGAGAACCAGATGCTTGGGCGCAGTTCCAGTGATTGGGAAATTTGACATCGCAGACAAACTGTCTACAATCGTAGACAATATGTCTGCGACTGGTTTGGCTGAGTCCCTTTTCCCACGAACCCGAAGTGCGATCTTTCAGCATCTCTTCCGAAATGAGGACGGATTGCATCTGAGAGAGTTGGAGCGCAGATCAGGCGTCAATAGCCGTCATCTGATGCGGGAACTCCATTCGCTCCGTGCTGCTGGCATCCTCGTGTCCAAGAAGGTGGGCAATCAGGTCATCTACCGCCTCAATCCGGATTGTCCAATCTACGCTGACCTGCGATCGATCATCCGAAAGACTGTTGGATTGGCAGACACGTTGCGCGAGGAGCTTCAGCCTTTTGCCAGTCGGATTGAAGGAGCGTATGTCTACGGCAGTCAAGCGAGCGGTGACGCTCGGCCTGACAGCGACATAGACTTGATGGTTGTTGGGGACGTGTCGCAACCGGAAATGAACAGACCCATCAGTACTGCTACCGCCAGCAACAACCCTATCCTCTTGTACATTGCACCTCCCTAGTGCATCCCCGACAAGTTAGTGTCGGGATCTCTCGTGAATTCTATCATATCTATACGTACGTCTTATGACAAGAGGCGAATGAGGCGATAGCATCAACAAGCCTCCGAACATACGACCTGCAGGGGAATACAGAACTTGCCGCGGTGGCAGATCCGTTGACACACGTGTTCGGATCAGGTAGCCTTCCTTTCTAGACTGCTGTCAAGGAGAGGGAAAAATCAAGGTCTGTTCCTATCTGGAAATACGAGGGCTGGTCGATCAATCGGGGATCGGTGTTGCCACGCGCAACACGGTGCACGCACTCGTTGAGCAAGGAGTGGAGGTGACGACCGATCCTAAGGACGACTACGATCTTCTGCACCTGCAGTGGATCGGGCCGCGATCGCTTCACTACGCACGCCTCGCGCACAGGCGCGGGCGACCGGTGGCCCTCACCGTGCACACAACGCCCGACCTGATCGAAGGGGCATTCACCATGTCGCGCGCGCTCGTGTCGCCGTACCGTCGATATCTGCGCTGGTTCATGCGCCACGTGGATTTGTTGATCACGCCTTCCTCTGGAACCGCGGAAAACCTCCATCCACTAGCCTTTGGAAAGCCGATCCATGTCTTCTCCGGGGGGATCGACCTCGATTGCTTCTCGTTCGATGCAGAAGTTCGCGAGGAATACAGGAGGGAGCATGCTCTCACCCGTCCGACTGTCCTTTGCGTCGGCCAGGTGATCCCGCGCAAGGGGGTGCAGACATTCTTTGCTGTCGCGCGTCTTCTGCCGCAGTTCGATTTCTTGTGGATCGGGCCGAGGGTGAGTCCAATCCTCTTCTATAACCCACCCTTCAACAGGACCCTACGTAACCACCCGAAAAACGTTCGCTTTCTCGGGTTCGAGCCCAACATCGAACGGGCGTACCGCGGCTGCGATCTCCTGTTCCACCCCTCGCACTCAGAGTCGTTGGGCCTTGTGATACTAGAGGCAGCGGCAGTCGGACTTCCGCTCGTCGTGCGCAGGCTCCCCATCTATCGCGGCTGGTTGGAAGATGGCGTCAACTGTCTGATGGGCCAGTCTCCAGAGGAGTTTTCCTCCGCGATTTCCACACTCCTGCTCGATCAGGCATCAACCATCTCAAGCAACGAGATTGCCAAGCGCCATTCGATACACACGGTCGGCCGCGACCTCATTGCAGCGTACGAGGAGATCCTTAGATGAGCGAGCGGGTGTTCGTGATCGGCCTCGATGGGGTGGGATTTCCGCTGATCAGACCGTGGCTTGAAGCGGGGTATCTCCCCCACCTACAGGAACTGTTCTCGCAAGGAGCGTCGGGAGAACTGACAAGCACGATCCCTCCGCTCACCGGCCCGGCCTGGGCCACGTTTCAGACAGGCGTCAACCCCGGGAAGCACGGAATCCTTGGCTGGACGAAGCGAAATGGGTACGACATCTCCGTAGTAAACGGAAGCGACATCAAGTATCCCACACTGTGGGAACTGGCAAGCGATAACGGTCGCCGCGCGGTGAGTATCGGACTCCCGCTCACCTACCCGCCGCGCGTGGTGAACGGGGTGATCATCCCCGGGATGCTCACCCCCAAGGGAGACAAGGCCCCATCCTTTCCTTCCGAGGCGTATGCCGAATTGCACGCCGCAGTCCCCGGGTATTGCTTCTTCCCCGAGTGTTCACACCTTCTCACCCTGAGAGGGAAGGTGGCATCGCTCCGCGCGAGTGTGCGTGGTCGGACCGAGGCCGCGTTGCACTTCATGAAGAAGGACGATTGGGACCTACTGATGATCCACTTCCAAACAACGGACAAGGCACAGCACGACTTGTGGGGGCTGAGGAAGAACGCGCCCCTTCTGGAGGTGTTCGAAGAGGTGGACCACAGCGTCGGGCTCCTCGTACGGGAGGCGAAGCGAGCCGGAGCAACGGTGATCGTCCTCTCCGACCATGGAATGGGGCCGCAGGACTACACGTTCTCCATCAACACGTGGCTTCTGAGCGAAGGGTACCTGAAACTGAAGAATGGAGCGGGAAAGCGCATCAAGGAGATTCTGTTCCGCCTCGGCCTCACCCAGCGCCGTCTGGCGCAGCTCGGGATGCTCTTCTATCCTCTCGCCTACCGGCTTGGCGCCGTCAATTCCTTCTTCGACGCCGTCGGCGACAGTTGGCTGGCAAAGCTAACCAACAAGGTGTTCCTGTCGCTCGATGACATAGACTGGCAGCGAACCCGTGCTTATTCGCACGCCGACGTGGGCCACATTCGTCTCAACCGCCGCGGACGCGAGCCGGATGGGATCGTGAGCGACGCGGAGGCTGAGCCGCTCATTACTGAACTGATGGAGAGGCTGCGTTCGGTGGTGAACCCATACACGCAGGAGTCTCTATGCACGGAGGTTATGCGCCGCGAGGAGATCTACCACGGAGGAATGCTCGCCGAGGCGCCGGAGATCGTCTTCCTCCCGCGCGACCTGCGCACGCTGGGGAGTGGTGCATCGGGATTCTACTCGAACCGCCTATTCGACCGTGCGCTGATGCGCGGGAACCATCGCATGCAGGGAGTCATCAGCGTAATTGGAGAGCCTTTCCGCCCGCGTTTCGAGATCCACGGTGCGCGCCTGGTCGATCTTGCGGCGAATATCCTCTATCTGCTCGATTGCCCAATCCCAACCTACATGGACGGCTCCCTGTGGAAAGAGGCACTCACTCCGAAGATACTTGTCTCGCATCCACCCCGTTTCAGCGACGAGGCCCCACCACGAGACGTGAAAGAAAAGACACGGGACCTGGAGCAGGAGGAGGAGCTTCGGCGCAGGTTGAAGGGCCTCGGTTACCTGAACTGAGGTTGTATCCCACATGAAGCATGCACTAGTATGCTGACATGAAGAAGCCGGTCAAGAAGATGCTCAGCTTCACCCTGTCGTTGCTGCTTGGGGCCGCACTCCTCGGTGGCGTCTTCTACTACGTTGGCTGGGAAAACATCTTCGAACAGATAGGTTCCTTGCACGCAGTGGGGATAATTGCCGTTGCGGGAAACGTCTTCCTCACATTGATCACGTGGGTCATTGGCTGGTGGGTCATCCTACGCGCATATGGTGTTGTGATTCCACTCCACCGCGTTATCGGAGCACG
>Ga0307379_10014679_pt1 | contig 10078 bp, 7 predicted proteins | sample UN2MG_FD_202237 | JGI IMG/M metagenome (GOLD analysis project Ga0307379, IMG submission 202237) | Soil microbial communities from Risofladan, Vaasa, Finland - UN-2 | ecosystem: Environmental > Terrestrial > Soil > Coastal area > Acid sulfate soil | place: Finland: Risofladan, Vaasa | collected... | reverse complement strand
CGATTTTCGTTCTTTTTCCACCCAGTACCAGGCATTGAGACAGCCAAGAATAATCCCTAAAAAAAGAAAAGTCAAGGTCCAGGAAATATGACCCGGCCACTTCTTATCAGCCCAAATACCCACTGCAATGCCAATCACGGTCGGTACCATCACTGACCAGCCAATCACCCCGAACGAACCCATACCGAACCACACGGCTTGGTACTTCTTGTCTCGGGCCCTTAATTTGCGTTTTTCTTTTTTCTCGATTTTCCTGAGAAAACCCCGCTTTATATCTTTTGATTTATTCTTGCTATCCATTTATTCATGAGTCTCCAAATTCAAAAAACTTCTGACAAAATCTGCTTCTAATTTACTTAAAGCCGTTTGGGCATCTTTTTCTTTCTCATCTGTTTTGATAAATATTTCTTCCACCCGATTTTTCAGCTCTCCCAAATCTTCTCCTTCTATGGCATTTCGGGTCGAAATAACCACTTCTTTCCCATATTTAACCAGGATTCCTTCATCGATAGCCAAAACAACATCTTTCCCCTCGGAAGTCGTTAACATTAAAATCCCCGGTGTTAAGGAAGAGGCAAAACCATCCGTTTTCTGCTTCTGCCGTTATTTTTTTGACTTCTCTTTTTAAAAATGTCTTCCCCGGTAACAATATCTTTAAATCAATCATTTTTCGCTTCTTCTTTATCTTCTTCTTTCGCTTCTTCTATGGAGCCAATCATATAAAGTGATTGCTCGGAATAACTGGCAAATTCGTCATTTAATATTTTCTCACATCCGTCTAACGATTCGGGTAAACTAACCCGACGGCCCTTATTGCCGATAAACTGTTCTGTGGTGGCAAAGGGCTGGGTTAAAAACTTCTCCAAACGCCGGGCACGATTGACCGTTCTCTGGTCTTCCTTGGATAATTCCTCCAAACCCAGCATGGCAATAATATCTTTTAATTCCTCATATTCAGATAAGTTCTGTTTAACCTCCCGGGCTATCTGGTAATGCCTCTGACCAACGGTCATCGGTGAAAGCATATTAGAGGCGGATTTTAAGGGGTCTACCGCCGGATACAATCCCTGGCTAGCCCGCTGGCGAGAAAGCACCACTGAAGCAGAAAGATGACTAAAAGTATGAACTGCTGCCGGGTCGGTAAAATCATCAGCAGGTACATACACCGCCTGGATTGAGGTAATGGACCCGGTGAGGGAATTACAAATTCTTTCCTCAAGGTCAGCAATCTCACTGGCCATGGTGGGTTGATACCCTACCCGGGAAGGCAATTCGCCTAAAAGACCGGAAACCTCAGCCCCGGCCTGGACAAAGCGGAATATATTGTCAATTAACAAAAGAACGTCCTGCTTGACTTCATCACGAAAGTATTCTGCCATGGTTAAAGCAGCATGTCCTACCCTAAACCGGGCACCAGGTTGTTCGTTCATCTGGGCAAAGATCAAGACTGCCTTTTTCAGGACGCCTGTTTCTTTCATTTCCCGATATAATTCTTCTCCTTCTCTGGAACGCTCGCCGATGCCACAAAAGAGGCTCACCCCTTCATGTTCCAAAGCCATATTGTGAATCATCTCCATAATCAGAACCGTCTTGCCGACTCCGGCACCGCCAAACAAACCGGCTTTTCCACCTTTTTCCAAAGGAGCCAGAACGTCAATCACCTTTATCCCGGTCTCATAAATATCTGTCGCCGTAGCCCGTTCGGCAAGAGGAAGAGATTTTTGATATATTGATACTAATTTTTCAGGCGTTAAAACATCTCCTCCATCAATCGGTTCTCCAAAAACATTAAACATTCGCCCCAATAATCCGGACCCCACGGGCACCTGCAAAGGATGCCCCATGTCAATGATTTCATCTCCCCTTTTTAGCCCTTGAGTAGGCGTTAAGGCAATGCCTCTCACCGTCGTGGCATCAAGATGAAGCGTTACCTCGATAATCGCATCACCGGATTTCAATTGGTAATTTATCTTGGGAAGGAACTGCGGGAAAAAAGCATCAACCACACTTCCCCGGATTGCTCTTATTTGGCCTTTGTTCATTTTCTGATTATCCATTCAGATATCTCCACTAATCACTCTTTGTCCATTTAGATTTTAATTTATTTTGACTTTTTTCTTTTTTCTGATTATTTTATGTAGTTCTGTGAAACGAATTATTTTTAATTATACTATTTATGTATAAGGTTTTACAACTTGAGTGGTGATAATCATCCATTTCTTTTTTATATTGTTTTTGCATCTCTTCCCAATTATCAAAAGTAAATAATTCCCCGCCAAAATTTTTCTTTACTTTCGAACCAAAATATTGACAATAGGCATTATGACTTACAAATAAAGATTTTAAAGCACTATCACTAATGACACCGTCAAAATCCACTGCTAATATTTTCATTTCAATTTTTCCTATCCCTTGAATAAATCAAGTTTTACTTTTTTCAAAGAAAATCCCATAGTTATATCTAAAAGGAAGCTTTCATTCTTCACAAGTTCACATTAATCACTCATGTAGGTAAAATAAAATGCAATTTAAATAATACTATTTCTTCATAAGGTTGTATAACTTGAATTGTGTGATGTATGGGAAATAAGATAGAATTTTTAGATTATGAAGAATAAATGGATTGATAGACTTTTGCAATTGGCATACTGTAATTTCTTAAAATATGATAAAAGCATAACAAAGAATTGTTCCCTGTAATATTCTAATTATTTAAGAAAACATTAAGAAACTGGACTTATCAGACCCTTTACAAAAAGTTAGAAAAAGATACCGAATTATTGAGCTAACACAACCGTCTCCGTGACAATCTTCTTCTCCATTTTATTGCTATTCTGTGAAATTATAAAGACTGAATCCTTTTACCCTTTTATCTTTCCACCGTCTCTGTTCTGGATGTAAAAGTTCATTTGGTTTCATCTTACCCTCACTCGTATCTGCGGTCTTATACGATTATAGATCTCAATTCTCATTTCGTGCCTTATCTTAACAACAACAGCATAATCCTGAAGGTATTCTTTATCCTTAAGCCAGTTGTTTTGAGAAACAACCGCCAGCACAAGAGGCTTGTCTCTATCTATGCCAGGTTTTTTTGAGTAAATCTTAATCCCCTTTTGATGTATTCCCCTTTTTCGTAATCTCACACCAGGGTGTAAGTCTATCTCTTTTATCTTTAACTCCTTAGGAACTATATCTCCCAAGTCTTCAGCAATCTTTATGGTACCATAGCCTTTTAGAACTTCCTGAATTTCCATATTCTTAAATAAATGAAATTCCATACCGACTCCCATATAGTCAATTCTATTTCTCCTTATTTGGGGACTATATACGAGGACCACTGAGATTTCCCTTTCCCCATTAGTTTCAACAAATTCCCTTGGTAAATAAAAGTAATACAAATGAACGCTATCTAATTTGATTTTTTTCTGTGCTATAAGTAGAACACGGTTAGAGTCAGATGATATAGCCGCATCAAAGTTCGGCTTGCCGTAGCCATAAATTTTCAATATATCTATGAGCTTTGTGTCTGGATCGTTGAAGGCTATTTGCTTCAAGAGAGATGGTCTATCTGAAGGTATTTCAGCAGAGGCGATAAGCAAAGCCTTTATAAAATTTGAGGAATACTCAGAAAATTGATTAAAAAGTCTTGCTGTATAATGAGCGACTTTTGGAGCAGAGAAGCTGGTTCCGTAATCCACAGAAAAGAGCTTTCCTTCTTCAATCCATTTTGGATTTAAGACAACAAGTTTACCTCCAATGTCTTTTGATTTTAATGGATCGCTTGGTGAGGATATAATGTTTCCCCCTTCTTCCACAAGTTCGGGTTTGATCATTCTCTTGTATCCTGGTCCGACACAAGTAAAAGGAGATGGATAATTAATCCTTGCCGGTGAAAACAGAATTTCAGTTTGCCTCCTATTGGAAGGCCCAAACTCCTGAGAAATAGATCCTACTGTGATAGCATAAGCAGAAGATGCGGGGTCTATAATCTTTACTTCTTCATTCTCATCAATCAAATAAGAGGGATATTTTTCTGGGAAGCCTAATTGTTTAGGTTCACAAAGATTGCCAGCAGAAATAACAAAAACAATGTCAAGCTCTTTAGCGAGTTCGTCTATCAGGGTTGCTAAAGTAAATTGCCTTCTATTGCCAAACATTTTCTTATATCTATCACCAAATGAGATATTAACAACTTTGCAATTTGGATATCTTTGGACGAAATATCTAACAGCCCTTTCCAACTGATGCTCCAGAAGTTCGCTCTCATTATAAATGGCAGTGATCTCTCCAGTTATTGGGTTTTCTTCTTTAAACATAACCTTTGCTGAAAGTATCCAGACCTCAGGCTGAAACTTCTTATCATCAATGCATTTCTTTATATCCCCATAGAGAGCGATACCGGCAACCTTTGTACCATGCCCTACATCATCCTGGGGTTTATCTTCTTGAATTTTATTGCTAGAGAGCATAGGAACTGCTATTTCATCTCCGACTGCGTTCTCAAGTAAAGGCTGATTTGACAAAATTCCACTATCAAGGACGGCGATAGCAGTAGCATCCTCAGTAGGGGGCTCCCCAACCTTAAGCTCTTCTAAAGGGATGGATAGAATCTGGTATTTTATGTAAGGTCTCGGAGGTCGATCTATTCGACTTATCTCTCTTATTTTTATTATCTCGTTAAAAATGAATTTGTTGATTTTAACCCTGAGCAAACAGAGATTCTCTGTTCTTAATTCATCTGTTATTTTTCCGTTCATATTTTCTACAAATTTTTTAAATCCAGGCTTATCAACCTCTCCTTCCAAGAATTTTTTCAGCCTTTCGTCTTCCATCCTCCAAATTTCAATGTCCAGATAGGTTTCTTCACCTTCTTGTAAAGGCCTATCTTTGAGTTGCTTACCTATCTTTTCTTTTGAAGGGATAGGCTCAAAAGATTCTATGGCATCAAATTGCTTATACCTTTCTCTTTTTCCATATTCTTCTAATCTCTTTTTAACTTCATCCAGACTTTCATCTTCCGTAAGTGAAATCCAGTATCCTTTGCCTTCGGGTGAAGGTGAGATAACCTTTATCCTGTTTCTCTCCAAAAACTTTATAAACCCTTCTTCATCTACACTCTGGTTTAGCTTGATTTTAAATAGGAAATTAGGATCAAAGAATGGTTTAAATTTCTCTTTATCTCCATCAAAATCCTTTTTTATCTTTGCAAGATTGAAAATTTGAATTTCAGAAAATTGTTTTCTATCTTCACGGGCACTTAGTCCTCCTCCACCCCGCTTTTTCCTTTCAAATTTCCCCTCATAAAAGGGAAGGCTAAGATGTTCACTCATATTTAATCACCTTTTTGGCTTCTCTTTTCTTTCCTTGCCTTGAAACAGCCTCTTTTACATCACCAAAACTTATAAAATCTTTACCGCTTAATATTGCCATCTTAAGAGCATCTATACAGGCTTGCTCAATATCTGCTCCTGAGAATCCCTCAGTTTCTTCTAAAAAGTTGATCATATTAAAATTCTTATCTTTTTTCAAAACCCTTAAGTATTTCTCAAAAATCTTCTTTCGTCTTTCTTTATCTGGGAGAGCAAAATAAACGATTTCGTCAAATCTTCGCCACACACCAATATCAAGTAAATGGGGGTGATTTGTAGATGCTATTATCACGCTATCACCTTCATAATTTTCAAGCATTAACATAAAATTATTGACCACTCTTTTGATCTCTCCATGTTCCGTAGGGTCGTCCCTTTGTTTCCCAATTATGTCAAATTCGTCAAAGAGAACCACCCACTTGCCTTTCTCTATAAAATCAAAGATTTTTCTTAAATTCGACGCTGTCTCTCCCAAATATGATGATATTACTGCTTCAAATTTCACATAAACAAGGGGGTAACCAATAATTGAATTCATAACTTTTGCGGTAAGGGTCTTGCCTGTTCCCGGGGGTCCATAAAAAAGTATCTTTCGTTTAGGTTTTAAACCATAGGTAGCCAGAATACCTTCGTTTTTTAATTCCTTTACAATTTGCTTTAGTTCTTCTTCAGTATTTTTGGCTAAAATCACATCAGCCCAATCTAAGAAAAACTTTTTAACATCCAATAGCTTAAACCCCTTTTCATTATCTCTCGGTATTGGTGGTATTCGCTGGGTATAATTTATATTTGAAGCAGATGAATTTTCTGTCAAAATCTGTTTTAGTTGTGCAGCTAAGAGATGATGTTTCTTCCTTTCCTCCTCTTCTATTATCTCCCACGCAATTTTGCAGAATGTATCATTATCTCTCCTGGTAAAAGCTTCGAAAATTTTAGTCATCTTTTCAGAATTCATTTCGCCCTCACTTTCAAAACTTTATTTGTATCGTTTCCAAAGACATCTACAACCTTTACCATTATCTTATATTCTCCTTTCTCTCCGTATTTATGCTTAGCCTCATAATCTACTTTCGGATTCTTCTTTACTCTAAAACTTTGCTACTAGTTGTGAAATATATCACCTTTATAATCCCAATCTATTGCCCAGTAATCTTTCAGTTCTATTGAATTTTTTACCTTATTTGATATTTCTGCAAATCCTACAGTGGGTGGAAGTCGAAAATCAATAATTTCTAGAACTATTTTGCTTCCTCTTACAATGTTTTTAATCTATAACTAAGCAACTTCTGTAAATTTTACATATTTAGATAATTCCTTTCTCTCCTTTTTCGTATTTAATATATTTATCTGCCCAAAGCAGTTCCACATATTTTTTATTATTTTTCAAACATATTAACTTAATAGGAAATTTTGGAAAATAAATATTCTTTTTATAATTAAACCATCAACTACTAAAGTTTAATGTCATGTAACTTTGTTTATGGAAAATTAATCTTCTTTTATTTTTATTGAATCATTGTAAAAGGAGTTTTTAGTATCCCTATATTGTTGACTTAGTCTATTTTTCAATATTTTTTGCAATGATAAAATTTTTCTATATTCATTATACTACAAATCTTTTAAAAATCCTTTTTTAAAAAAACTTATTTAAAGGGAAATAAATAGGGACAGCTATTTATCAACTTTCTTCTTAGGCCTTCCTTTCGGCTTTAGCTTAAAAAGTCTCTTAAGTTACCCTTCAAACCTTTTCTATAAAATCATTCGTTCCAAGAGGCCGGCCTGTTCTGGTCTTTTCCCTGATCCCCTTTCATTTTATCAGGATTATCAGGTAACTCTATAAACTCCTTTCATCATTTTGATTCTTTCTCAATATAATCAAAAATCTTTTGTCGATAATTCCCTCTTTGAGTGAAATGGTGCGGGTACCCTTATACCAATCTTCCCTCCCTTACTCATATTGAAATACTATCATTTTATTTAATCATACATTTTAGCAGAGCGCTTTTTTATTCAATTTCTCTTAAATATGTACCTTTCTCTATAAGTTCTATTAATTTTTTACTCTTAATAAGTAGATCGTCATACGTCCAAATCTCAATTAATGATATGTAACTGTTAAATTGACGTAATTTCCTCCTGTTTATATTTTGGTTTCTTCCAATTACTACAATACCTCTTGGTTTATATATCTCCTTTCCGGTTCTCCAATACTCCTCCTGAACATTCCTTTCATAATAATCCAAATAATCCATAATACGTGATACCCCACACATACATTCACTCGATGGCTTCAAATTATTTCCCGGTCCAACAAAGATTTTATGATTGGGTCTTTTTATTTCAACAACATCATGAAAGCCATCATATTTTTCTAATAAGAAATCTTCAATCAATTCAGCTCCAGCTCTTTTCTGTGAATACGCTTTAATATATTCTCCTCCAAAAAACCAAGGATTTTTTTCTAGAAATTTTTGATAATCTTTTTCTTTTAAGTTGGCATTATTTATCATCTTTTCAAATTCTAAATAGGCATTTCTAAAAACCGTTGGTCTTAATTCTTTACCTTTTTTCTGTTGTTCTTCCTTTAATCCTTTCTCGTAAAAATATTCTTGGAATAAATCATGAATGAAACTAACTCCCCTATCAACTCTTGTGAGAATCCTCTGATCTATAAAGTAGTTTATAATGCCAATTTCGCTGTATTGTTTCCCCTTTTTACCTAAGGATTCCGATAAACAATTTCTAATTATTTCTTTAACCTCGTTCTCCTGTAATATAACTCGTGTTAAAAAATGACTTCTTAGGGCAATTTTTGATAATATTTTTGATTTTATTTTTGGACTGATATCACTCTTTTCTTTATCCCAAATTTTTTCAAATAAATAGCTGAGAGATTCATTTATTGGCAGCAGTTTTTCTATTGAATAAATCTTTTGAGATTTGTAAAGTTCTACAGCATATTTAATTGTGAGAGGGTTTCTTATAAAATTAAACAACTCTCTATCTTTCATTGGTGGGAATTCTACTCTATATTTTTTTACAAATTTTGTTATTAATCTTCCAATTTGGTTATCATTAAGAAGTAAAATATTCACAATTAATGCATTAATATCAATACTCGGTAACAACCGAGAACTTATTACAAATTTATTTCTGCAAAAGGTATTGATGAAATTTTGAATGTCTTCTATCCTTTCTTCGTAATTTAATAACTCAGTTAATCCATCTAACAGTATTACAAATTTTCCTTCTTTTAAATGATCTTCGATGATTTCTTGTGTGGCGTTTAGAGCCGTGGATTGAATTTTTTCAACTATTGAATCAACAAGTCTACCTTTTTCAAGAAACCGCAGTTCAAGATAAATTGGGATTAAAAAAGACCCATCCTTTTTATTTAACATTCCGTCTGCGAATACACTAGATAAATATCTCAAAGTTGTAGTTTTTCCACATCCCGGTTCCCCAATTAATATTAATTTATAATGATTCTTTATTAGTTTATCATCTATTGTTAAAATCTTTTCTTCTCCGGAAAAGGTCTGATAAGAAATATTCAACGGGATATAATTTTCTACAATTTCTTGATTCTCATTAATAATTGAAATTAAATACGGTTTAAAGTCAATTTCTACTTCAGGTTTAGGGAAATATTTCTCTAATATTGATGGATACTTCATTAACAATTTTTCGATTTTTTCATTCTCCCATATTTGGATATTATATACCTTTTCTTCTCGAATTTTTTCTAACCAATCTTTCGCTTGGGCAGTTAGATGACTATTTGTAATTATTAAAAGTACGTCAGGTCTTTCTGCATCAGCCCATTGTATTTTATCGTGAATTTCTCGAATTGATATACCATGTTTATAAAATTTACATTCAACAAACCATTTTTGAAAATATATATCTCCACTCGGATCTTTAATTTTCCAAATTGCTTCAATATCTCGTCCTCGATCTGCAGTTCCACCACGTCTATCTATATTTTGAAATCCCAATACATAAAGTAAATCATAGCAAAGATTCTCGAATCCTAACGGTGTTATCTTTTTCCAATTCAATTTCATATGATTTCCTACTTCTTTTTCATAAGGAATTTATTAATTATACCTTGCGACATTCTGCTCAATCTTATAAACAGTTCATAGCATCCTAAGTCCATGAGTGGGTATAACGTTTCGAGTGTATCTGAACTTTCCCGAAGGGGAATTTGGGCGGAGTGTGGCCAGATACACTCTTTTATACGCAGGGAGCGACGGTAGTTCCCGAGCATATACTATAATATTTATTATTTTTAACTTTAAGTTATATTGCTTTTAGTCTGATATATACCAATGCAATAATAGATATTACTATCCAGAAAGCTATACTTAAGGGGAACTCTAAATATCCTAGGGTATCTATTTGATAATGGTTTAAAAGTTTAATTAACGAAGGTGCTAAACTAAAAGAGAGAGCTCCAGCAAATATTGTACTCAAAATATTCATAGCAGTAGTCATTCGCTCGGCTTTCTCTCTTTCAAGTATATTATAAGCCTTAGATAAGATTGTGTCGAGATCTTCCTTTTTTGCTTTTACTTTGTTATACAGCTCAGTTATTTTAAACATAACCTCTGCAGTGTCAAATACATAACGTGCCCTGTATGAAGAAGGAGTAAAGGTTCTAAAACCCTCCAAACCATCTAGGATTTCTTTTTTCAACTCTTCTA
>Ga0307379_10014678_pt1 | contig 10078 bp, 4 predicted proteins | sample UN2MG_FD_202237 | JGI IMG/M metagenome (GOLD analysis project Ga0307379, IMG submission 202237) | Soil microbial communities from Risofladan, Vaasa, Finland - UN-2 | ecosystem: Environmental > Terrestrial > Soil > Coastal area > Acid sulfate soil | place: Finland: Risofladan, Vaasa | collected... | reverse complement strand
GAACGGGTAAAACAAATTTACATCCTGTAAACCGGCTTGCATGCCCGGCCAATCCGGCGCTGTGAGCCGCCGCTTTTCCTAGGGAAAGAAGAGTCTCGCGCTTGGCATATAATCGGCTCTACCTGGGGGTGGCGGTCGGAAAATAATGCTATAATAAGGCGGTCCGTGAAGAAATCGACTATCGGAGCCTTTCTCCTCCTATCCCTGGCGGCCGGGGTGGCCTTCGGCCTACAGGGCGGGGGACCTCAGGATAACGGGGCACACGAGGCCATGATCGGCCGCATCCAGGTGTTCCTCCAGCAGCGGGATTTTTCCTCTTACCTCGAAATGTTCGCGCCCGAACTCCGGGTCGGCGAACAAGATCGGCTGGATAAGTTCTTCGGCGATCTTAAAATGACCGAGGTATCGCTGCGGACCGCCGGCATCAATCGTAGCGAAGCCGGCCTCGTCCGGATCTTCCTGCAGGCGTTCTTCCAGAACGCCCATACGGCGCTGATCGAATCCTGGACCCTGACGCTCGAGCTGCGGGCGGAGGCTTGGACCGTCGTCCGCAAGGACGTCACGGGGACCATGACCACGCTGTATAAGGTCTGCATCCCGTCCGAACGCTTCGAGCGCGCCCGCCGCGTCGAAGTCACGCACCAGGATATCCGCATCGCCTTCACGAACGCCGCTGTTTTCTACGACAACATTCCCGGTCTCGAGACCGGGATGGTCATCGTCGGCAAGGGTACGGTCGATTTCTCGCCCAGCGACCTGAACGAACAGCACCAGTTGGAGCTTCTCTACAAGAGAAAGCAGCTCCGGGACAACATCGACTCTCTCTTTATCCGGTCATCCTCGAGTTTCTTCGCCTCCAACGTCATCGTCGAGACGGACGATGCGTTGCCGGCCGTGTCGTCCAAGGAACGGGACAAGGCCGCCGCGGTCTTCTCCCGGAACTACTCCCGCTCGTTCACCATCGAGAGCTCGTTCGATGGGAGCCTTCTGTCGTTCCTCCCTCAGGGCGACGAAGCGGTGCTGGAGTTCAAGGCCCGGAAGACCGGCGAGATGACCTATGTCTATTATCCCTTCTCGGACGATGAAGTCAGCCTCTTCAGCCGCAGAAAGGATATGATCGTCAACCTTTACCGCCCGGGGCGGGCGGACGACCCGCCCCTGAAAAGGTTCTTCATCTCGTTCGAGGAGAAATTCGATATCCGCTCCTACGCCCTCGACCTCAGTTATACCCCCGCCACGTCATTCCTCTCCGCCAAGGCCCGGATCGAGGTTGTCCCCAAGGTGGACCTCCTCGATAGCCTCAAGTTCCGCTTCAACCCGGCCCTCGAGATCCTCAAGATCACGGATGCCGAGAACCGGGAGCTTTTTTACACCCAGGACAAGCTCCGCAGTTTGCTCTACGTCTATTTTGTCTCCCCGCCCGCCGAGAAAGCGCCGGCGGTGATCGAAGTCTTTTACCGCGGGCGGATATTCCCATCGCTGCCGACGACCGATGTCATCGGCCAAGCCGGGAACAACCAGCCGATCCGCTTCCGGCCCCGCTATGAGACCTTCTTTTTTTCCCACGTGGGCGACTGGTACCCTGGCCCGGCGGGCGAGGACTACTTCCAGGCCAGGCTGACGCTCATCATTCCCCCGGAATACAGTTGCGTCGCTAACGGCAGGCTGGTGTCCAAGGGGCGCTGGGACGAGATGAAGGACGTCGTCGAGATCGAAAAAACGGGCAACGCCATCTACTCCTTTGAATCCCTCTCGCCCATCAAGTACATGTCGTTCATCGTCGGCCGGTTCGACTGGCAAAGAGAGCGGGCGGGCCCGGTGCCTCTCGAGCTTTTTGTGGCGTCGGAGGTCCTGGACCGGCGGTCTGGCCTCATTGACCAGGCGGCCGACATTCTCGAATTCTACGCTAAGGCGTTCGGCCCGTTCCCCTACGAGAAGCTCGGGATCGTCCTCAGAAGCTGGCCCGCATACGGGGGCCATAGCCCGGCCTCCTTCGTCGTCCTCAACGAAGTCCCCTGGCAGGTCGACACCGGCTTCGCGCCGCCGGGCGACACCCCAGTCGATCTGTCGCAGTGGGATGGATATTTCCTGGCCCACGAGATCGCCCATCAGTGGTGGGGCCAGGGGATATCGTTCAAGTCCTATAAGGGCCAGTGGCTGAGCGAAGGCCTGTCCCAGTTCGCAGCCGCCTCCTTCCTGCGGCACAAGCACGGCGAGAATAGCTTCGCCTCCATCCTGAAGAAGTTCGCCCGCTGGACAGAGAAAAAGAGTTTCTGGGGCCCGATCATCATGGGCTCGCGCTTGAGCTATCAAGATTTCGAGGCCTATCAGTCCATCGTCTACAACAAGGCCGCCCTGGCCTTGTTCATGCTCCAGGACCTCCTCGGCCGGGAGACGTTCGATGCCGGGCTCCGGGCGTTCTTCGAAAAATTCAAGTTCCGGGCGGCCCGGACAAGCGAGTTCATCGCTGCGATGGAGGCCGCTTCCGGGCAGGACCTCAAGGAATTTTTCAAGGGATGGTTTTTCTCCTACGACCTTCCCGAGGTCCGGACAACGTGGACCGAGACTCCCGTCCCCGAAGGGGTCCGTCTCGACATCCGGGTGAGCCAGGTCAAGGGCCGCTTCGTCTTCCCCCTCTGGGTCGAGTGGAGCCGCGCCGGCGAGTCCGACCGGAGGATGTTCGTCGTCGACGAGAAGACCGAAGAGATCTCCCTAACCCTGCCTTGGCGGCCCGATAAGATCCGTATCAATCCCAACAAGGCCGTGCCCGGCAAGTTCTATTACTAAGCCGGGCAGAATATAGTTGACTTCAGATTCCCTTATTGCCCGGCTAGTACTCGGGGAGCAGAAAGGATTATGTAATCTATTTGCTGCTCCCCGTAGTAGGCGGACCGGGAGAGCTCCCGGTGCCTCCGATCAGGTCGGGGACCCGTTCGTGTCGATGCGGAGCCGCTTGATCATCTCGTTGAGCGTCGTCGGCTTGACCCCGAGGAGCGTGGCGGCTTTGTTCTGGACCCCCCTCGTCTTCTTCAGCGCGGCGAGGATGATCTTTTTCTGAAAGGCCTGAGTCCGATCCTTCAGGTCCAGGGACTCTTCCGAGTCTATGAGCGCCTCGTCGTCGACCTCTCCCTCCCGGAGCAGGAAGGGGGGCAGGGAGGCCCGCGTGATGACCTTGGCGCTGGACAGAACGATGGCCCGTTCGACGAGGTTCTCGAGCTCCCGGACGTTGCCCGGCCAGTCGTGGGCATCGAGGATCTCAAAGACGTCTTCGCTGACCCCTTCGATCTCCTTGCGGTTTTCGCGGGCGTAGATCTCGACAAAGTGCTTGACGAGCTGGGGGATGTCCTCCTTCCTCTGACGCAGGGGCGGGATCTCGATCTTGATCACGTTCAACCGGTAGAAAAGGTCTTTACGGAAGAGTTTTTGGGCGATAAGCTCCTCGACGTCCGTGTTCGTGGCCGCGAGGATCCGGACGTCGACTTTGATCGTCTGTGTCCCGCCAAGCCGCATGAATTCCTTCTCCTGCATGACACGCAGCAGTTTGGCCTGCGTTTCGAGGCTGATGGAAGAGATTTCATCGAAGAAGATCGTCCCCGTGTCTGCGGCCTCGAAGAGGCCCTTCTTCAGGGCCACGGCACCCGTGAAGGCCCCCTTGACGTGCCCGAAAAGGTGGCTTTCGAGAAGGTCGGGCGGGAGAGATCCGCTGTTGACCGTGATGAATGGGGCCTCGGCCCGGTTCGAGTTCAGGTGGAGGGCCCGGGCGACGAGCTCTTTCCCCGTGCCGCTCTCGCCCTGGAGAAGGATCGTGCTCCTCGTCGGCGCGGCGGCCTTGACCAGATCGAATACGCTCTTCATTGCCTGGCTCTTGCCGATGATGTTGGCGAAGCCGTAGCGCTGGCGGAGCTCGTCCTTGAGGCGGACGTTCTCGTCCTGGAGGCGCTTGCGTTCGATGGCCTTCTCGATGGTTAGGAGGAGGTCGTCATGTTTGAAGGGTTTCTGGACATAATCGAGGGCGCCGATCTTCATCGCCGCGATGGCCGATTCCACCGAGCCGTAGGCCGTGATGATGATGACCGCGGCCAGGGGATCGACCTTCTTGATCCTGCGGAGGACCTCGATCCCGTCCATGCCCGGCATGAGCAGGTCGAGGAGGATGACGTCGAAGGACTGGGATGGAAACTTCTCCAGGGCTTCTTCGCCGGAGGCGGAGATCTCGACCTCGTAACCCTCCGACGTCAGGAGCTGACCCAGGACGTCGTGGATAACGGGTTCGTCGTCGATAAGGTGGATGATGCCTTTACTGCTCATGGGTCATGTCCTGGGGACCGGGGATTTCGGGTTCCGGGAGCCGTCCCGGCCGACCGGCAGAATGATGGTGAACGTGGAGCCGCGGCCGACATCGCTCCGGACCTGGATGCGGCCGTCGTGCTCTTTTACGGTGGCGTAGCTGATGGACAGGCCGAGCCCCGTTCCCTTGCCGATCCCTTTCGTCGTGAAGAAAGGGTCGAAGATGTGGGAGAGGTGCTCGGGCCTGATGCCCGTCCCCGTGTCCGAGACGCGGACGACGGCGGCCTCGTTTTCCTGGGACAGCTTGATCCCCAGCTCGCCGCCCTGGGGCATGGCGTCCAGGGCGTTGAGGATGATGTTGATGAAAACCTGTTGGAGCCGCTCGCCCTGGGCGTAAAGCGGCGGGACGGATGCAAGCTCGAGAGCGAGACGGATGTTCATGTTTTTCAGCTTGTGGTCGATGAGCGAAAGGATCTCCTCGATGCTTTCCTTGAGGTCGACGCGCTGGAACGAGGCGTCGGACGGGCTGCGGGCGAACGTCAGGAGGTTCTTGATGATCCGTGCGACCCGGTCGGTCTGGGCCTCGATTTTCTCCAGGATCTGGGCGTAGTGGGTGCCGGCCAGAGTTTTCTGGAGCATCTGGATATAGCTCGAGATCCCCGTCAAGGGCGTGTTGATCTCGTGAGCGACGCCGGCCGAGAGCAGTCCGATCGAGGCGAGCTTCTCCGAGGTCAGGAGCTGCTGCTGGAGTTGGATCTTGTCCGTGATGTCCTCGAAGACGATGATGGTCCCGTAGGCCCGCAGGGCGTTGTCCAGAAGCGGCGTCCGGGCAATGTCGAAGACCTTCTTCCCGCCACCGGCCGTCTCCAGCGTGATCTCGCTCAGGAGCCGGAAGTCCTGCTGGGTTTCCGGCGGGAACAGGGCGCTGAACGTGGTCGGGCCCAGGACGTCCCGGAGCCGATTCCCGATGGCCGCCTCTTTCCGGATGGAAATCTGGTCCTCGAGGACCCTGTTCCAACCGATGACGATGCCCTCCTCGTCGATGACCGAGACGCCCACGGTCAGGCTCTCGATGATGTTCTCGCTGTAGTCCTTGAGCCGCTGCATCTCCATGGCCCGGACGGTCTCGCGGCTGTAAAGGTCGGCGTTCTCCAGGGCCAGGGCCGCCGGACCGGAGATCGTCGTCAGAAGCTCCCAATCCTCCCTGGAAAAAAAGGAACCGTCCTGTTTTTTACCCATGACCAGGCAGCCGATGACCTTGTCCTCAATCTTGAGCGGGAGGACATGGTAAAAACCGAGAGCCGAGAGTTTTTCCATCGCTGCCCGGGCCGGTTCCGATTCCGAGGAGGAAACATACGACAGGGTGTCTTTTTCCCGGAGTTCGCGGACGAGCCAATCGTCGAACGGGATCTGATTGGAAGCGGCTGGCTCCTCGCCCTTGGCTTTGAGGACCTTGAACCCCGAGGAGTCGTTTTCATCGGCCAGGAGAAGGGCGGCGGTCTTCAAGGACAGGGCGTTGGAGATGGCTTCGAGGAGGGACTGGGCGAGCTGAAGGAGGTTCCGTTCGCGGCTGAGCTCGCGGATGATGGACAGGAGCGTCCTTCGGTATTCGTAGCTCCTTTTATAGATGACCCTGTCGAGGAGGCTCTGGAACAGCCTCTTGAGAGGCGTGAACAGCGTCGCCCCGAGGACGATGGCCAGGATGCCGAGGACGATGCCGTTGAGGCGGTTTTCCGAGAAGAGCCGGGTCTTGGAGCTGACGAAGAAATAGACGAAGGCGATGACGAAGAAGGAAAAGATCAGGGTGGCCGCCTTCTTCAGGAGGACCTCGATGTCGACCAGCCGGTAGCGGGAGATGGAATAGGAGAAGGCCAGGGGGACGAGGGCCTGGAGAAGGACGGTCAGCTCGGCGCCCGTGGAAGGACGTCCGCCGGCGATGAAGGGCGCGAGGTAAAAGACCGTCGATGGCAGGACGCCGAAGGCCAGGGCGTAGACGATGATCCGAAGCTGTTTTTTAACCAGGATCGTCGGCGCCCGGAGAGTGCTGTGGGCGAGGATGCCCATGGTGACGAGGGCGAAAACGGCGAAGTGGAGAAGCTCGAGGCGCTCCAGCCCGTCCTGGTAGCGGAGGATGGCCGCCTCGCTCCATTGGGGAGGCAGCGGGATGTGGAGGCGCACGCGGGCAAGCACGAGGAGCACGGCCGGGGCATAGAGGAAGGGAAGAACATTGGAACGGTTCCTGAGGAAGCGTTTCCGCAGAGGGAAGATCATGAAAAAGTGGAGGAGGAGGGGCGGAAAGGCCAGGAAGGCGGCCTTGTCCAGGCCGTAGAAGGCCCAATCGAGCGTTGTCATCTCGCCGGTCGGGGAGAAGATGCAGAAAACGGCGAAGGCCAGGGTCAAAAGGTAAAAGTAAATATAGGGCAGGGACACCTGGCCCTTCGAATTGAAGTAGACGATGAAGCCGATGACGAGGGTGGACAAGCCGACGAGGACGAGATAAAAATAGATGGGGTTGGGGCCCCTCTTGCGCAGGTTGAAAGTGGGGTAGATCTGCATCCCCTCTTTGTTGATCTGGTAGGTGACACTCTGGTCGGTCGCGGCGGCCTGCCAGAGGTTCTTGAGGACGTCGATCTTCGTCCGCACGGGCACCCTGTTGATGGCCGTGAGGATGTCCCCCTTGCGGATGTTGACCCGGAGAAAGGCTTCACTCGTCGGGTCGACGCTGACGGCCCGCAGGCCGTCCGACGTCTCCTTCCAGGTGATCCCGTCCGTGACGTCCTTCCAGTTCGCTTTCCGGTAGACGTTCATCGTCCCCAGAGCAAGGACGGCGAGAACGGGGACAAAGATGAAGATCAGGGACTTTTTCATCGGTCCCCGTATCCAAAAAATTGAATCCGAAACATAAAAAAAAATCCTTTAATCCAGAATATGCCGCGACCCGGCCCGGATAGACCAAGGGATGGAACCCTGGCCGAGCATTCGACGGACCGCCGGGTCCTCCTTGAGGCCTAGCGGGTGCGTGCTTCGGGACAGGAACGAGCTCATGTAATCGTAGGTGGGTTGACGGACTTTCTGGGGAGGCGGTTCCTGGGCCGACTGCGCCGGTCCGGGCCGCATCGCCGGCGCGGCTAGAAAGAGGCCGAAAACCGCTCCGACGAGCGCTCCCGAGACGGCCTTCGAGGTTCTCTTCACGGCACTAATAGTTAACCCTTATCCCGGCATTTGTCAACTGCGGCGGGGGCCCCGGGCTTGCTTGGGGATCAATTTTCGCCGTACTCGGGAATCCGAGGTTTGACAATAGGGGTGTCCTGGAATAGATTAATTGCGATTAAATCAAAAGGGAATGGGCGAAAATGCCTTACTACCAGTGCCGGATCGTAGGCGAGGATGGCCGGGTCGCCCTCCGTTCCGTCCTGGCCCCGTCGGCCGGGGAATGCCGGAAGGCCATCGAGGCGGAAGGTGTCCTCGTGCTCTCCGTCCGGCGGGACTTGGCCAAGCTTGGAGGCCAGGGCCTCCGTCTGGGGCGTAAGGTCAAGGACCGGGACATCATCCTTTTCAACCAGGAGCTCGTCGCGTTGATCAAAGCGGGTTACCCGATCCTCAAGAGTCTCGAGGTGATCTCCACCCGGGCCAAGAACATTTTCCTCAGGCAGATCCTGATCAAGGTGGCCGACGAGGTCAAACGGGGCAAGGCCCTGTCCGAGGCCTTCCTGCCCTACGAGGAATTGTTCTCACCGGTCTACACGGCCAGCCTGATGGCCGGGGAAAAGGGCGGCAACCTGCCGGGGTCGATCGGCCGGTACATCCAGTACGCCAAAGTGGTCACCCAGACCCGGGCCAAGATCAAGTCGGCCATGACCTACCCGACGATCCTCATCGTCTTCTCCTTCATTCTCATGGGCATCCTGGTCAACTTCGTCCTGCCCCAGTTCAACGATTTCTACAAGAGCTTCGAGGCCAGCATGCCCCGGATTACCCGGATCATCATGTCTTTCGCAACGGCCACGAGCCGGCGGTGGTACGTCATCGTGGCGGCCTTCGCGGTGTTGGCGCTCCTCCTGGCCAAACTGAGGCGGCGGCCGGATTTCCGTTATCTGATGGACAGAGTCAAGCTCCGCGTGCCCTTCGGCCGGGCCATCTGGCTCGAGTCGGGCCTCAGCCTCTTCAGCCGGACCCTCGGCCTCCTCCTCGAGGCGGGCATCTCGCTCATCTCGGCCATCGGCATCGCCATCCAGGCCGTACCCAACGCCTGGTTGGTCCAGCACATGAAGGACGTCCCGGACCACATCAGAAACGGCGAGAGCCTGTCCGAGTCCCTGGCCAAGGCCGGGACGTTCCCGGCCCTAGCCCTGGACATGGTCCGTATCGGGGAGTCGTCGGCCAACCTCCAGGGCATGCTCGGGGACATGGCCGACTTTTATGACGAGCGCGTTCGTGGTAAAATCGAAACGCTGGTCAACCTGGTCGAGCCCGTGGTCATCATTTTCATGGGGCTCGTGGTGGCGGCGATGCTCCTTTCGGTCTACATACCGATCTTCAACATTATTCGGATCGCCCAGTAGGCGGCCCAAAAGGCGCGAGACATGAGCAAGGATAGACTGGATAACGTCGGCGGCGACGAAAAGGCCACCCGGCTTCTGGCCGAACGCTACCGCGTTCCCTTCCTCGACCTCGAGACCGAGCGGCTCGACCGCAACCTCATCCAGTCTTTCCCCGTCGAATTCCTTCACCGTCTCAACTTCGTCCCGCTCGGCGATGAAGGCGGCGTCATGAAGATCGCCGTCGCCGACCCTTCTGACATCTCCGCCATCGACGCCATCGAGTCCTTCCTGGGGAAAAAGGTCAAGGTCTTCGCGGCCTCCAAGCGGGCCATCCTCGAGGCCCTGAGAAAGAGCGAGACGGCCATGCAGGTCCTGCGCGACGCCACCGAGGGCTTCATCACCCAGGTCGTCGAGCGCGAGAGCGGGGAGGAAGAGGACGTCATCTCCATCGAGAAGCTGGCCGACCAGGACGGTTCGATCATCAAGCTCGTCCACACGATCATCTTCACCGCCGTCCAGAAGCGGGCGAGCGACGTCCACATCGAATCCAAGGACGAGGACGTCAAGATCAAGTTCAGGATCGACGGCGTGCTCGGCGAGGCGATGGAGGCCATCGACAAGAAGTTCCAGTCGCCCATCATCTCCCGCATCAAGGTCATGTCCGACCTGGACATCGCCGAGCGCCGCGTCCCCCAGGATGGCCGCTTCCGGCTCAAGATCAAGGACAAGACCATCGATTTCCGTGTTTCCATCATGCCCTGCATCTACGGCGAGGACGCGGTCATCCGCATCCTCGACAAGGAGATGATCACCCAAGCCATTCGCGAACTGCGCGTGGACCTGCTCGGATTCTCCGACGAGATCCAGAAGAAATTCCGCAAGTACATCGCCCAGCCCTACGGCATGGTCCTGGTCACGGGGCCGACGGGCAGCGGCAAGACGACGACCCTCTACGCGGCCCTGACGGAGATCAAGTCCCCGGAAGACAAGATCGTCACCATCGAGGACCCCGTCGAGTACCAGGTCGACGGCATCACCCAGATCCCCGTCAACGAGAAGAAGGGCCTGTCCTTCGCCCGGGGGCTGCGCTCCATCCTCCGCCACGATCCGGACAAGATCATGGTCGGCGAGATCCGCGACCCCGAGACGGCCCAGATCGCCATCCAGTCGGCGCTGACGGGCCACCTCGTCTTCACGACCGTCCACGCCAACAACGTCTTCGACGTCATCGGGCGCTTCCTCCATATGCA
>Ga0307379_10014674_pt1 | contig 10082 bp, 6 predicted proteins | sample UN2MG_FD_202237 | JGI IMG/M metagenome (GOLD analysis project Ga0307379, IMG submission 202237) | Soil microbial communities from Risofladan, Vaasa, Finland - UN-2 | ecosystem: Environmental > Terrestrial > Soil > Coastal area > Acid sulfate soil | place: Finland: Risofladan, Vaasa | collected... | reverse complement strand
TTGTGGGGGGTATTTCGGCAAGACCGTTCTCTGATGCTCTGGCTCAGGACTCTGGGAAGAGACGTCTGCTTGTCTCGGCAATGATCCCGCTCCTGTCTGACCCCTTGCATGACCCGTTCTGCCTCACCTACCCTCGCAGACGACTGGTCGGCAAGGATGATCTTCTATGGCTGATAGACCTTCTGAAAACCACGGACTCTAGGACGGGTCAGCAGATAGTCGCGGAGATCATACGAATGAACTTCGACATCGCCGACCCGACTCACCAACGCGCGATCTACACCGAGAGCCAGACGTGTGCGGCCCTCGCCGATGCTTTCGCTTGGCTTCTCAAACCAGTGGAGCTGGACTCGCCTGAGGCCGCGCGTCTGATGGAGCGGCATGAGGCAGAGGTTAGACTCATGGAGCGACGGGCCGAGCCGCAGCCGGAGGGACCACCACCACACGAACGCATCCAGGATCTGCTTCGCCAGTGCGAATCTGTGGATTCGGCAGCTTGGTGGCGGCTGAACTTGGCCCTGATGCTGGAGTCCGGCTCTGTGTATTATCCCGACGAACGCGAATCAGACCTGACAGTGCTGCCAGGTTGGATCCAGGCTGACGATCAGACCCGCGGGAGGATCCTGAAGGCTGCAAGACGATATATACTAGAGCAGGCGCCCGACACGGTGGAGGGCGTGCGCCAGTGGCGAGAAGAACATGTCCTGCACCGCCCCACCTTCGCAGGCTACCGGGCCTTGCTGCTGATGATGCAGACTGACCCCGAACAAGTTACGGTACTTCCCCAGGCCGCCTGGAAGACGTGGGCACCTATAGTTGTCGCATACCCGGTACCTATGGGAACGGCTGGTGACGAGCCCCACAAGAAGCTGGCACAGGCCGCGTACTGCCGCGCTCCCGACGAGGTCCTAGACACGTTGATGCTCGTGATTGACAAGGAGAACGACGAAGGCGAGCACATCTTCGTTACTCGCAACCTCGAGGACTGTTGGGACGCGCGTCTTGGCGCCGCGCTGCTGGCTAAGGCAAAGGGCGCCGAACTCAAGCCGGGATGCATGGGTTCCCTGCTACACGAGCTCTTTCTCCACAAAGTGGAAGGGGCAAGAACGTTCGCTCAGTTGCTCGTCCCGCTGCCTCCTCCGACGAGTCCGGACGAGCGATCACGAGCCATTGTGGCCGCTCGCGAGCTCATGTGCCACGCCGAGGACGGCGGCTGGCCCGTGGTCTGGCCTGCCATTGTGCAAGACGCCGAGTTCGGTCGAGAGGTAATCGAAGGCATTGCGCACACCCTGGATTCGCCTGCCGCCACAATCGCGCAGTGGCTTTCCGAGGAACAGCTAGCAGACCTCTATGTATGGCTGGTGAACCAGTATCCCTACGCCGAAGGGCCAGACCCCAGCAGTGTGGGCCCTGTTACCCCGTGGCAGAGCGCCGCGGAGCTGAGAGATTCCGTTCTGATGCACCTCAAGCAGCGAGGGACTGACCAGGCCTGCGAGGCGATTCGGCGGATCACTGCGGAGTTCCCGGGGCTGCACTGGCTCAGATGGACGCTCCTGGACGCGCAGGCCCTTGCTCGGCGCAAGACATGGTCGCCGCCGGAGCCTGCTGACATTCTGCAGATGGCTGCTGACCACAACACGCGCCTGGTTCAGACGGGGGAGCAGCTTCTCAACCTCCTCGCCGAATCGATTCGCGGGTTGGAGAAAGAACTTCAAGAGGGCGAGCCTCCCGCAGCAATCCATCTCTGGAATGAGGTCAGTAGGGGGAAGGCCAAAGAATACACACCAAAGGACGAGAACCGACTCTCAGATTACGTCAAGAGGCACCTTGAGGCTGATCTGAGCCAGCGCGGCGTTGTCGTGAACCGGGAAGTGCAAATCACCCATGGTGACAAGACGGACATCCTCGTGAGAGCCGTCACACTGCAACCAGATGGGACCTATGACTCCATTGCGGCCATCATAGAAACCAAAGGGTGCTGGCATGGTGAACTTGACACCGCAATGCAGACGCAGCTCGTGGACCAGTACCTCAAGGATAGTGGCTGCCCGAATGGGCTATACCTGGTCGGCTGGTTCAACTGTGATCGCTGGCAGGAGGATACGCAGAGGCGTCAAGCAGCCGACAGAGCCGCGACAGACATGCCAGAGCTGCAGGCGAGGCTCGACGCTCAAGCCGCTAGGCTGTCAGAGGGAACGCTTGGCGTGAGGGCTCTCGTACTGAACGTCGCGCTCTCTTGACCCGCACTCTAGTCGCTGTCGCACCGATGACGTCGCCTGCCGCCGGGACTTGCGCAACACAGGCGGCATCGCTAGTATTAGCTCCGGTCCAATCCACGATAGGAGCATACAACTCCCATGACCACCATATCAAAGGTAGCGGTTCTGTACACCCAGCCGGAGACGGTCCTCGAAGACTACGAACGCCTGCTCAACCTGGCCGGCGTGCAGGAGGCCCTGGATCCCAAGGCCACAACGATTCTGAAGGACAATATCTCCTGGCACTACCCCTTCCCCAGCGCCAACACCACACCCTGGCAGCTGGAGGGCACTATCATGGCGCTGCGCAAGGCAGGATACACCGATCTCTCTTGCGTGCAGAACGAGACGGTGGTCATCAACGCCTTCAAGGGCGAGGACTTGTGCCTCTTCTCCCCTATCTTCCGTCGCTACTGCATCCCTGTCCTCTACAACTTCAAGGAAGAGGACATGACCTGGGTGCCCTACGAGCCCAAGGGCGAGATGCTGGTGCTCCACGACATCTACCCTGACGGCATCCACATCCCCGATTACCTCTTCGGCAAGAACATCGTGCACCTGCCCACCGTCAAATGTCACATCTACACCACCACCACCGGGGCCATGAAGAACGCCTTCGGCGGACTCTTGCACACCTACCGCCACTACACCCACAGCTGGATCCACCAGACTCTGGTGGACCTGCTCACTATCCAGAAGGAGATCCACCCCGGCATCTTCGCCGTCATGGACGGAACCACCGCTGGGAATGGACCTGGTCCACGGACGATGACACCCGAGGTCAAGAACGTCATCCTGGCCAGCGCCGATCAGGTGGCCATCGACGCCGTGGCGGCCAAGCTGATGGGTTTCGATCCTCTTTCTATCGACTACATCCGCCTGGCCCAAAATCAAGGCTTGGGCGTTGGGGACGTCAGGGAGATAGAGGTCGTGGGCGACGACGTCAGCGGCGAGAACTGGCACTTCGAGGTGGGGCGTTCATTCCATAAGTTCCTGGGATGGCTGGGATGGTACGGCCCAACCAAAGTGCTCCAGAGGCTCGTTTTCCGCACTCCTCTGGTGAAGATACCCATCTTAATCTCGGAGTTCAACCACGACTACATCCACTGGCCGCTGAAGGAGCGTAAGATCTACCGGCGCTGGAGGGAGACCACTCCCTGGGGCCAGCTGTTCGCCCGGTACGAGGAGCAGGAGTGTCTGGCTCCTGAGGTCAGCGGTGATAACCGGCGCCACGCGTGCGAGGCCAAGAGTGCCCGGTCCTGACGGTAACCATCCCGTACACGGGGACCACGTGTCTAGAATCGAGGAAGAAGATGAGTAATTGCCTGTCCTTCTGCCTGAGCGTCGTGATCCTGATCGCCCTCTTCGCCTGCTGCTGCCTGCCTATACTGGCCGTGATGTCCGTCTGCGGTCAGTGGGGATGAGGCGAGGCCGCCCAAGGCGGAGCCAGTTCTACAGGTAGACACTCAGGGCGCGCTATCGGGTCGGTGGCTGTCCTGTTTAGGAGACGGACCACCACCGGCAACCTATTCGTATCGAACGACCTCGAAGCGATACATCTGAACAGGCTCGTCGTCCACTATCCCCGCTTTGTACACCTTCGTATGGTGGAACTGCTCTTCTGCCGTCCTGATACTGGGCAGATCGGGAAGGAGCAGGCCCCTCTTCAGTGGGTTCGACAAGGACTGCACGATGAGTCCGAACCGCTTGGGGTCCAGCTGGTCCAGGCTATCGATGGGCTCGGGAGCGGTCAGTACGTCTACGGAGATCTCCAGATCGCTCAGTTCCCCAGCGTCAACAGGCGAGAATCGGGGATCTCGAGTGGCGGCGGAGATGGCGTTCTGGATCACCTCCTCGGCCACGTTTGCCTGCCGGGGCTCGATGGTGCCGATACAACCCCTCAGCTGCCCCTTCTTCTTGATGGAGACAAAGACGCCACCCGTCTGCTTCATCTCCGGCGTCGACTCAGCTTCGGGTGGTGCGTCAGGAACCTGCCTTCCGCGCACGTAGCCCTCTATCGTTTCCTGGGCCAACTGGACTAGAGGATGGGGGTTCGACATGGCTGTGCCTACCTTCCGTCGCCGTCGCGCGCTTCCTTGATGTTATTCTATGCCAGCGCCGACGCCGTGTCAACGTTGAATGGTCATCGCAGCTGCGAAGCGCCTGATTCATCGTGCGGGCGGCACGGTGTCCCGCTCGCACACGTCTTCCGGTTTTGCGGCACCATCGGAGGGCGCTATCCTCTGGGGTTGACAGAGAACATCCTTCAACGTATAATGAAACGCGCTTGTCTACCGGCCCCTCTTCCCAACTCGGGTCCCCACCAGGAGGGTGCGACTGGCGAAACTGAGGAGGAAAGGGCCCCATAGGCTGTGGAAGGAGGACTAGGATGGAGAAACCCTGGCTGAAGTACTACGACGACGGCGTGCCCCACACCCTTGACTACCCCGACGTACCCCTCCACTGGTTCCTGGAAGAATCTGCCAGGAAGTACCCGGATACCCTCGCCAGTATCATGCCTGGACGGTTTGGCGACACCAAGCTCACCTTCAAAGAGGTCAACGAACTGGCCAATAGGCTGGCCAACGCCCTCATCGACCTGGGAATAAGGAAAGGTGACAGGGTAGCCCTCTACATGCCCAACTGCCCGCAGTTCCTGATCGCCTACTACGCTATCCTCAAAGCCGGGGGGGTCGTCGTGGCCACCAGTCCGCTGTACTCCCCGCGTGAGGTCGAGCACCAACTCAACGACTCTGGTGCCGAGACCATCATCCTCCTCAGCATGTTCTACGAACTGGTCAGGGGCGTCAAGCCCAAGACCAAGCTCAAGAACGTTATCGTCACCAACCTCAAGGAGCACCTTGGAGGCTTGGACCGCCTCCTCTTCACACTCTTCATGGAGAAGAAGGGCGGGCACCGCGCTGAACTTATAGAGGGCGACATCTGGATGAAGGACCTGCTGGAGAAATACCCGGCCGACGATCCCCACGTCGCCGTGGGTCCTAACGACATGGCCCTTTTCCAGTATACCGGTGGGACGACCGGTGTCCCCAAGGCGGCGGTGATTCTCCATCGCAATGTGGTGGCCAATGTGCAGCAGTGTTCCGCCTGGCTGCCCGACGTGAGAGTGCCGGGCGAGCGACACCTCGCAGCCATCCCCCTGTTCCACATCTTCGGGATGGTGACCACCATGGCCTGGGCGGTGTCTATCGCCGCACCTCTGATCTTCATCGTCAACCCCAGAGACTTAGACGCTCTCCTGAAAGCCATCAACAAGTACCAGCCTTCCCTGTTTATGGGTGTGCCCACGATGTATAACGCCATCAACTCCCACCCCGACATCGCCAAGTATGACGTCAAGTCCATCAGAGCCTGTATCAGCGGCTCAGCCCCCCTCCCCCTTTCGGTCAAGCAAACCTTCGAGGGGTTGACAGGTGGCAAGCTGGTGGAGGGATACGGGCTCACAGAGAGCGCCGTAGCCACCCACTGCAACCCCATGTACGGGAGGAATGTCGAGGGCAGCATCGGAATGCCTCTTCCGGACATCGAGGCCAAGATCGTGGACCTGGACACCGGCAAACCGGAGATGCCGCTGGGCGAGGTGGGTGAGTTGATCATCAAGTCTCCTACGGTGATGAAGGAATACTGGAACATGCTGGAGGAGACCGAGATTGCGCTGCGCGAAGGCTGGCTGTATACAGGCGACATCGCCAAGATGGACGAGAATGGGTACTTCTACATCGTGGACCGCAAGAAGGACATGATCATCGCCAGCGGCCTGAACATCTACCCTCGCGAAGTGGAGGACGTGCTTTACGAGCACCCCCAGATCATGGAGGCGGCGGTCGCCGGGATTCCAGACCCGAAACGGGGAGAGACTGTGAAAGCGTGGGTCGTGCTGGCGCCAGGAGCAACAGCCACGGCAGACGAGATCAGAGACTTCTGCAGAGACAAGCTGGCCAAGTATAAGATCCCCTACTACATTGAGTTCCGCGACTCGCTGCCCAAGACCATGGTAGGCAAGGTCCTGCGCAGAAGCCTGGCGGAGGAAGAGTTAGCCAACCAGTAAGAGTAGCAACATCACCTCCCGCTTAGGAAAGAAAAAGGGTGGATAGCAGATCCACCCTTTTTCTTTTACGGAGCTCTTACCGCCACGTAAACGTCCCGCAACGTGCGCGAGACATACTGAGCATGGACCTGGGGAGAGCTACCAGGTGCTGCGGGAAAACGCTGAGAGGCATGGGAGATCCCCGAGACAGGGGCCACAGTCTTCTGGGGCTGGTCAGGCTCCATCTCTGCCTCAGGGCACAACATGACCCTCTGGATGGCCGGCGGCCTGATCGAGTTCACCGCCACAGGGAAAGGGAAGGTCTATCTCCGGGGCCGGCGCACCTACATACTGAGCGGCGACGAGGGCACCTGGAGTCCTATGGGCGAGATCCTGCCCCTGGACACCTCGACCGAGACTCAGTAGGCAGGTCTGGCCGAGAAAGACTGGCCCACCGCTCTCGATGGGGTATCCGGCCCAACCGGATGCCCCATCTCTATTGGAGGACGCGTGTTCGCTGCGCCTGGCCGGGTGCCCTGTGTCGTTGTCGTGCCAGCTCGCCATGACTGGCCGCTCAGTATGTAGGATGTCCGAGCACTTGAAGGGGCCAGGCTTAGATGCTATAATGAGTATGAGTGGAGAGGTCGCATAGTACGGCCTAGTGCGCACGATTGGAAATCGTGTAGGCGATAAGCCTCGCGGGTTCAAATCCCGCCCTCTCCGCCTTGATTGTCTGAGTACCTCAAGCTGTAGTGTGCGGTCGTGCTAGATGGGGAGCTAGCGGTGCCCTGTACCCGCAATCCGCTATAGCGGGATCGAAAGCCTTCTTGAGGTTCTGAGTTTCTCGAGACTGCCGGGGAAAAGTGGCGTAGAAGGCCGGGTCCTGCGCGGCAGAAGCCTATGAACCCCGTCAGGTCCGGAAGGAAGCAGCGGTAAATAGTCACTTCTGGGCGCCGCAGGGTCACCTGGTTGGAGCTAACTGGCTCCGGCAAGTCGGGAGTCTCGAATCGAAGGAGGTTGCACGACCGCCTCACCATACTCGAGAAAGGGGACGGGCGCAGGTACTCGCCCCCTTTTTGATGGCTGGCTTCGGGAAGATGTCTATGCATTGTAGCTATGCCCTCTAACACAACTTTGACCCAACAACATGGGGGAAGTATTGCCAGGAGGCCTATACCCCCATCAAATCTCCTATCACGGGCAGGGCTGGCGTCCATAGTGCTGGTCTTTGTGATAGGCAACGGTATGATCCTGGGATACCTGTCCACACAGAGGGTAGTGGAACTGGTCATCAACGATCAGCCCTTCACGGCGCGCACACACCAGACGAGCGTCGGGGCTTTGCTGGAAGAGCTCGCCATCCCCCTCGCTCCTGAGGACATCGTGATGTCGCCCATCGACACTCCGCTGGCCGATGCCGGGTCGATAGTGATACACAAGGCCCTGCCCATCACACTCAAGGCAGATGGGCGCAGACTCCAACTACGTACCCATGCTCAAACAGTGGAGGATTTCCTTCGGGAGGCGGGAATCATCTTCGGGCGCCACGATCGCGTCATGGTAGAGGCCGAAGTGGTCGATCCAGACTCACCTTTGCCTTCAAGCGCTCCGCTCGGCGCGAGAGGCACAGATGCCGCCGCGCTCTGGCGCCATCCCCCCCTGAGGATAGAGATCCTCCGCGCCGTACCCGTGACCGTTCACGATGGGGCGGTGCCGGTTTCCCTACTGACCACCGCCTCCACAGTGGGGCACGCCCTCTTCGACGAAGGTATAGTCCTCTACTTGGGCGACGGTGTGACCCCTTCCTTGGGAGCACAGGTCTCAGCCGGTATGCAGGTCTACATCCAGCGCTCGAAACCCGTGGTCATCCTGGCCGACGGACGGCGCATCAAGACCCGCAGCCACGGCGACACTGTCGCGCAAGTGCTGGACCAGGAGCTTATTGAACTCGTAGACAAGGACTACACCATCCCCGACACCCAAACCGAAGTTTACGACAACATGGCCGTTCAGGTCATCAGGGTGCTGGAACAGGTGGTGCTGGAAGAAGAGCCTATTCCCTTCGAGACAGTCTGGCAACCCGATGCCGAACTGGAGTTGGACAGACAGCGGCTGGATCAGGCCGGTAGTGCAGGTCTGAAGAGGCGCCTGGTGCGCATTGTCTACGAGAACGGCGAGGAGACCGAACGGGTGACAGAGGATGAATGGGTAGAGACTCCACCTACGACGGAGACCATCGCCTACGGGACCAAGATCATCATCCGGGAGGTCCAGACTGCAGAGGGCACCAAGACTTACTGGAGGAAGTTCAGGGCACTGGCCACTGCATACTCAGCTTCCACCGCCGGCACGCCGCCCGATGCACCCTGGTACGGCAGGACCTACATGGGGCTGCCCGCGCGCAAGGGCATCATCGCGGTCGATAGGAACGTCATCCCCCTTGGCACATGGATGTTCGTGCCTGGATATGGCGTCGGTCTTGCTGGGGACCGCGGCGTGCAGGGTAGACGCGTAGATCTGTGTTTCGACGAGGACAACCTGCCGCGCGGCTTCTACCGGTGGGTCGACGTCTACCTGCTGACACCGGTGCCGCCCGAAGACAAGATTCGTTGGATTCTTCCCTCCTACCCCCGGGAGAGGTGATCGATGTGAATGGCGCCGAGTTCACCGCCTTCTCAGCGGGGCGGCTGCTCAGGCAGTTCGGCATCAAGCCACGCAAGGGCCTGGGGCAGAACTTCCTGATCAGCGAAGGTGTTCTGCGTCGCATCATCGATGCAGCTGACCTGAGTGAGCAAGACGTCGTCATTGAGGTCGGCGCGGGATTGGGGACTCTCACTCGCTACCTGGCACAACAGGCTGACCGGGTCGTCGCTCTCGAGGTAGACCAACGCCTGCTACCCCTCTTACATCAGACCCTGGCCAACAACTCCCGCGTTGAAATCGTCCACGGCGACGTACTGGCTATCCAGCCCGAGGATCTGGTCTCCGGGCCGTACAAGGTGGTGGCGAATCTCCCCTACTACATCACGTCTGCTGTCCTGCGCCACTTCTTGGAGGCCCGCGCGAAACCGTCGCGCATGGTAGTCACGGTCCAGAGAGAGGTCGTCGAACGAATAACGGCCGGCCCTGGCCAGATGAGTCTGCTGGCTGTCAGCGTCCAGTTCTATGGACACCCGAGCGTCGTCACCAAGGTACCTCCAGGTGCCTTCTACCCTTCGCCCCAGGTGCACTCCGCCGTGCTGCGCATAGACCTTTACGAACGCCCGCCTGTCGAGGTGGAAGATGTGAAGAAGTTCTTTGACGTGGTGCGAGCAGGCTTCTCTCAGCGGCGCAAGCAGCTGCGGAACTCCCTTTCGCAGGGCTTGGATCTGCCAGTGAGGAGGGTCGTAGACGCACTGCATCGCTGCGGGATCGACGAGAAACAACGGCCACAAGAACTGAGTATCGAGCAGTGGGCACTACTGTGCCAAGAGCTGTCAGAGCCGGACCCAGATGATCAGGGGGTGCACTCCTAAGAGAAGGAGACGTGTTGTCTACAGCGCGTCCCGTGCGCCCCGTGGGCACCTCACTTTGAGCCCCCCGGGTATTAAGGTGAACCTCGCCGGGGTGTGACCCACCACCTCCCCATCCACGCTGATCCTAAGGGACTTCTCCGCCTCTACCGCTACTTCCCGGACCTGGAAGTACTCTCCTCGCTCGTGCTCGATGTGCGTGCCCCTATAGATCTTGGGGAAGAGGGTCCAAATCATCGGCCAGGGCATGTCCCGCACCATGAA
>Ga0307379_10014672_pt1 | contig 10083 bp, 15 predicted proteins | sample UN2MG_FD_202237 | JGI IMG/M metagenome (GOLD analysis project Ga0307379, IMG submission 202237) | Soil microbial communities from Risofladan, Vaasa, Finland - UN-2 | ecosystem: Environmental > Terrestrial > Soil > Coastal area > Acid sulfate soil | place: Finland: Risofladan, Vaasa | collected... | reverse complement strand
TGTCGCGGCTCAAGGATAAATATCGGAAAGAGGTTATTCCCGGCCTGATGAAGCATTATGGATATCGCAATGTGATGCAGGTGCCTCGTCTGGAGAAGCTGGTGCTGGGCATCGGCCTGGGGGAGGCGATTCAGAACGCCAAGGCCCTGGAAGCGGCGGAGAGCGACCTGGCGGCTATTTCGGGGCAGCACCCGGTAGTCACCCGGGCTAAGAAGTCCATTGCTTCTTTCCGCTTGCGGGCGGGGATGCCTATCGGTTTGAAGGTTACCCTGCGCGGGGCGCGCATGTATGATTTCCTCGACAAGCTGCTGAACGCTGTCCTGCCGCGTCAGCGAGAGTTCCAGGGGGTTCCCCGGGATGCCTTTGACGGACGGGGTAACTACACACTCGGGCTCAGGGAGCAAATCATCTTCCCTGAGGTGGACTACGATAAGATAGACAAGGCGCGCGGCCTTGAGGTTTCCATCGTCACTACGGCGAAGACAGACGAGGAAGGCAGACAACTACTTGAGCTACTAGGTATGCCTTTTGTCAAGGGTTAGGAGTTTTATTGATGGCGAAGAAGGCTTTGGTTGTGAAGTCGCAGCGGCCGTCCCGGTATCGGGTACAGCGGTATAATCGTTGTCTCCTGTGTGGTCGGCCCCGGGCTTATATGCGGCGGTTTGGTTTGTGTCGTATCTGTTTCCGTAAGCTGGCTCTGGACGGTCAGATTCCGGGAGTGAGGAAGTCGAGCTGGTAAGAACAGATATGGCTAAGAGGTTAACGTCTGATTTTGGTTTGGAGAAGACTAATTTGACTCAGGGGGGTTATCAGTGACCGTTTCTGACCCAATAGCGGATATGCTAACTCGGATACGCAATGCCATTATGGCGCGGCACGACTCGGTGCTCATACCGGCCTCCAAGGTTAAGCTGGCTATCACCAGAGTCCTTAAGGCTGAGGGTTTCATTGGTGACTATGAGGTGGTCAAGGGTAAGTCTCACCGGGTCATCAGGATTCATCTCAGGTATGATGAGAATAACCAGGCGGTTATTTTCGGGCTGGAGCGGGTAAGCCGGCCCGGGCTGAGGGTATATACCGGGCGGAAGGAGATTCCCCGCGTCTATGGTGGTCTGGGTATTGCCATAGTGTCGACGCCTAAGGGGGTCATGACGGGACGGCAGGCCTGGCGGGAGGGTATCGGCGGCGAGTTCATCTGCCGCGTCTGGTAGGTAGTTGGGATTATCATGGCTTTACGACTTAAATCAGTATCAACATTGAGGTTAGTATAGATGTCCAGAGTGGGGCGGATGCCGATAACGGTGCCACCGGGGGTGATGGTCGAGATTAAGGATAGCCAGGTCACGGTGACCGGGCCCAAGGGGAAGCTTTCCCGGAGCTTGAACCCGGATATGTCCTTAGCCTTGAGCGGCGATACCCTGGCGGTATCGCGGCCCAGCGATAGCAAGGAGCACCGTTCCCAGCACGGGCTTACCCGGAGCCTCCTGGCTAACATGGTGGCGGGGGTGTCCCAGGGCTTTGAGAAGAACCTGGAGATTGTCGGTGTTGGTTACCGCGCCGAGAAGAAGGGGGATAATCTCGTCTTTCGTATCGGTTTTTCCCACACGGTAGAGGTGACCCCTTTGCCCGGGGTGTCCCTGGATGCCGAGGCTGCAAACCGCATTAAGGTGAGCGGCATTGATAAAGAAGTGGTTGGTGAAATGGCGGCTGAGATTAGGGCGATTCGTCCCCCCGATGCTTACAAAGGCAAGGGTATCCGGTATCTCGGCGAGCGGGTTCGCCTGAAGCCGGGTAAGGGTAAGCAGAGCGGGAAATAGAGAGGATAATAGAGGATAATAATTGAGTAGGCTTGAGCCAAGGGCGCTGCGACGGATAAGACATAAACGGGTCAGAGACCGGATAAGGGGGACGACTGACCGTCCCCGTCTGTGTGTCTTTCGCAGCCTGAACCACATCTATGCTCAGGTTGTTGACGACTCAAAGGGGCAGACCGTGGCCTGTGCCTCGACCCTGGAACCTGAGATAATGGCTGAGGTTGACGGTAAGGCAAAGGCAGCCCGGGCTGAGCTGGTCGGTTCTCTGGTGGCCAGGCGGGCCTTGAGCAAGGGGATAGCGCAGGTAGTCTTCGACCGTGGCGGCTACAAATATCATGGCCGCGTCAAGGCTCTGGCTGAGGCAGCCAGGCAGGGAGGACTGCACTTCTAGGAAAGGTGGTACTTAGCTAGGTGGCGGATTTGGCAAGCAGAATAGACCCGGACGAGCTGGTGCTCAGTGATAAGCTGATTTATCTTAACCGTGTCTCCAAGGTGATGAAGGGGGGTAAGCGCCTCAGTTTCAGTGCCTTGGTGGTGACCGGTGATGGTAACGGGCATGTCGGCATCGGTCAGGGTAAGGCTAAAGAGGTGCCGGTGGCAATCAATAAGGCCGGTGCCGATGCCAAGAAGAACCTGGTCAGGGTGCCCTTGTCAAGGTCTACCATTCCTCACGAAATAACGGTTAAACTCGGTGCCGCCAGGGTACTATTGAGGCCGGCAGCGCCGGGGACGGGTATTATTGCCGGGAGCAGTATCCGAATGGTGATGGAGGCGGCGGGCATTAAGGATGTGCTCACCAAGTCGCTGGGCAGCTCTAACAAGGTCAATATGGCCAAGGCGACCATACTGGCTCTCCGGCGGCTTAGGGACCCGAAGGAGGCGCTGGCGAAGCGTAAGCCAAAGCCGGTCTCGGAGACTGGGGAGGTGGCGAGCCGTGGCTAGGCTTGGTGTCGTTTGGGTCAAGAGCGGTATCGGCTACGACCGGACTCAGAAGAGGACGTTAAGGGCCCTTGGTCTGCATCGCCTGAACCAGAGGGTTGTCCATGACGACTGTGCCTCGGTCAGGGGGATGATTAATAAGGTGAAACATCTGGTAAAGGTGGAGGTAGCAGGCTCGTGAGGCAGGACGAAATCTCTCCAGCCAGTGGCTCTAGAAAGAATAGGAAGCGGGTGGGTCGCGGTGATGGTAGCGGGCACGGCACCTACTGCGGACGGGGCGTTAAGGGGCAGAAGTCCCGCTCCGGCTTCAGCAGGAAGCGCGGCTTTGAGGGGGGGCAGCTACCCCTGATTAAGCGCCTGCCGCGTAAGCGTGGCTTCACCAATATCTTCAGGACGGAGTACAGCCTGGTTAATGTCGAGGCGCTCAACCGATTTGAGGCGGGGAGCGAGGTCACTCCGGACAGACTGGTTGAGGCTGGGGTGGTGAAGTCGCTAAGTCGCCCGATTAAAATTCTGGCGCGGGGGGACCTCGGTCATCCCCTGTCAGTAAAGGCAAACAGGTTCTCCGCTGCCGCTAGAGCCAAGATTGAGGCGGCGGGGGGCACCGTGGAGGAGATGGGACATGCGGCAGAGTCAAGCTGACTCGGCGCTGGCGCCGCAACCCAGAGCCAGACGGCCGGGGCAGGGAGGAAGGTCAACCAGACCGCGACTCTTGCAGGCAATGTTAGATGCCTTTCGTCTGCCTGACTTGAGGCATCGCATCCTCTTCACCGTCGGCTTACTGGTGGTCTTTCGTTTTGTGGCCCACGTGCCCCTGCCCGGGGTGGATACGGCTGCCATGCAGCAGCTCTTTCAGAACATGCCGATACTGGGCATGCTCGACCTGTTTAGCGGCGGTGCCATGAGGCAGTTCAGCGTGGCTGCCATGGGGGTTTACCCCTATATTACCGCTTCCATCATTATGATGCTCTTAACGCCGGTTATCCCCCGCCTCCAGGCCCTGTCCCAGGAGGGAGAGGCCGGGCGAAACCGGATTAATCAGATAACTCACTGGCTCACGGTGCCTCTGGCGGGTCTTCAGGGTTACGCGCAGATTGTAATATTGCAGCGGGCTGACCCTCCGGTGCTGGCCAGTACCGCCAACATGACCATCGCCACCATGGTTATTTCCATGATAGCCGGCACCATGTTCCTGGTCTGGCTGGGAGAATTGATTACCGAGAATGGTATCGGTAACGGGATATCAATAATCATCTTCGGGGGTATTGTCGCCAAGTTCCCTGAGCTTATCGGACAGAGTTCTCTGGCGGTACAGGGAGGACAGGGCGCCGGTGTGACTGGTTATTTTGTAATAATCCTGATTGCGATTGTGGCTATAGTTGTCTTTACCGAGGCGCACCGGCGGATTCCGGTGCAGTACGCCAAGAGCGTTTTTCGGGGCGGTCGTATGTATCGGCAGGCGGGCTCGACCCATATCCCGTTGCGGGTAAATACCGCCGGGATGATACCGCTTATCTTTGCCATGTCAATCGTTATGTTCCCCGGCATGATTGCCAGCTATTTCGCGGCGCCAGCCGGGGCTGACCCCAATTTTGCTAACACGGTACAGAACCTGTTTAACTCCCAGGGAGGCTTGTATTGGGGGTTATTCTTTGTGCTGACGATGGCTTTTGCCTTCTTCTACACGATGGTAATCTTTCAGCAGCAGGACCTACCGGGGACATTGCAGCGCCAGGGCGGTTTTATCCCGGGCATCAGGCCGGGGAGGCATACCTCTGAGTATCTAAACCAGGTTATCAAACGTATTACCTGGGCGGGCGCCCTGTTTCTGGCGGTGGTGGGTATCGTGCCCTTTATCGCACAGAATGTAACCAATGTTCAGGTAATTCAGCTCTCCAGTATGGGCCTGATTATCGTGGTCGGGGTGGTGCTGGATACTATGAAGCAGATAGAAGCCCAGCTCGTGATGCGCCGCTACGAAGGTTTTATAAAATGATCGCGGGGTATAACTCGTTAGAAGATTTTATAAAATGGTCGAAGGGCATAACTCGTTAGAGGGTTTTATAAAATGGTCGCGGGGCATAGCTCGTGAGAGGGTTTTATAAAATGGTCGAACGGTTTAACTTGGAACAGGGTTTTAATAAGTAACAAACTCAGTGTAGTATGTAGGAAACTTTATAAATAGGGAGAGGTTGGTGTATATTATTCTTCTGGGGCCGCCCGGTGCCGGTAAGGGAACGCAGGCAGCCCATGTTGCGCAGAGTTTGAAGCTGGCTCATGTTGCTTCCGGAGACCTGTTTCGTCAGGCGCTGGAGCAGGGAACAGACCTGGCGCTAAAGGCCAGGTCCTATATGGAGGCGGGGAAGCTGGTTCCTGATGAGCTTACGGTGAGCATGGTCTTGGAGCGGCTTAAAGCGCCGGATTGCGAGACCGGGGTGGTTCTTGACGGCTTTCCCCGGAACCTGAAACAGTCGGAGGCGTTGGATAAGGCCTTAAGTGGGCAGAACAGGTCTATCGACTGGGTGGTATATATTAAGGTCTCCGAGGAAGAAGTCCTGAGGCGCCTGGGCGGACGCTGGATTTGTCGCAGCTGTCAACTGCCGTATCACGCTACGGAGTCCCCGCCCCGGGTTCAGGGCAGGTGTGACAGGTGCGGCGGCGAGCTTTACCAGCGCCCTGATGATAATGTCGAGACAATTAAAAAGCGGCTGGCGGTGTATGCTCAGGAGACGGCGCCCCTTATTGACTATTACGCCCAGAGGGGTAAGTTAATAGAGGTCGATGGAGAGGGGGGGCCGGAGGCCGTGGGCGAGAGAATAATCGCGGCCCTGAAGCGAGGTACCGGGGCGGGATGAGTATTATCATCAAGTCAGACCGTGAGATTGCGGCTATGCGTGAGGCAGGCCGGGCTGTGGCTCTGGTGCTCAGGATATTGGCTGGAGAGCTAAAAGCCGGCATAAAAACCAGGGAGTTGGATGCTATCGCCGCCCGGGAGCTGGAGAGGCTGGGAGCGAAGCCGTCGTTTAAGGGCTACCGGGGTTTTCCAGCCAATCTCTGTGTCTCGGTAAATGACGAAATAGTGCACGGCATTCCGGGAGAGCGTGTCCTGGCTGAGGGTGATATCGTGTCCCTTGACCTGGGGGCAATTGTTGACGGTTTTCAGGGTGATGCCGCGCTTACGGTAGGTATCGGCGAGATTAGCCCTGAGGCAGAACGGTTGCTAGAGACTACCAGGGCGGCGTTGCAGGCCGGGGTTGATATGGCTTATGCTGGGGCTAGGCTGGGGGATATCTCGGCGGCCATTCAGCAGTATGCGGAGTCAAGAGGCTACGGCGTGATTCGTGAGTATACGGGGCATGGCATTGGCCGCGAGATGCACGAAGAACCGCAGATACCTAATTTCGGACAGCCGGGAACCGGGTCGCTGTTGAGGCGGGGCATGACCCTGGCGCTGGAGCCGATGGTGAGTATCGGTGATTGGCGGACGCGGCTTGATGGTAACCGCTGGACGGTGCTTACCGCCGACGGGAGTCTGTCGGCGCATTTTGAAGATACCGTGGCCATTACTGATGACGGAGCGGAGATACTTACGGTTGTATAGAGGGGTAGGTTATGCCCAAGAAAGAGGCTATTGAGGTTGAGGGGACGGTAGTGGAACCACTGCCTAATGCCATGTTTCGCGTCGAGCTGCCGAACGGTCATCAGGTGCTGGCTCATATTTCGGGAAAGATAAGGTTGCATTACATCAGAATATTACCGGGGGACAGGGTGCTGGTCGAGCTCTCCCCTTATGATTTGAATCGGGGTAGGATTACCTACCGTTTGAAGTAGTGGGAGTTTAAAGTGAAAGTCAGAGCTTCAGTCAAGGTTAGATGTGAAAAGTGTAAGGTGATTAAGCGGCGGGGGGTGCTCAGGGTCATCTGCTCCAACCCCCGGCACAAGCAGAGGCAGGGCTAGATGTCTGCCGGAGTAAGGAGGGAGTCCTGATGCCACGTGTTGCCGGTGTTGATATACCCAGAAATAAGCAAATATGGGTAGCGTTGCAGTATATCTACGGTATCGGCCCAACCTTGAGCCAGAAGATTCTGGCTGAGGTGGGTATTGATGCTACTACCAAGGCGGATAATCTTACCGAGGACGAGGTTAACCGCCTTCGTGAGACTATTGACCACGGCTATCTTGTTGAGGGTGACCTGAGAAAGGAAGTCAACTTCAACGTAAAACGCCTCATCGAGATTGGCAGTTATCGTGGTCTGAGGCATCGTTATGGCTTACCGTCCAGGGGGCAGCGGACCCGGACCAACGCCCGGGCGCGGCGCGGGACCCGTAAGACGGTAGCCGGTAGAGGTAAGAGACGCGGCGTGGCTAAGAAGTAGCCTGGCCCGTGATGTATAATATCAGGAGGCAGAATGGCACAGAAGAGGCGAGCTAAAGGCAGGAGGCGGGAACGTAAGTCGATTCCCGCTGGCCGGGCGTATATTCAGTCCACCTTCAATAACACCATCGTGACGCTTACTGACCCCAAGGGGAATGTTATCGCCTGGGGTAGCTCCGGCACCGCCGGATTCAAGGGGTCGCGTAAGGGCACTCCCTATGCCGCCCAGCTGGCGGCTCGTGATGCGGCACGGAGGGCTATGGAGCATGGCTTGCGCCAGATTGAGGTTTATGTTAAAGGGCCGGGCAGTGGTCGTGAAGCGGCGATTCGCTCGCTGCAGAGCTCCGGGCTCTATATTACGAGTATCAGGGACGTAACGCCTATTCCGCATAATGGCTGTCGTCCCCCGAAGAGAAGACGGGTGTAGGGAAAATGGCAAGATATACAGAAGCAGTTTGTCGGTTATGTCGGCGTAGTGGCGAGAAGCTGATGCTTAAGGGTGGCCGGTGCCTGACGCCTAAGTGTGCCATGGAGCGGCGGGCAAAACCACCGGGGCAGCAGCTTGGTCGTCGTCGGCGGGTTTCTGACCGTGGTTTTCAGTTGAGAGAGAAGCAGAGAGTCCGTTATATCTATGGCATGCTGGAGAGGCAGTTCCGGCGCTTTTTTGCTCAGGCTGAGAAGCAGCCGGGTATTACCGGCGAGAATCTACTGGTGCTCCTGGAGAGGCGGCTGGACAATGTCGTCTATCGTCTGGGCTTTGCCGATTCCCGTTCCCAGGCACGTCAGCTGGTGCGGCACGGGCATGTCTTACTCAATGGTCGTAAGACCGATATTCCGTCCTGTCTGGTTAAAGAGGGTGATGAGATTAGCTGGCGGGAGCGCAGCGCCAAAACGGGATACTATGCTGAAGTAGCCAAGAGCATTGAAGCCAAATCGGTTCCCGGCTGGCTGAGCCTGGACAGGCAGCGCCTGGTTGGTCGGGTTGTCTCCCCGCCCACCCCTGATGAAATCGAGACTCAGTTCGAGATAAAGAATATAGTCGAGTACTACTCGCGTTAGGTCGGCGAGTGAGGAGGGAGTAGTTGTCTCGCTTAGTAATACCCAATATTGAGTGCGTTGAGAGCCGGGATAATTTTGGCCGCTTTCTGGCGGAGCCGCTGGAGAAGGGATTTGGGATCACCCTGGGTAACTCCTTACGCAGGGTGTTGCTCAACTATCTGCCCGGGGCGGCGGTAACCAGTATCAGCATTGAAGGCATACAGCACGAATTTTCGACTATTCCCCACATCAAAGGAGATGTCACCGAGTTCATCCTTAATGTCAAGGAGCTGCGCTTAATCCCTGTTTCCGGAGAGCCGGGCAAGCTGGTATTGGATGTCGCCGGCGAGGGTCGGGTCTGCGCTGCGGACATTAAGCCGTCGACGGACTTTGAGGTTGCCAATCCGGAGCTACATCTGGCGACCCTTGATTCGCCCGAGGCTAAGCTCTACGTGGAGTTTGGCGTGGAGCTGGGTGCTGGCTACCGGCAGGCCGAGTCCAGAGAGGACCTGCCCATAGGCACCATTCCGATAGATGCTATCTTCACCCCGATACGGAAGGTGAATTTCACCGTGGAGGCGGCCCATGGTGGTGAGGGGGCTAACCGCGAGCGGTTACACTTGGAGGTGTGGACGGACGGGGCCATGGCGCCGGTCGAGGCGGTGAGCCGCAGTGCCGCGATTCTGGTGGAGCAACTGACGCCTTTCGTTAGCTGTGCTCTGGCTGTCGAGGCTAAGGTAGAGGAGCAGCGGGTTCGTTTGTCCATTCCGGAGGAGCTTTACAATATGCCGGTGGACAGGCTGGACTTATCGGTGCGGACGATGAACTGTCTGCGGCGGGGCGGTATCGAAACGGTGGGGCAGGTCATCAGTAAAGGAGATAGGGGGCTGATGGCTCTACGTAATTTCGGTGAGAAGTCCAGTCAGGAGATAGAGGAGCGTCTTAGAGATCTGGGTCTGTCGCTGGCTCCTCCGCCGGAGGAATCGGTCGCACCCTCTGAGGAAGGGCAGGTAGATGAGACATAGAGTTGTGGGGAGAAGGTTAGGCAGGTCTTCGGGGCACCGGAGAGCACTGTTCCGGGGACTGGTGACCGACCTTTTGGGCTACGAGAAGATTACCACTACCGAGGCTAAAGCCAAGGAAGTGCGCGGTCTGGCTGATAAGATGATTACCCTGGGTAAGAAGGGAGGCCTGCCCGCCCGTCGGCAGGCACTGACCTTTGTTCTGGATGAAAAGACGGTTGACAAGGTTTTTTCCTACCTGGCCCCGAGGTATGCTGAACGGAGTGGGGGCTATACCCGTATCGTCAAGCTGGGACCCAGACTGGGCGATGGCGCCTCTATGGTTCGGCTTGAGCTGGTTGAGTGAAGAAGGATTTTCCTGTGGCAGCCGCTACCAAGGTTGTCTTAATAATTGAATACGAGGGCACGCGCTATCACGGTTTCCAGTTGCAGCCTAGGCTGCCCACCATTCAGCGGGAGCTGGAGCGGGCGCTGGGTAAGCTTACCGGCAGCCGGCGGCGGGTGGTGGCGGCCAGCCGGACTGATGCCGGGGTGCACGCCAGAGGGCAGGTGGTTAGCTTCAGAACCGGGTCAAGCCTGCCGGCACCGACCTTTGTCACCGGGCTGAACCACTACTTACCGGAGGATATTGCGGTCAGGGCGGCATACCGGGTAGACGATTCGTTTCATGTCCAGCGTGATGCCGTCAGCCGGGAATACAGTTACTATGTATTGAACAGCCAGACCCGCTCTCCACTGGGGAGGGTGACTTCTTATCTGGTGTCGGGTCGGCTGGATATTGAGGCCATGAATGGGGCCTGCCGGCTTCTGTTGGGCGAGCACGACCTGGTTTCGTTTGCCAGCCGCATGGAGGTCGGGGAGAGAAGCACGCTGCGGAATATACTTCGAGCCGGGG
>Ga0307379_10014670_pt1 | contig 10084 bp, 7 predicted proteins | sample UN2MG_FD_202237 | JGI IMG/M metagenome (GOLD analysis project Ga0307379, IMG submission 202237) | Soil microbial communities from Risofladan, Vaasa, Finland - UN-2 | ecosystem: Environmental > Terrestrial > Soil > Coastal area > Acid sulfate soil | place: Finland: Risofladan, Vaasa | collected... | reverse complement strand
GACAAATCCGCCTGGGGCTTCGAGCTGTGCCGGCGCGTGAATTCGCCCCGTTTCAAGATGTTGTATGACATCTACCACATGCAGATCATGGAAGGCGATTTGATTGCCACGATCAAGAAGAACATTCAGTACATTGGCCACTTCCATACCGCGGGCGTGCCGGGCCGTCACGAGCTCGACGAGAACCAGGAGATCTACTATCCTGCCGTGGCCAGAGCGATTGCCGAGACGGGCTACCAGGGCTATGTGGCCCATGAGTACTCCCCCACGCGCGACCCGCTGCAATCGCTGGTTCAGGCCGTCAAGGCTTGTGATGTATGAGTGTGCCGTTGGAAGGAGCAAAACACGTGAAGACATCACCATACGAGCTGACCCGGCGCACCTTTGTACAGGGAATGGCTGGCCTGGCTTTCGCATCTTCGAGCTTGGCCGCTGGCAAGAGTGATAGACCGTCCACGCCATGGATCGCTGCGTGTCGCGACAACCTCTTGAAAGTGACGAAAAAGCCTGATTGCTGGTCGGCGATGAAGGAACTGGGAGTTGCAGGCGTCGAAGTCGAGGTAGATCCTGCTCTTACCTGTCCGTCTCTCTACGGTGCGGACAAGACATACAGCCTGGCCACCGCTTTGGGCCTTCGGGCCCTTAAGGACCGGCTCTCCAAAGAAGGGCTTGCTGTCACGTCGTTTCTTATGAGCAACCGGTTCGACGAGCGTCTTGACGAAGAACTGGACTGGACCAGAAAGCTGGTCAAGGCCGCCCAGGAGCTGGATGTGAAGGTTATTCGCATCGATGTTGTTTCTCGCCGAACCAAGGGCGAAGAATTCTTCTCCTTCGCCGTCAAGGTCTGCAAACAGCTCTGTGACATCGCGCAGGGCACTTCCGTTCGCTACGGAATCGAAAACCACGGCAGCACGACGAATGACCCGCAGTTTCTGCAGAGACTTTTCGATGCCGTGGACTCGCCGCACCTTGGGCTGACCCTCGATACGGCCAACTTCTACTGGTATGGGCATCCGCTCGACGAGTTGTACAAGAACTTTGAGCGATTTGCTCCGAAGGTCTTTCACACGCATTGCAAGAGTATTCGGTATCCCGAGGACAAGAAGAACGTCCGGCGGCCGATGGGCTGGGAATACGGCAAGTATGCGTGTCCCATCTATGAGGGCGACATCGATTTTCAGAAAGTCACAGCGATTTTGCGCAAGGCAAATTACCGTGGAGCCCTCTGCCTCGAAGATGAATCCCTCGGAAAATATCCCGAGGCTGAACAAACAGAGGTTATCAAGAGAGAGATTGCCTTGTTGAAAAAACTCGGCAGAATGGAGGCTTAATTATGCAGTTGAATCGCCGTCGTTTTGTTGAATTGGCCGGCGGGGCCGGCATGTTGTCCATCGTGTCCGGCTGCCGCTCGATGCCGGGCGGGTCACGGGCAAGCTCACGTCACTCGCGCGTCAGCGCCGAAGAGCTGGACAAAGCCGCCGAGAAGCCGGTCCTGCAGTTGGCCGGCCTCAACGCGCCGCTGGTGATACAGTCGATCGAGTTGCTGCAAAAAGGGCGAGACTGCTTTGTGCGCGTCCGAACCAAAGACGGCGCCGAAGGTGTTGCCGTCACGAATGGGAGGGAACAGGTTCTGCACCCGATATTGAACAGGCTGGTCATCCCCTACTTCATCGGCAAAGACGCCCGCGATCTCGAAACGCACCTTTGGGAGGTGTACAGGTACCAGAGCAACTACAAGCTCCAGGGACTGGCGCTGTGGTGTCCCGTGGCCTGGGTGGAGCTCGCTCTGCTGGATATGATGGGCCGAGTGACGGGAAAGTCCATGGGCCAGTTGCTCGGCGGGGTGGTGCGTCAAGAGGTCCCATTCTACATAGCCAGCGGACGCCGGGATTCGACGCCGCAAGAGGAGGTGGAATACCTTGCCTCGCTGGTGGAAGAGACAGGGGCCAAAGCCGTGAAGTTCAGGGTCGGCGGGCGCATGAGCAGGAATGCCGACGCCATGCCCGGCAGGACCGAGAAGCTGATACCGCTGGCTCGAAAGACCTTGGGCGACGCCATCGACATCCACGCCGACTCGAACAGCTCGTACGACCCGCCGAAGGCCATCGAAGTCGGACGGATGCTGGAAGACATTGGCGCCGTCTATTTCGAGGAGCCATGCCCCTTCGACCATCTGGAGGATACAAAGAAGGTCGCCGATGTCCTGACGATACCGGTGGCGGGGGGCGAGCAGGAATACAGCGAGCGGCGGTTCCGCTGGATGATCTACAATCGGGGGGTGGACATCGTCCAGCCCGACCTTCACTACTACGGCGGCTTGATTCGTTCCACGCGTGTCGCGCGCATGGCCGCTCTGGCGGGGATGCCGACGACGGTTCATATTTCGGGCGGCTTCGGATTCGTTTACATGCTGCACTTCGCCTCCCTCACGCCCGATATCGGCCGGTATCAGGAATACAAGCAGAACATCGAGAAATACAACGGCTGGTTCGCTCGTCCTTTGGAGGTCAGGAACGGCGCGATGACGGTTCCTCAAGGGCCCGGCGTTGGAATCGTCGATATCGCCGAAGTGCTCAAAGGCGCCAGGCCATTTGCGTAAACCAAAGGCTTTGGCTTTCATGGGAGAGTAATATGGTTAAGAGACACTTATTGCCATGTTTGGGGCTGATCGTCTTGGTGATGGCGTTGGCCGGCTGTGGACCCGCTGCGTTTCAGGTGGAGCTGGTGCCGACCAGCCAGGAGCTCGAAGAGACCCAGATACAAAGGGACGAGGGTCTGTTCGTTCTCGACAAGATCGCCATCATCGACGTGGACGGCCTGATGGTGAACAGACAAAGACAGGGATTCATGCGATCGGGCGAGAATCCGGTGAGCCTGTTCATCGAGAAACTGGACAAGGCCGCCGCGGACCGGTCCGTCAAAGCGGTGGTCCTTCGTCTGGATTCTCCCGGCGGAACGGTCGCGGCCAGCGATATCATGTATCACAGCCTGCGCGAGTTCAAGCATAAGACGTCAAAGCCGGTTGTTGCTTGTGTGCTGAGCCTGGGGTGCAGCGGCGCGTACTACTTAGCGTGCGGCTGTGATGCCATCATGGCCCAGCCGAGCAGTGTCACCGGCAACATCGGGACGGTATTTCAGACGATCAGCGTCGCCGGGACAATGGAGAAAATAGGAGTCAAGGCGGTCACGATCAAGAGCGGAGAATTGAAAGACCTCGCGTCGCCCCTGCACGATCTGAGCGATGAGGAACGCCGGGTATTGGAAGGGATTATCGAGGACTTCTCGAATCAGTTTTTCGACGTCGTGCGGGAAGGCCGAAAAAACATGGGTGAACAGAAGCTGCGCGAAGTGGCCGATGGCCGAGTCTTCACCGCCGAACAGGCTTTGCAGGAAGGACTCATCGACAAGATCGGATACCTCGCAGATGGAATCGAATGGGCCAAGGAAGCGGCGGGCGTCCACAAGGCAAAAGTCGTCATCTATCATCGCCCGCTGGGCTACGTGCCGAATGCGTACGGCGTAGCGGCAAGCTCCGCGAGCGGCATCGGACCGCTGATCAACGTCGAATTGCCCGACTGGCTGAATTCGGGCGGCGCCCAATTCCTGTACCTCTGGCAGCCGGGGGTGCAGTAAGATAGTCAGACGGCCTTGGGGCCTCGCCTGTCCGATCCGGCGTAAAGAACAAGAGGGGCAGGAGAGGTGATTCAAGACTCGACAGGCGAGGTGTGAAATAACAACGGCATGTCAAATTCAAATCAGCGAGTTGGAGATAAGACGATGAGATTGCGGATTGTTTTGTGGCTTTCGGTCGTTGCCCTGGTTTCGATTAGTCTTTCGTGCCGAGTGCAACCCCAGATGACACCGAGCATCAAGCCGGCTTTGGGTGCTCTCAATGTCCAGTACAGTCAGAATACCCCCGCGATTCCCCAGTACGAGGTGTTTGAAATCGCTTTCAAGCACGAAGCCGACTACGCCAATCCCTTCTTCGATGTCACCATCGAGGTTGTCTTCACCTCCCCCTCAAAAGAACAGTCTCGCGTGGGCGGATTTCACTACGGTTCCTCCTCAGAGCCGACCATCGAGAAGAATAGCGTTGCGACTGCCAAAGGCCAAAGGCAGCAGGTCTCCTACCTCTTTGACAAGCAGGACCTGTGGAAGGCGCGCTTCGCGCCTTCGGAGCCTGGCCGATGGACATACGATTTTGTCTTCAGGAACGTGCAAGGACAAGAGTCGCGCGGCAAAGGAGCCTTCACCTGCATCAAAGGACGCAAGCCCAAACCGGGCTTTGTCCGTCTGCACGCAACGAATCGTTTCCGATTCGTGTTCGATGACGGAAGCCCTTATTTCCCCATTGGATTGCAGGACTGCTGGGGCGATAATTCGGGGACCGGCTCGGTGCTCGATCAATGTGCAATGGAAGGCCCGTTTCGCACGGACCTGAAAGATCCGCCGGCCCTGCCCGACGGGCCCATGTTTGTTCGCGGGCCGGCCGAAAATCCGCAAAACGCCGATCTCTATCTGCGATACTTCTCGCAATGCGGGTTCAATCTGTATCGCTTCAGCCAGCAGAACTGCTCCTACTCGCTCAACGATGATCTGGACCACTATCTCGTGCAGCAAGGGGTCATGACCGACGAGCTGCTCATCTGTGCGCGCAAGTATGGCTTCAGCATTTTCTATGGCATCTTCGGCTTTCAGAAAGCACTCAACGACGAGCCGAACGAGGCGAACATGTCGAAGGTCAAGAGATTCATCAAGTACAGTGTCGATCGCTGGGGAGCTTACGCGGACTTCTGGGAATTCCTCAACGAGCAGCACGCCGACAAACGCTGGTATGAAATCGTGATTCCCTATCTCAAGTCCATCGATCCATACAACCATCCCATCACCACAAGCTGGGAGAAGCCCGAGATCGACGGCATCGAGATTAGCGCTCCGCACTGGTATCAACGAGAAGACGAGCTGCAGTCGGATGCGGTCACCGCGAGCAGGGCGAGGAATTGGAAGAAATACGATAAGCCCGTCGTGGTGGGCGAGCAGGGCAACCGCATCGACCGCAAGAATCCTCCCGCTCCCGGCGTTGGCGGCGTGTGGGACGATCGTTCCGCCCTGCGGATGCGCATCCGAAACTGGACGGCACTTTTCAACGAGATAACATTCATCTTCTGGAATACCAGCTACGCCCGGGACGGCCACAACATGAACATTTGGCTGGGACCCAAAGAGCGCGAATACGTGCGAGCGATGCAGGACTTTGCATACAGGCTCGATAAAGATGTGCGGATGGTTCCCGTGGATGTATCGCAGCCCGAAAAAGTCCGCGCTTATGCTTTGGCTTCACCCGAAAGGGCGGGCGTTTATCTGCACCACTTTGCCAGCCACAGCGAGCCGGTGCGCGGCGTCCGAATCGGTCTCGATGTCCCCACGACGGCCAAGGGCTACTGGTACTGCCCCGAGAATGCGGCGATCCTCGGGGTAATAGACCTGGCGAAAAGGACAGACACAATTGACGTCCCGGCCTTCACGGTGGACATTGCGCTTTTGATCACGCCCGATGGACCGCCCGACATCGATGCTGACGGCAAAGCCAATCATCTCGACCCGGATGACGACAACGATGGCGTGCCCGATGTGGAGGATGCGTTTCCCCTCGACCCGGAGGAGTGGCAGGACAAGGACAATGACTGGATCGGCGACAATCTCGATGCCGATGACGACGGCGATGGTATCGGAGACGACCACAACGGCAATGGCATTGCGGACCACGAGGAGCTGGACTTCGATGGCGACGGAGTCGATAGAGCTAAGTCCGTCCCATGGGACGTCTTCCCGTTTAACCCGAAAGAATGGCAGGATACCGACGGTGACGGCATAGGCGACAACGCCGATACCGACGACGACAACGACGGATTCAGCGACCGCGAGGAAGCAAGGCGAGGGACGGACCCAAAGAACAAGTTGAGCTTCCCGATTGGCCGTTTGTAGTGTGCCCGTAAGGGCATTTTCGGAGATAACGCCTTATGGCGTCACTACGAACCGGGCTAAAGAACCGGATGCTTCAGGTGAAACGAGGTGGCGTCCTGATACGCTTTCGCCACGGCCAGCAGCTTCTCTTCGCCAAAAAGCCGGCCGATGAACGTAATGCTGCTTGGCGTCCCTTCCTTTCTTAATCCGTTGGGAAGAACAACAGCAGGGTGTCCCGTCAAGTTCGTCAGCAAAAGGTTCTGTCCCAGGGAGGGGCCCAGGTAAACGTCGATGCCGCTCAGCCGCTCGCGCATGGCCTCGATGACCAGCGTTCGCAGCCGGTTCGCCTGGACGTACTCGACCGCCGGCACCATTCGGGCTTCGCGAAACCGGTTGGGCCATGCGTTCTTGATTTGCCGGACCAGAAGGTCGTCCCGGTGGCTTCGTGTGAGCTCATCAAACGCCGCCGCCGCTTCGACACTGAGAATGAACCCCATCGCCTCGATAGGATAATCGGGTAGCTCAATCGGAACCAAATCGAAACCCAGTTTCCGTAGCGCGTCAAGTGTCGCTTCGTCGTTGGCCTTCCACTGTTCGTCCTTTCGTTCCTTCTCGAAATCGCTCTTGAGGTAGCCGACGTTGAGGCCCTTCAACTCTTGGGCCGCGTCCCAACTGAAAGGCAAATCCACGACGGTGGTGTCTTTGCCGCCGGGGCCGTAAATGGCGTCAAGGACAATCGCGCAATCTTCTACAGTGCGGCATATCGGGCCTATCTTGTCCATGCTCCAGCTCAGCGCCATCGCGCCGTATCGGCTGACGCGCCCGAACGTCGGCCGCAGACCCGTCACCCCGCAGACCGTGCAGGGCGAGACAATCGAGCCCAGCGTCTCTGTCCCTATCGAGAAGCCCACGAGACCCGCGGCGGTCGCGGCGGCCGGCCCTGCCGATGAGCCGCTGGAGCCTTCTTCCGGATTCCAGGGGTTCCGGGTCTTTCCGCCGAACCAGACCTCGCCCCAAGCCAGCGCGCCGAGGGTCAACTTTGCTACCAGCACAGCGCCTGCCTCCTGCAAACGCCTCACGACGGTCGCGTCAAGATCGATCACCTGGTCCTTGTAAGGCATCGCCCCCCAGGTGGTCTTGTACCCCTTGACGGCCAGAAGGTCTTTGGCGCCCCACGGAATTCCGTGCAGAGGCCCCCGGTAGCGGCCGGCCGCGATATCCTCGTCGGCTCGCCTTGCCTGCTCCCGCGCCAGCTCCTCGGTCAACGTGACGACGCACTGGAGCCGGGGGTCGTATCGTTTGAGCCTCGCCAGATACATGTTCGTAAGCTCGACGGAGCTGACTCGGCGCGACTTGATAAGCCCCGCCAGGTCGGTGACGGGCCAAAAGGCCACTTCCTCAAGGTCGGAAGGGACCTCCAGATTTTTGCTCAGGCTTATCCGCATCGGCCGGCGCTGCTTGTCGAATTCCATACCGGCCGGTACTGGATCGAATCGCAGCGCCGGCGCGACGCTGTTGTCCAAAGCCACCGTTCGCAGCTTCTGATAGATTTCGAGATACTTATTGATCCCCTCCAGCATCAAGTCCCGTTCGGCGTCCGTGAACTCCAGGCCGGCCAGTTGCTCGGCTTGCTGGAGCATTTCTTTGGTGATCTTTTGCGCCTGCTGCTCCTGGGCCTGAGCCCAGAGAGTCTCAGTGAGCAAAGTCGAGCTTAATCCGAGGCCGGAAAGACAAGCCGTAAAGGTCCGGCGTGACAGTTGCTTTCTTCCAGGGCGGCTTGTGGATTGCGAGACATTCGGCATAAGGGTCACCTTTCCTTTTGTTCCGAGATTATCGGTTGGCCTTCAGGCACCATCATGTTACACTCTCGGCATGAATAAGAATAGCACATGGTTCTTTTCTGTGTTCTTCGGAATTTTGCTGGCCTCGGCTGCCGAGGGGCAGGACTGGACGCGTTTTCGAGGTCCGAACGGACAAGGCATAAGCGACGCCACGACGATCCCGATCAAATGGACGCAAAGCGACTTTAACTGGAAGGCAACCCTGCCGGGCGGCGGACATGGCTCGCCGGTCGTCTGGAAAGACAAGGTATTCCTGACCTGCGAGGATCCCAATTCCCCCGGCGGTATGCTCCTAACTCTTGGAGTCTCCGATGGCCATACCTTGTGGAGCAGGCGATACAAGCTCACCGACTATCGCCACCACAATGACAACTGCCTCGCCGTGTCCACGCCCGCCGTCGATGCACAGCGCGTTTACGTCCTCTGGCAGACCAGCAGCGAGGTAATTCTGGCAGCGCTGGATCACGATGGCCGGCCGGTATGGCAGCGCGATTTCCCGGGTATTTATTCCCGGTTCGGCCCCGGGACTTCGCCCGCGCTTTTGGGTGACATCGTCGTGTTCAGCCACGAGCACTGGGCAGAAGGGCCGGAGGGCGGCAAGCACCAGAGCTCATGGATCGCCCTGGACTGCAAGACCGGCCGGACGCGCTGGACGACCAGTCGCAACAGCGCGGAGATATCCTACTCGACGCCCTGTGTCTATGCCCCCGATGGCCGCGAGCCTCAGTTGATTTTCACAAGCTGGGCTCACGGCGTAACCGGCGTCGAGCCGCAAACGGGGCGAGTGACATGGGAAGCTCAGTCGGTCCTGCCTGCTCGCGTCGTCAGCTCCCCGGTCCTTGCGGACGACATGATCATCGGCACGTGCGGCAAAGGCGCCGCGGGCCTGCAATTATCCGCGGTCCGACCAGGCTCGGCGGACGATCCCGCCAGCGCCGGCCTGGTTTACAAGTGCATCGGCAAATCCGCCCCCTACGTCCCGACCCCCTTAGCCAAAGATGGCTTGCTTTTCACCTTCCACGACCAGGGCGATGTCTCGTGTCTGAACATCAAGGATGGGCAGGTGCTCTGGTCCCAGAAGCCCGGCGGCAAGTTCTACGGCTCGCCCGTCTGGGTCAACGGCCTGCTCTACTGCATCAACAGGGCAGGGGAGGTCCTGGTCATCAGGGCGGCTGCCACCTACGAGCTATTGGCCATCAATCCCCTGGGCGAGGCGAGCCAGGCTACACCCGCCGTCGCGGATGGCAAGATGTACCTTCGCACCTGGTCCGGCCTGATTTCCATCGGCGGCCCATCCCGCCCCGTCGCCGAACGCCGCCAGTGAAAGTAGCATGTCATTGCGAGGAGCGCAGCGACGCGGCAATCTTCTATTTCACATTTTTCTCGGGAAATCCATGCCAAACAGACCCGCGTGTGCTAAACTAAATGTCAAAGTTGCCGTAGCGAGCCAGTACAAAAAGAACGCAGGGCGTGTCCGGCAGTACTGACGGATCGCACACGCGGACTCTTTAATGAAACGGAGAATCAAGCAGCATGTCCCAACATAACGGATAGGGTAACCTCAATTTGACCCGAAAGAGTCCCCGGCAGAAGAAAATTCTGAGGCGATGCAAGATGGGGAATGTGTGTATTATGTTGATGGCACCTGCCTCTTGGGTGAAAGAGATTATTTCACATCCTAACACACCGGCATATATTCAGGCTGTCGCCCCTGTAATAGCGACTGTGGCGGGGTTCAACTACGTTAGGAAGAGAGCAGCAGAACGAAAGTTTGACTTGGTTATCAGGACATATAAATACTGCCTTGAAGCTTGCGATGTTCTAATGCATCTAAAGCAGGCTCCTGCTCTATTTGGAAACCGCGATAAGGTACAAGAATTCCAAGACATCAAGCGAGAAAACTGTGCTCACGTTGTTTCACAGTATGCTGAATCTTATTTGAATTCTTTGAGTGGGAACCAGGAGCTGTTTGATAATTTGTATGACTGCTACGCGGAAATGCGATTATTTTTCAAAGAAGCGAAGGAAGAAACCAAGCCTATCGAAGACTTGCTGTGGTCAAGAAACAGAATAGTAGAGCTGTTACAGACTCTAAAACAGAGTAGAGTACTGATAGAGAATCTGGCTGGCCAAAGGCAGGACGCGATCATAAGGATAATACGAGACGCAATGGTGCAGGTATGGGAAGACATAGAATTGGCTGATTGGCAGCAAGCTCTGAGCAGGTCGCTGCTTTAGGGGTCTCCGCGGACACCACAATCCACTGATTTACCCTGCTA
>Ga0307379_10014667_pt1 | contig 10086 bp, 9 predicted proteins | sample UN2MG_FD_202237 | JGI IMG/M metagenome (GOLD analysis project Ga0307379, IMG submission 202237) | Soil microbial communities from Risofladan, Vaasa, Finland - UN-2 | ecosystem: Environmental > Terrestrial > Soil > Coastal area > Acid sulfate soil | place: Finland: Risofladan, Vaasa | collected... | reverse complement strand
GGAAAAGTTCTCGCTTCTATAAGTATTTCTGGGCCAGCATTTAGAATAGATGAAAGTAATATACCGAATATAGCTAAAAAAGTCAAAGAATATTGTAATTGTATTTCTGAAGAAATGGGTTACAATTTTAATCAAAACAAATATTAAATTATTTGGAGGAGAATTCAAATGTTCGATAAAGAAAAGTACGGAAAGATATTTGTTCCCTTGGTAACCCCCTTTAAGGAGGATCAGAGCGTAGACTATGAAGCAGCAGTAAGCATAGCTGAAAAATTAATCAAAGATAATCAAGCTGATTCATTAGTCTTGTCTGGAACAACCGGTGAATTTTTTACTATGAATTTCGAAGAGAGAGTAAAACTCTTTCAAGTTATTAATGAGGCTGTCGGTAATAAAATTCCATTGATGGCAGGAGTAGGATGTGCTTCTACTATTGAAACTATGACCTTGGCTAAAAAAGCGGAAGAAATAGGTTTTAAAATAATGATGGTAGTTTCCCCTTATTATTCCAAGCCCACCCAAAAAGAACTTTATACTCACTTTAAAAAAGTAGCTGAATCAGTAAATATCCCCATGATGCTTTACAATATTCCTATCTTTACAGGTGTTAATATTAAACCTGAAACAGTAGCTAAGCTTTCCCAAATAGAAAACATCATAGCCATAAAGGAAGAAGCAGAGCTTAACCCTAAACAAATGACTGAGTTTATTAATATTACCCCAGAGGATTTTGTAATTTATTGTGGAGACGATACTATGATTCTTGAAGCCTTTTCCCAGGGAGGAGCTAAAAGGATAGGAGGAATAATCAGTGGGGCTTCTCATATCATAGGAGTGCAATTAAGAAACATGATTAATATGTTCCTTGATGGAAAGGTGGAAGAAGCAGCTAAAATACAACAAAAGTATTTACCGCTATTTAGGATAATGGGACAGAATGGTCGCACTAATCCCGCCTCTCTTTTAAAAGAAGCTATGAAGATGTTGGGGTATAATGCAGGCATTCCTCGCCTACCTTTAAGTCCTGGTACCGAGGAGGAAATAGCAGAGGTTAAGAGGGTAATGAAAAGACTTGGAATAATTTCACAGAGAAATTAAAATTATCTTATGGGATATATTCTAAAAGCTAAATTCATTTATATACAAAAGCAATTTCTGTTCCAGTATTATAAAATGTTCTATAATATTCTTTTAGTTTTTAATAAGGGAGAGATATAGTTATATTAGATACAAGCGTATTTATGTATAAATATACTTTTAAAAAATATAAATAAAGTGGAGGAATGATTAATATGGATTTGAATAAATTAACTGGCATGATTGCCCCGATGGTAACTCCTTTTGATGAAAATGAGGAATTAGATTTAAATGCTACAAGAAAAGAAGTTAAGTACTTACTTAATACAGGTATAGATGGAATTAGTACAGGGGGTAGTACGGGAGAAGGCGTATTGTTATTTAATGAAGAAATTAGAAAAATAATTGAAATAATGCTGGAAGAAAATAAAAAGAAAATACCTATAGTGGCTGGAATAATTAGAAACTCAACTCGTGAAGCAATAAAAACTGGATTAATTGCAAAAAAAGCAGGGGCAGATGCTTTATTAGTTACACCCGTATTTTATCATGGCGCTACTCCAGAAGGAAATTATGAATATTATAAATTGATAGCTGAAAAAGTTGGATTGCCTACTATTGTTTATAATGTAGTTCCTACTAATCAGATAACTCCTGAAGTAATGTTAAAAATTGGCGAAATAGAAGAAGTGATCGGCATAAAACAAGTAGGAATAGAGGCCTTGGTTGCTATGGTTTATACTTGTGGAGATAGTATGAAAGTTTTTAGTGCATGTGATGATATGCTATACGGGACTTATGTCTCTGGAGCTTGTGGAGCAATTTCTGCCATGATAACAGCAGTACCAGAATTATGTGTACAACAATGGAAGGCCTTTAAGAAGGGAGATCATAAAACAGCAATGGAGATACAAAGAAAGTTATACTTTGTTTATGAAGCTTACAATTTTAGACCTTTCCCCGGTATGTTAAAAGAAATTATAAATCAGCTTGGTCGTCCAGTAGGGAAGGCAAGGAGTCCTATATTAGAGCCAAGTAAAAAAGAGAAAGAATTTATAAGGGGAAAGCTAATAAAAGCAGGTTTATTATAGCAATCCTTATTTTTTATAGTATATGTATAAAGAGTGGAAACAAGAATGAATGATATGAACATTGGCTCTTTGAAAATGAAATCCTTCTCTCGAAAAGGAAGCATTTTTCCAGATCATGATGCTGGTGTACCACATATTCCTGCAATTCAAGATGGATAAAGTTTCAGCCAGTAAGTATAGGCAGTGGATACTGACCTTCAGATTAAAATATGTGTTTGTGGCCGGTAAGATTATAAGGACTGCCAGGCAGACTATATTGAAGTTTCTGGAAGGGTATCCCTAAAAAGAAGTATTTCAGTGAAAAACTGTTAAAGAACAAGACCTGTGGATAAAGGAGAGCTTTTAAAACAGACTATCTGTGGATAGTTTAAGAGTTTACCGTTTTTAACCGAGAAAAAATAAAACTTACCTTGAAAGGTGGTGAAGAAAATATAGTAGAATCTGAATGGTGATTCGTAAATTCATCATGAAATTTATGAGGGCTTTAGATGAATTTGGCAAAAAATCTGCGTAAATATTTCAGACGCAGATTTCGAAAATTAAGGAGGGAAAAAGATGTTATTTAGAAGAAATAAGACCATTTTTGTTTTATTAATTTCCGCTTTACTTTATGTTATGGTTGTTGGCTGTGGTAGCTTTGCTGCATCCGCATCCAGTTTAAGACCTGAAGGTGTCCCTGCAGATTATCCAAACAAAGAAATTAAGTTCATTTTTGCTTTTGGTCCCGGCTCTATTACGGAAGCTTATGTTCGGATTTTATACCAAAAGGTCCAGGAGATGGAAGGTTGGGATCATGGTGTCTTATTCACCTGCAGAGAAGGAGCCAGCGGACGAATTGGTTGGTCTGCACTTGCTAACGCTAAGCCAGATGGCTACACCACCGGATTTGTCCCCACTGCGTGTTTAATTCCTTCTATTGCTGAAGATGTACCTTTTGGTTACGATAAATTTAGTTATATTTTCAATATGATGTCTGACCCCGGTGCTATCGGCGTTGCAAAAGATTCTCCTTATAAGACATTGAAAGATATTGTGGCTGCCGCTAAAGAACGTCCTGGCCAAATTATCTTTGGTGTAACTTCTATCACCGGCTCGGAAGGTTTGACTCTGAAGCTTATTCAAAAAGCTGCCGATGTTAAATTTAAAATTATAGCTTTTGATGTCGATACTGAAATATTTTCCGCAATCATTGGCAAACACATAGATGCCTTCTGTTTGAATGTAGGAGATACCACCACTTTTGTAGAAGATGGATCAGTTAAAATTTTGGCTACTGGTGATGAAAAACGTTCAGTTTTCATGCCCGATGTTCCCACTTATCAGGAATCAGGCTATGATGTTATACAGATGAACATGAGAAGTATCAGCGGCCCTGCCGGTATACCTGAGCCTATCAGACAATATCTTGAGAATTGCTTCATGGCTGCCGCAGAAGATCCTGAAGTCAAAGAAAAGGCTGCCCAAATAAAAATTCCTGTGGATAGTTTAAGAGGTGCTGATTTAAAAGCTCAATTTGGCGTAATCAATGCTAGTCTTAAGACTCTCTGGGAAAACGATCCCTGGCAATAGCAATACAATAAGAGAAATATAAATAATATTTAATTATTTCAATAAAATCAATACGATTCAAGGGGTGATTTCGAACCCCTTGAATCGTAAATTAATAAATATCCAAGGTGGGTGCGCAAATGGATGATAAGTCTACCAAAAAAATCTTTAATTATAATTATATATCAGTAATTTTTATGTATATCTTGGGTTTTATATTTTTATTTGCAACTCCCTCAATCAAGATTGCTGAGGCAAGGCTATTTCCTTATATTATCAGTATCTTGACCATTGCGTCGGCAACGCTGCTTTTATTGAAAACTTATTATCATTGGGGCAAAAAAGAAGACCCCGTTGATTTTAGTGGTACCTTATCGGCTCTATTAATGGTTGTTTTACTTCTCGTTTATATTGGAGCTATAGCAACCATAGGTTTCTATTTGGCGACGCCTTTTTTTCTGTATATATCTATGTGGATGCTCGGGCAGAAAAATATTAAACTAATCTTTGCCGTATCTTTGTTAACTCCTCTGGCTGTATATCTGTTTTTTGATCTACTTCTCAAACTTCAGATTCCACAAGGTTTCTTCTTTTCTTGATTATTAATAAGATAATAAAATTATAAATTTTTTTAAGTTTTATCAAACAAGGAGTGTGAAGCATGGATTTATTGCAGTTTTTACATTATGGTTTGGAAATATTAACTTTTACAAATATATTATGGTTGGTAATTGGAGCAGTTGTCGGTGCCATTCTTGGCGCTTTACCCGGAATGTCGGCTGATACAGGTCTCGCATTGTTTATTCCTTTGACATTTGGTTTAGACCCGATTACTGCACTTATCTCTCTGGGAGCTATTTATGTAATGGCAAGCTATGGCGGTAATATCACAGCTATATTAATCAATACCCCCGGAACATCGGATTCCTTTTTTATGACTTTTGATGGCTATCCGATGACCATACGAGGTGAAGGTCTGCGGGCAATTGGTATTAGTACGATAAGTGCTTTTATTGGGGGTATGATAGGTACTCTTGCTTTGTTATCCGTTGCGCCGCCCCTTGCTCATGTCGCAGTAAAATTCGGTCCATGGGAGTTATTCTTAACAAGGATGTTGGGTATTGTGATCATCGTTAGTCTTTCAAAGGACAAGATGCTCAAAGGTCTTTTAAGTGCTTGCCTGGGATTTTTATGTTCTATGATTGGGATGGATCGCGTCTCCGGTATTCCCCGGTTTGTTTTTGGAATTAACCAAATATATGATGAAGTACCCTTGCTGCCTGTTGTATTAGGTCTGTTTGCAGTTTCTCAGGTGCTTACGCTGGTAGCGGAAAAAAGTGAAACCATTGCTATTGATAAGTCTGCCATCCAGGGGAGTGTTTTTATCTCATTTAAGGATCTTATGGCTATGAAGGTTAATAATATAAGGGCTTCCATTATAGGTACTATTGTTGGTATCATTCCTGGTGCTGGAACGACTGTGGCTGCGGGTATCAGTTACGACCTTGCAAAAAAAACCGATCCACATCCCGAAACTTTCGGTAAAGGCAACGAACAAGGACTTGCGACGGTCTCAGCCGCAAACAATGCGGTAGTCGGGGGTTCTCTTGTACCGCTTCTGACTTTTGGGATTCCAGGTAACGGAACCTCTGCACTTTTTCTGGGTGGTCTTTACATTCACGGTTTAGCTCCCGGGATCAGATTGTTTACCACAAATGCAGAGCAAGTTTATGGTTTATTCTGGGGCTTGATATTCGCTCAGTTTTTTATTTTGATTATTGGGTTGTATGGGGCTCCCATTTATGAAAAGGTAACCAGGGTAGAAAACAATATCCTCATTCCCTTAATAGGTTCCATATGTATCTTAGGTGCGTTTATCTTTCGCTATCAAGCCTTTGATGCGTTAGTGATTGTATTTTTCGGAATCATTGGTTACTACATTAATAAGGAAAATATTCCCATAATCCCCTTTGTATTAGCTTTTATATTGGGGAAAGGTACCGAAATGCAGTTGCGAAGAGCTCTGCTCATTATGGAAGGCAGATTTGGCTCTGTATTTTTACGGCCCTTGCCGCTGGCTTTGCTGGCAATCAATCTGTTGTTCCTGACTTCACCTTTCTGGGGTGATATCAAGAAAATTATCACAAAAAATAAAAAATTGGCTGGACGTTAACCATAAATTTTCATGATTTGCGGGAAAGGAGTTTAAGTATGAATAAGATGACCAAAAAAGAGCGAATCATCGCTGCAATCAATAAACAGGAAGTTGACAGGCTCCCATTTAGTATATGGTACCATTTGCCACAGGTTGATCAGGATCCTGTTCAGCTTGCGGAGATGCAAATAGAACAGGCCCATTGTTATGATCTTGATTTTATAAAAATGATGCCTTTTGGCAACTACAGTGCGCATGATTTTGGACTCAGCGTCACTTTTTATTGTACTGAGACACAGCCCGCTTTTGAAAGAAAATTCGCAATTGAGAATGCAAAACAGTGGACAGAACTTGAGCCGCTGCCTGGTTGCTTTGGCTCACATGGCAAGCAATTGCTGTTTGCCAGACAGATTCAAAAACAGCTAAAGGGTGAAGAAATACCTTATGTGCAGACTATTTTCAGCCCGCTCACTACTGCCAAAAAATTAGCCGGCCCCCGTGTTTTTGAAGATATGAGATCGCACCCAGAGTATTTACATCAGGCACTAGTTGCTATTACGGAAACAACCATAAATTTTGTTAAACTAAATATTGAAGCTGGTGTAGCTGGTTTTTTCTTTGCAACTCAGTGTGCCAATAAAGAATGGGTTACCGAAGCTGAACACGATGAATTTGGGGTTGCATATGACCTCAAGGTAATTAATGCATATAAAGATATTACTTATTTTAATATCGCGCATATACATGGCGATAATACTATGTTTGAAAAAATAGAAAAATATCCCTGCAATTGTATTAACTGGCATGACAGATGGGTAGCTCCTGGTATGGCTGAGGCAAGAAAACTGTCCGACAAATGTTTCTTGGGTTGCATAAATGAGAAATGGCTGTCCCAGGCGAAACCTGAAGAAATTCGCAGTCACATCAAAGAAGGCGTTTTAGCAGCTGGCCGTACCGGCTTAATGATTACGCCGGGTTGTGTGGCGCAACTGGATACACCGAAAATCAATTTTTACGCAGCCAGAATAGCTATTGAAGGTCTATAAGAATTGGTGTTTCTCGGTAGTTGAGAAGTGAATGAAACAGGGACGGTTTTATGAAAAGAGAATGCCGACAAGACAAGATAGGACCTGGATAAAATATCCCGAAGGCATCCAATAGTGCTTGTCAGAACCTGTTGCTGTATTTGCGCCGTATCAATACCAGAGCTCTTATGATATATGCGGAATTTTTAGCGGAACGCCTGTTGTAGACGGCGGTAGTATTGACCTGGATGCCAACGGCATTCCTATTTATTTGAAACTAACAATAGGAAAGATCACACACATGACCACTTTTATTTTAAGTGAAATGTAAATACAAATTTAAGTTAGTATAAGATAGAGAGAAAAATTATGAATAAATTAAAAAATAAAATTGTAGATTTTTTTATAGTTAAATTTTTAGGAGAGAAAAGCCTATCTTTAAATAAAAATGATAAAGATAGTCGAAAAAAGTATGCCTACTTAGAAGCTTGGGTAAGTATTATTTCCAACTTAGCATTAGCGGTAATAATGTTTATTTTTGGGTTAATGTTAAATAGTATTTCGCTTTTAGCCAATGCCGCTCATACTTTTTCTGACATGGTATCCTCAGTTATAATATTGATTGGATTTAAATTATCCAGTTTGCCTGCTGATAAAAAACATCCCTTTGGGCATGGTAGAATAGAATTTATATCCACTGCCCTCATCGCCATTCTTTTAATGGTTGTGGGAGTTGAATTTGGGATTAATGCCTATCATCGTTTTACCACAAATGTAGAGGTAAAAGGGGATTATGTAATAGCTGTAATTATGTTGGGGAGTGCGTTTTTTAAAATGTGGATGTCCCAATTTTCTTTAGAATTAGGGAATCGAATAAATTCCTCCGCATTAATTGCTGATTCCTTGCACCATAAAGCAGATGGAATGGCTATGTTTCTGGTAGTGATAGCTATTACGGCTTCTAAGTTTAAATATTATCGAGTCGACTCCTTATTTGGATTTGTTATTTCCCTTTTAATAATTTTGACTGGTATAAATATTTTAAAGGATTCTTTTTCGAAACTTATCGGGGAAATGCCTGATGAAAATTTATTAAAAGAAATTAAAGATACTGCCTTGTTGGTGCCCGATATTATTAGTGTGCATAAGATTAAGATTCATAATTACGGAGATTTTAAAGAAATTTCTCTACATATTCAGATAAATAATAATTTTTCTTTGGTTAAAGCACATAATTTATCAGAAAAAGTGGAGAGATTAATAGAATCTAAAACTTATTGCAAATCCCTTGTTCATGTAGAACCTATAGATTCTCCATATAATGATAACTCATAATTTATCCTGCTTCTTGGAGAAAGTTTTTCTATCGAGTTAATCTATCCTCTAAAATTTATCCTTATCCTACTTACTTCTCCAAAATAGTATTTCTTACCCAGAAAATAATAACTAAAAAGTGGATATTTAATAATTTTGTAGAATAAAAATAAGCAAATAGTCTAAAGTTATTTATTCAAAAACAAATAGAAATAGATTCTATGCCTTATTTTACCTGAACTTCGATAGATAGTATTGTTCTCTATAGGAAAGAGTAGAAAGTGTAAACACCATTTGAAAGTAATACACTAAAATCAACATTAAAAATTTTTAAGAAATAAGATGAAATACATTGAAATTTTATCCCAATTTTTCTTTTTTTAGTGTTATAATTATAAGGACAAAAGGGAGTGCGATTTGCCAAAATTACGCTCCCTTTTTTATGGCTATGCCGAAAGATTTAACCTGCGTTTTCCCTTCGGTTTTTTTATTTTATTATACTTAAATGTTTTACTTCAAATTAGAAAAAGGCTACAGAGTTTAATAAATCATACTTAGCTTAAAAACTACTCAGGCCTGGAAGTGATTTATAGGTTAATTCCTTATTTCATGCCACGCCAAAGAAAGGTTTGAATTATATATAGAAACATAATAAATGAATATCTAAAATACGAATATAGCCTAATACCGATTAACAGCGAAAAGAAACCTTATATCTATTGGAAACCTTTTCAATATAAAAAAGCAATTACAGAAGATGTTTTTGATTGGTATGATAAATTTACTGATGTCAATATTGGCATAGTTACCGGAAATATAAGTAAATTAGCGGTTATTGATGTTGATGATCTTACTTTGTTACCGGAGTTAGAAGAATTATTACCAGAGATAAAAGAAACAACCAGGGTCAGAACAAGAAGAGGGTATCATTACTATTTTTCTCTTAATGGCGATTATATTAAAAGCACCAATAGCTTATTCGGCAAAAGACTCGAATTAAGAAGCAATGGAAATTATGTTGTGGCTCCTCCGTCAATAATAAAAGCCCATCGATATGTTTATGAAGTGCCTCTTAGCGAAATGTTGCCCATACCAAAATTATTAATCAAAAAAGGAAGGGAACCAGTGTCTTACGTAGAAGATAGAAAGCATAAAATTTTTAAATTACCAAAATATCATGGCCAAAACGTTGACTGCATGCGACAGATATTAAGCAAGGGGCTAGAGGTAGGAGAGAGAGACGGCGGTTTATTTATACTCTATAATCTTTTACTCCAGAATAGTAACGAAAAAGATTACTCTAAAAAGATTGTGATTATAAAAAATAAATCACTATCAAAACCTTTAACCGATACAGAGATAGAGAATATCTTTAAAAAATCTTATAAACATGGGTGTAGCAGTATCGAGGAAAAGTTGCCTTTTATTAATTGTGATAACTGCAAGTTTAAATTTAAAGGGGGCAAGTTAAAAGCAGAGAATATATTAGTTAGAAATTTAAGCAAAATAAAACATATATCTAATACCGAGCGAGGGATCGCTTGTCTTTTAGGAACTGTTTTTGATGGCGAGGCCGTTACCATAAACGAGATCGCAATGTGTGCTAATATGGATTATAGAGTAGTTAAAAAAGCAGTTGAGGGTTTGCAGGAGGGGGGTTTTAAAGTAAACCTAAAAAATTAAAAGACGTCTAAAACCCTGTAATTTTACAGGGGTAAATTCGATATTTTACAACGGTTTTAAGGGAAAAACACAGACTACTATATACTGGTATAGTCTTATCTTCTCTCCCTCTCTTTACTCTCTCTATTCTTAAGTCTTATAAGTCCTAAAGGAAGTATTTAAAAAAGGGTTTTTGGCAAAAATTTTTTGCACA
>Ga0307379_10014666_pt1 | contig 10086 bp, 5 predicted proteins | sample UN2MG_FD_202237 | JGI IMG/M metagenome (GOLD analysis project Ga0307379, IMG submission 202237) | Soil microbial communities from Risofladan, Vaasa, Finland - UN-2 | ecosystem: Environmental > Terrestrial > Soil > Coastal area > Acid sulfate soil | place: Finland: Risofladan, Vaasa | collected... | reverse complement strand
CCAGGACTGGGAGTTCGACACGATCTACGTGAACGGCTCGAACAACCTGCCGAACCTGCTGAAAGAGGGCGACACCTGGAAGGTCCGCCTCATCGAGGAAGACTTCCACCGGCTGATGTGGGACGTGGAGGACGTGTAACGGCGCGAGAGAAACCGGCAATGGCTCGACGGAAGCGAGAAACCGGCCCGCGGCCGATGAAGTTCCGCGACAAACTGATCCTCAACCAGTGGATGATGAACCTGCTGGGCGTGGACCCGCTGCGCGAACACGACCTGGGCGGCAAGAAGGCCCGGCCGTGGCACGTGCTGGCTGCGCCCATCAAGGACCCGCGGATGGAGGGGCTAGATGAGAGCAACATCCACCGCTTCTTCCACAACCTGGTGCTGGCGCCGCTGTTCCCGCAGGCCAAGATCGAGAAGATGCAACTCCTGCGTTACGAGGAGAACATCGTCCGCCACACGCAGCGGATCAACGAGAAGCGTGCGCGGCCCATCACGTGGAAGTATCACCAGTGGCTGACGCTGCTGTTCACCGAGATTTACCTGGACCGCTACTTTAGCGACCGCGACGGCCTCTTGCGGGGACTGAACGAGTTCGTGGACGCCTTCAACGCCCGCTGGAGCGAGTTTGCCGACGTGCCGCCCTATGAGACGGACGACCTGAATAAACTGTGTTACCAGAACGCCACCGGCAGCGGCAAGACGCTGATCATGCACGTCAACCTGCTCCAGTTCCAGCACTACGCAAGGCAGGCGGGGCGGGACGACGAACTGTCGCGGGTGATCCTGCTTACGCCCAACGAGCGGCTCAGCGAGCAACACCTGGGGGAACTGGCCGCCAGCGGGATTGCGGCGGAGTGGTACGTCGGCGGACGTAACACGCTGTTTACCGCCGAGGCGGGCGGCCTGCGCCGTGTGGACGTGATGGAGATCACCAAACTCCAGGACGTGGAAGGCCCCAACACCATCGCCACGCGCAGCCTGGGCGATCAGAACCTGCTCCTGGTGGACGAGGGGCACCGCGGCATGAGCGGCAAGGAAGAGGGCGCGTGGCTGGCCCGGCGGAACATGCTGTGCGAAAAGGGGTTCACGTTCGAGTATTCGGCCACGTTCGAGCAGGCGGTGGCCGCGGCGAAGAACCCGGACTTCGAGAACGCCTACGCGAAGTGCGTCCTGTTCGACTACTCCTATCGCTATTTCTATGAGGACGGCTTCGGCAAGGACTACCAGATACTGAACCTGCCCAAGTCGTTCAAGCAGAACCAGGAGATGTACCTGACGGCCTGCCTGCTGAAGTTCTATCAGCAGTTGCGGGTGTACGAGGAGGGCGCCGGGCCCTTCGCCGAATTCAACCTGGAGAAGCCGCTGTGGGTGTTTGTGGGTTCCAGCGTGACGGGGGGAACCTGGAAGAAGGAAGAAGAAGATGTCGCCTCCGACGTGGCACAGGTGCTCCAGTTCGTGGCCGACTTCCTTTGCAAGCCGCCGGCGGCCGTCAAGCGGCTTACCCAACTCCTGACGGAGACGGGGAAAGACACCGGCATGCTGGATGAGGACAGCAACGACATCTTCGCCGGGTCGTTCAATTATCTGGCGCGGCAGATGAACCGCAGCGGCCAGACTCCGCAGCAACTCTACGCGGACATCCTGGCCCGGGTGTTCCACAACGCCGCCGGCGGCCGGCTGATGTTGGCGCGGATCAAGGGCGACAGCGGCGAGATCGCCCTGCGCTGCGGGACGGCCGACGAGCCATTCGGCCTGATTAACGTGGGCGACGCGGCCGGACTATGCAAGCATTGCGAGGAGCACTGCACGGGCATGGATGTGGGCGACAGCGAGTTCGGTGCGGCGATGTTCGCGTCGGTCAAGGAGTCCTCTTCGCCGGTGAACCTGCTGGTGGGCTCCAAGAAGTTCGTGGAGGGCTGGGATTGCTGGCGCGTCAGCACGATGGGCCTGATGCACGTCGGGAAGAGCGAGGGCACGCAGATCATCCAACTTTTCGGACGCGGCGTGCGGCTCAAGGGCTGGCAATGGTCGCTCAAGCGCAGCGGACACACCTTTGCGCCGCAGCGGCCGGCGTACATCGAGGACCTGGAGACGCTGAACGTCTTCGGCATCGAGGCCGACTTCATGCAGCGGTTCCGCGAGTTCCTGCGCGAGGAGGGTCTGCCGGGCAACGAGCGGCGGCACACGGTTACGATCCCACTGAACGTTACCTACGATTTCGGCAAGAAACTCAAGGTCCTGCGGCCCAAGCGAAGGGCCAGTGACGGGCGCGAATACGACTTCAAGCGGGACGGGGCGGTGCCCACTGTCGGCGAGGTGCCGGATTATCTTCGGCACAACACGGTGGTGTCGGACTGGTATCCGCGCATTCAGGCGATGGCGTCGCGCGGCACCGCCGAGGCCCGTGCCCCGGAGAAGGGCCAGTTGGGGCCGCAACACCTGAGCCTGCTGAACTACGACGCGCTGTACTTCGACCTGGAGCAGTACAAGCGCGAACGCACCTGGCACAACCTGAACATCACCAAGGATGGCATCCGCCGGCTGCTGGCCGACTCGACCTGGTACACGCTGTACATTCCGCCGGCACGGATGCAGCCGTCGGGGTATGAGAACGTGCAGTTGTGGCAGCAGGTCGCCGCCGAACTCCTCAAGCGGTACGCGGATCACTACTACAACTATCGCAAGTCAGATTTCATCGAGCCGCGGTTGGAACTGCGCGAACTGACGGCGGCCGACGACAACCTGCCGCAGGAGAAAGAGTACCAGCTCATCGTCGATGGGTCGGAAGAACAACTCATCCAGTCCATTCGGCAGATGAAGAAAGACCTGGAGAAGAGCAAGGACGAACTGCTGCAAATCGGGGACCTGTTTGCGTGTAACTTCGGGTGCCACCTGTACCAGCCGCTGTTCCACGTCCGCAAAGGCGGCAAGATTGTGATCTTGCCGGTGGCGCTGAACGAGAGCGAGTACCAGTTCGTCACGGACTTGAGGAACTACTGTGTTGCGAACAAGAAGGTCCTGGCGGCCGAGGGCAAGGAACTGTTCCTGCTGCGGAACATGAGCCGGGGGCACGGCGTCGGCTTCTTTGAGGCCGGCAACTTCTACCCGGACTTTATCCTGTGGCTGCTCGCCGCCGGCAAGCAGTACATCACGTTCCTTGAACCGCACGGCCTTCTGCACGAAGGCCCTGGCAGCAAGAAGGTGCTCTTCCACCAGAAAGTCAAGGAAGTCGAACAGCGGCTGGGTGATCCCGCGGTGGTCCTGCACAGTTTCATCCTATCCTGGACGAAGCATGGCACACTGGACTGGGGCCTGACCCGCGACCAACTCAAAGAGCGCCACGTCCTCTTCATGACCGAAGATCGGGACACGTACATCGCAGAACTCTTCGCACGCTTGATGCGGGATGTCGCGCAGCAGGCATAAGCAGACTCTCCGGGATCGCTCTGGGGGTGGGCACGCCTTGGCGTGCGACTGTGGGCGAGGCGGGAGGCCGCTGGCGCTACCTGCGGGACTATCAGACGCCGGCGGAGGCGCGGCTGGGGCTGGGGCGGTACTTCGGGTACTACAACCATCTCCGGCGGCACAGGAGCCTGGACCGACGGACCCCGGCCCGCCGCGGCGGGGCGGAGCCTGGGGCGGGCGAAAAACTTCTTGTGCGGCCGGCGAGGCGAGATAGAATCGAGACAGGCGACGGGTGTTCCGTTGCCGAGAGTGCTGCTGTTGCTCCGGTCGCCCTTCGGGCTCCCTCCGCAACAGCAGCGGGAACGTTACCCATGGCGGCGGTTCCACCTTATTCCAGGCTGGAAACTGTCCAGCGCATGGGGACAAGCTAAGGTGGTTGTTCTCCGGGCAAGCGGGATGGCGGCGGGAGATGAAGATGCAGAAGACGGCTTATGAACTGGCGCGCTCGCAGGTGTCAACTCCGCCGGGGATTGTCGACCTCTTCTGGCGCATCACTCATCGCTACCGGTCCCATTTCTCGCGTGTTTTAGACCTGGGGGCGGGGGACGGTCGTTTTGCGGTCGGCGGCCGTTATGCGTCCTACGAGGGGCTGGAGATCGACACGACGCGCCAGCCCATGCCGGGACTTCCCCGGCGTGCCACAATTCGTTACGGATGCGCCTTCAAGGACGAGGGTTCCGACTACGCGGCCTGTATAGGCAATCCCCCATACGTTCGGCATCACCACCTCGACGAGAAATGGCGGGATGGGGTCGCCAGACGACTTCAGGATGAGGCTGGCATTCGGTTGAACAGGAAGTGCAACCTGTATATCTACTTCCTCTTCTTGGCTCTTCTTAAGTCGAGAGACGACGGACTGGTTTCTATTCTTGTTCCCTATGAGTGGGTATCGCGGCCATCTGCTGCCCCACTCCGCGAGTTTATCAGAACTAATCGCTGGCACGTGGACGTTTATAGATTCAGAGATTCCGTGTTTGACAAGGTGCTTACAACTGCTTCAATCTCGGTGATCGACAAGAGGAATCGCGACTGCCACTGGCAGTACCGTGATCTTGGATTGGACGGGAGGATCGCAGATCTTGCGCACATGACAGGGTCAAGTCGGCAGATCCTGCCTTATGAAGACAGGGGAAGGCTGTGGGCCATGCGCGGCATGAGTCCTGGCACTCAGAAGGTGTTTTCCCTTACAGAAGGTGAACGCCTACACGCGGGATTGACGCTAGATGACGTACTTGCGTGTGCCACCTCCCTCCGCAATGTGCCGCCCCATCTCTCGCGCCTCACGCATGCAACGTTCCGCAAGTACTTTATTGAGTCTGGCGCCAGGTGCTGGCTGATACGATCTCACACAGGCGCAGTGGTGTCACATCGCTTGCGGGCCTATTTGCGGCACATACCGCCGGAAAGACGCAATACGTCAACGTGCAATTCACGCGACTCCTGGTATCGATACCCGCTCTTCGAGACGCCGGCGCTGCTGGTCAGTACTGGCTTTACCTCTTTCGGTCCGAAGGTACTTGTTAATTCAGTCGGAGCACATGGCCTGGGGTCGGTGTGCGGGGTTTACTCGCCCGAAGACATCGGCCTTTCCCGCTTGCGCAGTTACTTGGTCAGCATCGACTTTGAGAAGCAGGTCGTTCCGCATGCCAAACAACTCAAGAAGATTGAGATTCGACAACTCAATGCGGTACTGAAGGGCTTCCAGTAGCAGGAGAAGCACTGTGCCTAAGCCCGCGGTAAAGAAGGCGACGGCTTCTTTTCAGACCCAGGGGCGGCTTCTTCAGGAGCTGGGCGAACGTTTAGTTGCCAAGGCAGATGTTGCGTTGATGGAGCTGATCAAGAACGCTTATGACGCCGATGCTTCAGAGTGCCTTGTGACATTCGATGGCAAGCGGGTCGAGATTGCCGACAACGGCCACGGGATGACCGAGGAGGAATTCCTCAACAAGTGGATGCAAATTGCCACTCCGGACAAGCAGCGAGAGCGCCGGTCGCGACTCTACAAACGGGCAGTGACCGGCTCCAAGGGGATAGGGCGATTCGCTGTTAGGTTTCTCGGACGTAGTCTGCGGTTGGAGACTGTCGCTAATGTTCAAGGCAAAGATGGCGGCCGGACACTGCTGAGTGTCACCTTCGACTGGGAGAGAATAGACAGCGCGCCTCAGTTGCACACAGTTGAGATTCCTTACGAAGTACGGGATGCGCCACCGGACCGCAGTCCTGGTACTCGTCTCATTATCGAGGACCTCCGTAACCCCGAGAGCATCGACTTCAACAAGAAGCTTCGCACAGAACTTCTCCGGTTGATTGACCCCTTCTCCGGGCTTGACATGGGATGGTTCACCAGAAAAGGCGAATCGCCCCAAGACCCCGGTTTCAAGGTCGAATTGCCCGGAACCTCAGGCAAAGGTCAGGAGGACTTGGCGTCCATCGTGCTCAAGAATTTTTACGCGAGAGTAACTATTGAGCACAAAGACAACCAGACGAAATACCTGATTCGCCATAGGGACGGGCGTGTTTTGGTGCGGCGGACATATAAGCGGAAAAGTTGTATCTCGAAGGGGTTTTTCGCGGACATCCGTTACCTTCCGCGTCGAGCTGGCATGTTCCAAGGGGTGGCCGTCGATGGGCGAAAGGCTTGGAGTTGGGTCAAAGAGCACGGGGGTGTCGGTGTTGTTGATCATGGGTTCCGCATTCGCCCCTATGGATTTCAGGAGGATGACTGGCTGAGTCTGAGTTGGGATAGCGCCCACAGTAGACGCGAGTGGCGAGTTGACTTTATGAAGAGTCTGTACCCGATGCCTGCCAAAGCGTCATCCCAGCCGAAGCTTAACCCAATGCTTTATCTGCCCAAGCTCCATCAAATGATAGGCGCTGTCTTCGTTGAGTCCTCGCAGGATCGCACTTCCGAGCGTCCCACGGACTTGACGCCCTCAATGGACCGCGAAGGCTTTGTCGAGAACGAGGCGTATCAGGAACTGCTCGAGTTGGTCCGTGCAGGGATGGAGATGCTGGCCTATGCGGACCATACCGAGCAGCGTCGGTTAGAGCAGGAACGGAAGGAGGCGGAGGCGAAACAGCTTCGGTCTGATCTCCGAAAGGCTGCCGAGTACATCAAGATCGTGCCAGGCTTGTCGGCGACAGACCGCGAAATGGTGGTCACGCAGTTTACGACTCTCTCGAAGCACCTTGATGATGTTGAAGACTACTACCAAGTCGCTACCTCAAAGCTTGAGCTTATGGGGTTGCTGGGAGTCATGGCCGGCTTCGTTACTCACGAAATGCAGGTAGTACTGAACAGTCTGGACCGGCTCCTCGACAAGTTGCGGAAGACCTTCTCTGGAGACAAGAAGGTCGCGGTTCTAATCAGTGAGATCGAGCAAACCCATTCTGCCATTGTGGGGCAACTGGATTATGCGGCGGCTTTTATTGGCTCCTTGCACGAAACACGCGCCAAACTGGAACCAATCAGCGCCAAGGGCGCGGTCAATCTTGCAATTGATCAGTTTCGCAAGTTTATACATGACAGAGAAATTAAGGTTGTTGTGCAGATTGAGGATGGTGTCACATCGCCGCCTCTTCCGCGAGCTTTGTACAATGGGGTGGCTATGAATCTCATAACGAACGCGTTGAAAGCCGTAATTGGAGGCATTGAAGCTGCCCAAAATCCACGCATAGTCATCAAGGCCTGGAATGGACCGAAATGGCATATACTCGAAGTGGCCGATACGGGAGTTGGCATCCCTCCGGCGATTCAGAAGAGAATATGGGACCCACTGTTTACGACGACTTCTGGTCAGGAATACAATCCGCTAGGTTCCGGCATGGGGCTTGGTCTATCGTTGGTAAAGCGAGTTGTTACAGATGCAAAGGGACATATTGGTCTAGTCGAACCTCCGCCAGGCTTTAAGACGTGCTTTCGTGTGGAGTTCCCCCGCTGAAGGAGAGACACAATGAGTGTCGTTCTTGTTTTTGACGATCTTGCCGAAGAGCGAGACAGTCTTGTGAATGGCCTCAACGAAGAACTTGGCGGTGGTGCAGAGATTGTATCGTTCGCTGCCGCCAATGCTCCGGCTGAAGGAGAAAGTTATGATGGCTACATAGCATCGTGGATAAATCGTTTTCTTGCTGGTAAGGAAATTGGACTTGTTGTATGCGACAAAGAGCTGGGACGATACCCTAATTTGAAAGGACTCTCCGCGACGCCGGTCTCCGCGGTTGCTTTACAAAAGGGCGTGCCCTTTTGTCAGTATTCCAGGCAGGCAAGTCTAGACAGTAGGGAATTGGAAAAGTTTAAAAGGCTTCGGCAGTGGAGTTCGGCAGAGATTTCGCTAGAAGGTCTGGGACCTGCAGAATGGATCCCGCAGGTGATCAGCCTGTTCAATGGCTTTGAGTGCATAAGAACCGCTTATGCGGAACTGGGCAGCAAGCCGGGGACTCCTTCTGCAGCTTTGGCGGCGATTTTGGGCAAGCCCGCGAGCGAATCTCGAATAGCGTTGTATGGTTCTGGAGAACAGGGTTACCTCAAGGAGATTTTCACCTTCTATGACCCCAACAACCCTGACATTAGTGTGCTCTTGAAGCGGATGCCACGCATACTCGGCAATTGGTTGTTCCTCTCAATTCTGCGATTTCCAGGTATTCTGGTCAATAAGATCGCTGCTGCAAGCTACCTGAATATTCAGCCCAGTGCCTTTGACCGGAACGAAATACAGAATCATTTTCAGAGTGCCAAGTACACTGGGCCGTTCTCTGACTCTGAACTTGGGCCATGGTGGTGGCGTGCGGAGCTGGATTCTTTGATTGGAGAGGAAGGGTGCAAAGACGGACGGGAATACGTCGTGAAGAAAGGGGGTGCGGTCGAAGCGTGCCTTGATCCACAGTCGGGCGAGCAGGCTGGCTACTACTGCATGTTGACCCAGCAACCCGTGAGTGCCTCCAACTCACGGGGAGGCATCAGTTGGTTTCCCTCCGGAGCAGACTTGGCACGAATCCGGAAGGACAAGTTTGAACAGATTACGGCTCTGGTTGGCATGTATTGAGCGGGGGATGTGAGATCATGATCTCGATCCAAGCAATCCAACGGGTGTATGGCGAATGTCTCGACCGTGCGATAGCGTGGTTGAACCGCAATGGCTATCGTGTAAACACGAACGTTGTAGTGGTAGCGAGGAAGACTGATACGGGGGATGTGATTGTCGAGACAACGGATACGCTTCACTTCCAAGAATGGCCGTACCGTGCAGGCAGCCGCGACAAGATAGATATTCTTGCCTCGCTCGTCGAGACCATATCGCTTGAAGAAGGGGCCTGCAGGAAAGCAACTCTGCATGTGAACTATTTTCAAATCCGTGGAGCAACGGCGCTTGCCACGGAGAGCCTGCACTATGACTTCGGCCTTCCACCACAGAAAAAACACCCCATCTGTCACGTCCAGAACAGCAACAATCTGGTGGACAAACTCCCGGAGTCCTTTAATCGCACCCCCGACGCCAGTGCGATTCGGAATCGCTGTCAGAATGTGCGCATTCCATCTGCATTTATAAATCTGCCTGCCCTGTTTGTCATACTGGCCGCAGACCACATGTCCGAGACCCACTGGCACGAGTTTATGACGGAATGCGTAAAGTACTTCCGTAAACTTCCCCCTGTGGCAAAGCACAGAATGATAGACGAGGCCATTGCGACCGGAAGGCTTTGCGCATGGGCATGGTATGAGATGTAATTGCCGCAAGACTTACAGTGAAAGGCCAAGCCTCGGCTCTCATCATGCGTTTCTTGGTCATGAGCCAAGAATAGTGATGCCACGATGTTCACGGCGAGGCAAGGGCCATCACTATTCTGGGGAGGATTGTTGTTTGATAGCATGGGCGTTAGCTTTTGTTGGAGGAACTGCTCCCTGAACGTCGGGTCCTCAAGCATCCTGTCTAGGGTCTCGTCGGCCTGCTGGTGCTGAAGGTCATTTTTCAGGAGTTGGGCACTCGCCTGACTTTCCAGCGGAAGGCCGCACAGGCTGCAGAAGCAGTTCGCGCACGGGCCCCCGCTGCTGCGTCGGAGGCGATCCTTGAAAGCATAAATACCAGTTCCACCAAATAGTGGATAGCAAGACAAGCACGTTGCGTCGGCGCTGCGGTTGGGGTGAGCGTCTTCGCTATCCGCCGAAGCTGCGTTCCCGAACTTTGCTTCTCACCGAAATCTGGTTCATGAATGGACATTTCCGTTGCTTAACAGGTGGTGGGTCTCCGCTTACAGATGGTAGGTGTGTAGGCCGAGGTTCTGAACTGCTCCAGACTATAGCAAGCGCAAGATATATTAGTTCCAGCGTCAAGTATCTGTAACGTCGCGCCTTTTGTGACGCTCGCCAGTCTACCACCGCGAGGCGACGTTCAGGCGGATAGTGGGGAATTTGCAAACCACCCAGTGCCCATCGGAGGCTTCGTCGGGTTTGCAAATTCCGCATGGACAAGGGGACATTTGCAAACCACCCAGTGCCCATCGGGGGCTTTGTCTGGTTTGCAGATTCCGCGCGTCTGGTTGATAAGCCGCCAGTACGGAACGGGATGTGCATGTCGGATGATTGGTCCGGACGACTTGAGAAGCAGTATCGGTTGTTGGAGG
>Ga0307379_10014664_pt1 | contig 10086 bp, 12 predicted proteins | sample UN2MG_FD_202237 | JGI IMG/M metagenome (GOLD analysis project Ga0307379, IMG submission 202237) | Soil microbial communities from Risofladan, Vaasa, Finland - UN-2 | ecosystem: Environmental > Terrestrial > Soil > Coastal area > Acid sulfate soil | place: Finland: Risofladan, Vaasa | collected... | reverse complement strand
ATAGCTCTAGAGGTGACTCAAAAATAGCGATGTTTAGTTCAAATTTAGAAGCATTAATATATGTGTTAATTATTGGAGCTGGTTTTTATAATTAACACATATATTAATGCTATATGTGTTAATTATTGGAGCTGGTTTTTATCTATTAAATAAGCTCGTCTCTTCTATACTTGGGAAAAGTAAAAAATTGCCTTTAAAGCAAAAAATTATCATTAATTTTACCCTAAAAATTGTTACGGTTCTTACTATATTGTTTTTTGTTCTTGGTGGTTTTCCCATCATTTCTCAAATTGACTCTACTTACATCGCAATACTTACTGGAGCAATTAGTACGGCTATAGCTTTTGCTTCCAGCGGTATATTTGCGAATTTTGTATCAGGAATAGTTTTAATGTTATTAAGACCATTTGAAGTAAAGGATTTGGTCAAAATTGACGGAGATAAAGGAATAGTAATAGCAATTAATTTAACTAAGGTGAAATTAGAAACTTTTGATAATATCATTATTGAAAAATCTAATGCTCAGGTTATTTCTTCAAAAATTGTAAATTATACAATAAAACTAGGGAAAAAGAAGACTTTTGAAGATTTTAAACGTAAGATCTTAGCTCCTCAAGATGCAGGATTTAAGGATCTTTATGATGATATATCAAATTCTAAAATGGATTTTGAAAATAATTTGAAAAGAGCATATAATTCCTTTTCAACAAAACAGTATCCAAAGTTATACAACTATACATTTAGAATGGCTTTTCCTTATAATGGATTTCGAATAATGATTAATAAAGTGGCAGAACTATGTGATTTGTACAACCAGAAGAATATTTTCCGGATTACACCTCAATTCGATGTTGTAAATTATAATGTGAGTATAATTGTTAAATTTCGGTTGTTAACATTTGATTCCCAAAAGATTTTTAATTTTCAACCTAAATTTGCAAAGGACGTATATAATATAATTTATAAATACCAAAGTATGTAAATAATATCTTTTCTATACTTCCTTGTTTTCTCTGATAAGTTTTCTTTCGTTTTTGCTAAATTTAAAGGTTGCGAAAGGCACTTTGGTTGATCATATAAAAATGTAAATGGAATTAGATGAGGATATCATTAACTTTCTAAATTTAAATAAAGGAAATGCTTTTACTCAGATAGTTTATTGAAAAGATTAAAGAAGGATATTCAAAACACTGATATGCTGGAATATTTACAAAAAAACATTGAGGGTGAATTAAATAAGTTTGCTTTCTCTTATAAAATAGATATGCATGAACATGAGGGAAAGATCTATTTTATGATGCTAGTACCCAAAAATTAAACATTTACTGATAATATTTTATTTAAAGCACGCTAAACCAAATCGATACGAATTCTTTTTAGATGGATATTCAATATCTAATTTAGATTTCAGCCCTAAAACTGTTCTAATTACTTCAATCCCTATCGCTTCCATGGAAAACCTTTTTTCTTTTGGATAACGGCAAGGTTCCCCTGTATCGAATGTACAGTTTCCCGCATTTTGAATTTTACAATATTTACAGGTACCATCAAACAAGAGGCGTCTTTTTTTATGCTCTTTATTATACTGTGCTAGAAATTTTTCAAACTCATTTTCCAAATCACGTGATTCGAAGGTATTAGTAAGAAAGAATGTATTTTTGATATAAAATTCGGATCTGTTTGTTCTTTCCTTTTCCTTTTTAATGTATGTTTCCAGATCAAATATAGAGCATATTAGATAGAATTCGGAGTAAGTTGATAACTCTTTTTCAAGATATGGCGCATTAGGTGGGCAACTCCAAGAATGTCCATAGAATGGACACTTAAAACCAGGTGATATACACATCTCTTGGACTTTAGGATCAAAATAAATATCATCATATTGAATTAGTACAAACGGCATCTTCAGATGGAGAAAATAAAAGAAATTTTTAAATTTAATTATTAAAAAATTAAAAAATTAAAATTTAGAAACAGAAAAATAAAGATTTTGAAGATTTAAAAAAAAAATATTTTTTTTATTTTTTTCCAAATAAAGAGAAAACGATTCTAGTCAATCCGTTGATCATTAATGTTAGAGAGATATAAGTTATCAAGACGAAATAACCTAATGCGGGGAAAAGCACTACAATAAAGGCAAAAATCATTGTGATTATACCAATTATTATAAGGAAGATACGATATTCTTTTTTATAACTTTCCATCAGGATTCCCATGAAGATCCTTGCGATCCCAATTATTATAAATAGATAGCCGATTAGTGAAATTAAAAGTATTATCGAAACGCTAGGAACGGTTATGGTAAGGATTAGAACAAGCACACCCACTAAGATTGCTAAGATACCAGTAACTAATTTCACTATTTTTCCAAATTTATTCAATTGCGTATTGTAAAAAGCGTTGTATATCCTTCCGATTCCCGAAAATATGACACTAATCGATAAAAGGATCATAAGGGACAAAATAACAACATTTGCAAAGATTAACACTATTATGGAAAGAGAAATGATTAAAATCCCTATAATACTATTAACAGAATTAAACATGCTCTTTTCTTCCATTCATTTCACCAAAATTTTGAATTAAAATTGAATATTGTTATGCGTCATTATTATTATTTATATCTATTTGACAATATAATTAGAATCATTAAAATTAGATTTAATTTGTGTATCACTCAAATATGATTCTTTATACGTGAAACAACTCTTTCACGAAAAATCATTTTTTTGACAATTTTATAAAGAAAAAAAGACTATTTTTAGATAATATGAACTATACAGAAATCCTAGACCAAATCCCAGAATATAAAGAATTCATGACAATTGCTGAATTGGATGATTCAAGTAAACTTTTAGCAAATAATTTCGACAATGTAGAATTGATAGAAATTGGGAAATCACGAGAAGAACGACCAATATATTGCCTTAAAATAGGGGAAGGGAAAAAAAATGCTCTACTCTTCGCATTTCCACATCCCAATGAACCAATAGGAAGCATGAGTTTAGAATTTTTATCATATTTTTTAGCTAAAAATCCAAAATTTACTAAAGAAACAGGTTATACATGGTACTTAATTAAGGTTATTGATGTTGATGGAGCAAAACTTAACGAAGGGTGGTTTAAAGGAGATTTTACTCCGATAAAATATGCTAGAAATTTTTATAGACCTGCGGGTCATGAACAAGTTGAATGGAGTTTTCCTATCATATACAAAAAGCTAGTATTTGAAACCCCACCCCCCGAAACTCAAGCTTTAATAAGATTAATGCAAAAGATAAAACCTCAATTCATGACTAGTCTTCATAATTCGGCATTTGGTGGGGTGTATTTCTACGTTACTCTCGGTGTTGGGAATATTTTTGCCGATCTCACTGAATTTGTTAAAAGAGAAGGATTACCATTACATCTTGGAGAACCTGAAACACCATACATTAAAAAATTACACGAAGCTATATTCCAGACCTTTGGTATTCAAGAAATGTATGATTTTGCAGAAGCTAATGGTATTGAAAATCCTCAAGAATTTATTAAATTAGGTAATAGCTCATTTGAATATGTCAAAAGTATTACTTCTGAAGATTATTTTGTCCTTGTTTGTGAGATCCCTTACTTTTACCATAATTCCATAAATGATACATCTCTAACTGATTTTGAAAGAAGAAATCTCTGTATTCAATCACTAGAATACATGAAAGAAATTTATAAACATTCCAGGAAATTTTTTAATCATGTGAGGAAATTTTGTGATAGAAATTCGCGAATATATACCGCAGTAGCTGATTTCATGAGAAGAACTCGTCCAAATTTAGATTTTAGTATCAATGATGCAAAAACTTCCTCTATATATGATGGGAAAGCAACCGTTTCACAGGCATTTGATTTTAATATTGCTAGTAGGTTTTATTGTTTATTAAATGTCTCAATGATAGCAAGGTTATGTCAAGAAGCGATTTTAATTCACCCTGAAAATAAAGTTGAAATAGATGAGATTAAAAATCGAGTTGAAAAATGGATTACACAAAAAATTAATGATTTACTCAAGGGAATTGAATTTATAGTGATTCCAATTCAACGATTAGTACGTATTCAAATTGGGAGTATCTTTATTTCACTAGAAAATCTGGTAGATTAACATTAACAGAAGAGTAAAATTCACAATAGTGTAATATTTCTTACTAATTTTTAAATATGAAAAGAGCTATGATTATTACATGGAAAAAAACCCCTTTAATGCAATGGAATTTAGAGAATTAGTTCAAGGAATTAAAGAAATTGTATCGGAACTTAAAAAATTGAATTCAAAACTAGATAAACTCGATATACGTAAAAAAGACTAATTTTCTCAAAATACACTCAATTTTTTTTTACTTTTATACAAATATTAAAATAAAAAAAATAACGTGTTATTTCTTAGATCTGGTAAAGATTTCTTGTGAGAGATACATTAATATCTCTGGAATCTGAAAATCGTCATTTTTAGAGATATCAAAACGTTTCGCTCCCATTTCATTAGCAATAAAATTTATTTCTTCTTTTGGAATTACGTCAGAATCTCCAATCACCACGAGAGCTACAGGTAATTTAATAAACTTGTTTTCGCGTTTTTTTGTATTAAACACTAAGTTTGTTTTTTCTTTTATTTCCGAGATATAAGTTTTAATTTTTTCAGAAGAATTCTGTTTTTCTTTATTTAAGACTAAAATTATCCCAGCAGATCCTAGAAAATATTGATTTCTAATAGTTTCAAATCTTTTATTATCGGATACTCTCCAAATTTGAAGTAATACAGAAGATTTATCAAATATTTCAAGTACATGCGTATAAAAATCAACACCAATAATCTCAATGGAAGATTCATTAGTTTTAGTTAATAAGTAGAGCATTTTATCTGAATATTCTTCATCTAGTCCTAGTAAGATGATTTTTAATCGTTGATCATAATCCTTTCCCCATTTTCCAAAACTTTCTAAAAATCGTTCATATCTCTGCACTTTCTTACGTAATTCATGCAATTGACTACGCTCTGTACTCGTTAGTGTAATTCCTAATTCCCGCTTTAAAATTGCTTGAACTTGTCCATGGCTTATAGTTTTTTCAAACTGCTGGAAAATATGAGAAGAAAGATATGAGATGATCCAATTGATGTCATAGTGTTGACTGATTTCACTGATAATTTCCTCTAATGATAAAAGGGACTTTTCATAGGGTTCTTTCTCTCGGAATATATCTAATGTTGATTCTAGCAAATCTTCTGCTAAATTCATTTTAGAGTATTTGATTTTCTTCAGAAATTTTATCAACTTATCAAGCTGTTCATCCGTAAGCAAATCTTTTTCTAACATTTTTTTTCACCATTTTTTATTTTATTTTTGGACGTTGATGATTAAAATGGACGTCCATTATATGAATGGATGTTTTCATATTTAAATGTTTGCCATACATAATTAATTTTGGAATTAGCATTTCATATTTTTTTTTGGTATCAGGAATTATTTCATAAAAAAATGTTATGGAATTCCAAACAGACTTAACTACTAATCCATGAGTGATAGTCTAATAAGACTCTAATACTCCATAAGCCCTTCATCAATCTATATTATTAATGGATTTATTGATTATTTAATGATAAGAAATTAAGAATTGAAATCCAAGAAGTGTTTGGAAACATGAAAGATAAAGAAACTGTTATCCAGTTCGAAAAAGATGCTTCTGACCTAAATTTAGAATTGAGTCTAGATTCGGATGATGTTAATTTCATAAAGCATGAGTTTACCCAAAAATTGAAATGGTTCGAGGATGAGTTTGATGAATTATTTGCTTCAAAGGTCCATAATATTACTGAAAAAGATATCGAATTAGTACATGAAATCTTGGATCAGCTCTCAGAAACGATTAATGAATATAGAGATGAAGATTTACTTTATGAATTAGTATCCACCTTAAACAATATTGAGAGAAACCATCCCGAATTTTTTTAAACGTCTTAACTTACATAATTATCTTAATTTTTCATTTTCTTAAATTCAAGAAATAAATAGAAATAATCTGTCGTGATAAATATAATAACTATGTTTATTTAATCAAATTAGAATTACTAAAAATTACCAATACTACAATTACGAATGAGATAAATCCTATACACCATAAGCTAAAAATTAATGTACAATATTCATCTAATTGAGCTTTTTTCTCATTACTGACTTCCTTTCCACAATCTGGACAATGAGCTGGAATTTCTCCGAATAACCAATCTGGTTGTCGCCAGCTAAATGGTTTATTCTTGGGAAAGAGCTTAGTCCTGCAATAATCACACCTAGGCCTTTTATATTGCATTTTATTTTATTTACCTCATTAAATTAATAATTCAATACCATAAATTTTTAAAATTTATGTGGATTTGTCATAATTTAAATGATAGACTAGATATAAAAATGTTTTTAATCTAAGAGCTAACAAAAAGAAGGAATTGAAAATAATCATTTGAATAAACTTATAATAACATTAACTAAAAACTCAACATATAGATAATAAAAAGTGGGAACCGAGGGATTTGAACCCCCGACCTACAGGTATCCGCGCGCAATAAGTTGCTTATAGGATCTGGAGCCTGTTGCGTTCGGCTATTAGGTTTAACGTTCACTCTATATACCGGGCTACGCTAGGTTCCCATGTGGTAATTAGATAATAAAATATTTCATGAAATTTATATTTTAAGATTAGACTAGTTTCCCTTCATCAATCGACCTATTCTAAAGTAAAATAAATATTATTTATAAGATTAGTAATTATAATGAAAAAATTAGGGCAGCTAAATCTCAAGTCAATAACATTGATTCAGATCATTGTTGCTGTAGTAATTTCTTTAATATTCCAATTCATTATTCCCCTTGCTTGGCAGCCACTTGATGCGTTTGAAGCAGGAAAATTGATCCATCATGGTGATGATGGAACAAACATTATAATTTTTACCGTGAGTCAATGGTACTTCTCTTTTTCCGTATCATGGCATCTTAAACGTGATAATAAATACATAAACAATTTTTTGGTTTATTCAATTCCCGGATTATCTTCAATTGTTTTCATAGAATTCTTCATTATTGGATTGTTTTATGATTACATTCATCTAATAACTTTAGTAACAGCCATATATATCATCGCAAAAAAAAGAGATTCTCTTATTCCCAGGCAGGCGATCCCAAATTTTATATTTGTGACTATCTGGTTATTTTCTGTTTATTTCTTAAGGTTAGCTTATTTCAATTCCCCCTTAATCGATTACATACTTAGATGGTTGATGACTTCAATTGTTAATTTTGGAATTTGGCGTTTAATCACCATTTGGTATAGACAGAGAATCGAAAAGAATGGAAATTCAAGTAAGTTTTGAGCCACAATATTCACAAAATCGCAAATTTTCTGTTTCTTTTAGACTTGAACCACATGTAGGACAGAAATTTGACTTTTCAGGAAGTCGCGTTCCCTCTTGAATTATGATATAATCTTGTCTAGCTATTTCTCTTGGGGGAGCAGTAAGAGGTGTTCTACAATTCTTGCAAGCGAAGTTTTCCGTCCGTTGTAATTTATCACAATTAGGACAACGAATTAAAAGTTCCAAACCACAATTTTTACAAAATTCAGCATAATCACCAACGGGGTAATTACAACGTTGACATCTTTTCTGTGAAGGTCCTGAAATACGACTAATAATTATCCAAAGTATGGGTAAAATGATTAGAAAAATGAAGATACCAATCAAGATGTTAAACATCATATCGGAACTAACAAAATCTAGCAAGAATAGCAACACGAGAATAAATATTACGAAGATTGTACTCGCAAATATGATTATTATTCCTGTTCGTTTGCGATTGTTTCTAATGCTCATTATTATAATAATAGTGATAGAGTATTTTTATTGCTTCATATCTTTACAGGTATCTTTTAATATTACAGAGATTTATCAATTTCCACATGACAATAAGGACAGATTAAGGTGCCGGAATCAATTTTTTCACCGCACGCAAAACAAACTACTTTATCTTTACCAAAATGGATTTTTCCATTTTTCACAATCTCATGTTTCTCATCAGCATTCTTATTTTCTGACATAGTTCCAACTCATTACATTTTATTACATTACCTATCTAGGTAAAAACGGGTTATGACTTTAAAAGAAACGGAGACCGATTTTTGATATGAAATGAGTAAAATTTAAGTTATTACAATGATTTTTACTATGTAATCAAGTGAATTTATTTAATAGTTATCAATAATCGTGAATAAAAATGCCAGGAAGTCATGGTAGCTTAACAAAAGCTGGTAAAGTAAGGCAACAAACTCCCAGAATAGATAGATCGGGTGTAAATGCTGTTAAGAAAAAACCTCCAAGAATGCGTTACAGATTTCTTTACGATAAAAGAGTAGGAAAGGGGAAATACGCGGGGCAGACTGAAAGTATTGGAGCTAAGAGAGCTTCATTCACTCACCGATAATTAATTCATTCTTTTTTTAATTCATTGCACCAATTTTCTTCAATTGATTTACTAAGATTTGTCCTTGTTTATAATAATAACTAGCATTTTTGCTATTGTTAACAAGCATATCGAAATAATCACTCATTAAAAGATTCCATCGAATTCCTCTTTTAATTCCTGAGATCTCTTTCATGTTTAGAGGAATACGATTTTCAAGGCTTTTTAATAAGAATAGCGATTTTCTTGAGTCGACTCTTTGATGGATGTAAAATTCTGCCAATTCCAACACCAAATCAAAAAAGATTAGTTGATTTTTTCTTTCATCAAAATCTATTCCTACCGCATCAATTCCTGCCTTAAGGAGTTTTTGAGATTGAGAAAGGTTACCTTTATCTTTAAACTGCTTCGCTCGTAATAGATAATAATTTAATTTTACTTTTGTAGATGAAGTAGCAAGTTGAAGCGCTTTTTTATATTCACTTTTAGCAAGTGCCAGTTGACTCTGTTCATCATGAATTAATCCCATATATAAAGTTGCCAATCCTATGTATTCTTCTTTATTAATTGATTGTTCTTCTTTTTCAAGGAAATTTACAATGACGGTGAAATGGTTGAGAGCTTGAAGTATATTTTTTCTTTTAAAGAAATATTTTCCCAATTTATAATGTATTTTTAAAATGTAATCAATTGGTACTTCTCCCGTTTTTGCTATACCAAGAGCAGTTTGCAAGTAATTAAGAGCAATTTCATCCCGATTTAGTAGGGATGCAATGTGATAGAGTTTTAAAAGAATTGATACTACAATTTTCTTCTGACGATTTTTATTAAATACTTTCAGAGATTGATTTAAGAGTTCAGTAGCGTCATCGAATCGATAATTTTTAATCAATTCCTCCGCTTCAGTATATAAATTTATTGTTTCAAGAACTTCGAAATTCGTAGGAGGTGAATTAAATAGATCATTATGGATTTGATAGAGTTCTCCTTTCTTTATCATACTCTCATAATGAAGTGCCGAAAACGCAAAATTATTGATATTTTCCTCAAATTCATTATTCTGTAATTCCTTTTCTACATTAAATTGTATGAGATCGCTTTTCTGTGAAGGTTGATTAATTTCTGCTAATTCAATTATTTTAATCATTGAGTTCAACATCATTCTAGCAAATTTAATCCAATTATCAACTAGAAGCTCCAAATTAACACTCGTAGAGTTTAATAACCGATATATAACATAGGGCGTGTAGGAATCAAATCCAGAACGAATATAAAATTTATTATATTCTAAATCTTTAAAATATGTTAAAAACCCTTTCTCAATAATAAAAAATTCATCACTTGGTTCATCATTTGAGAAAAATAATGTTTCAGATGTTCTAATTCTTGGTACTCCGTTTTTTAATTCCCATGGTAACTTAAATGTTGGGAATAATCCTGATTTATTTACAGCAGGTAATAATTCATTGACAATTGATTGTTCTTGTTCTTGGAACTCATCTCTTTTTGTCATGAGAGAGATTCGTATTTTATTTTTCCAAGTGCTTTCATTTTCGCCTTTGATCGATTCTGGTATTATCAAATTAAGTAAATCTACTATTATTCCCAACAT
>Ga0307379_10014663_pt1 | contig 10086 bp, 11 predicted proteins | sample UN2MG_FD_202237 | JGI IMG/M metagenome (GOLD analysis project Ga0307379, IMG submission 202237) | Soil microbial communities from Risofladan, Vaasa, Finland - UN-2 | ecosystem: Environmental > Terrestrial > Soil > Coastal area > Acid sulfate soil | place: Finland: Risofladan, Vaasa | collected... | reverse complement strand
TTTCAGCTGCTGTATGGTATGCCTCTCTTGCCTCAGTTAGAGTTCCACCGTTTGAAATGACCTCTTTTAGAGCAGCCCTACCGGCATTGACTTTCATCTCTTTGAATTCAAACTGATCCCAAAAAACGCCCTGTATTGGAGCTGGCTTGTCATCTACAAATCTCTCAAAGGCCGCACGAGAAGTGTAATTTGCCCAAAGGTTTTCCCATTCGATTAGATCTAGATTAAGTCTCTCAACGACGACTGCACGTTTTTCTTCAAGTTCTTTTTGTGCCTTGGTTTTTTCATAGTCTCGTTCTTCCAAATCTGCAATCCATTGCCTCGTTTGTTCGATTTTTTCTAAAATATTCTGAGCGAGGGGATTGTTTAGTAGATCTCCAGATAGGGTGGTTTGTTCACTTTGCTCATTTGTTTCAACTTGAGCAAAACTTGAACCTAAAAAGGATCCAGACGTTATCACTATACTAGAAAACATCAATAGGATAATGATTAATGATTTCAAGGATCTATGCCGAAATTTATTGTATTTAGGTGATCCGCATAATTTGTTCTATTCATTTACTGTAACTATCAAAAGTTACAAAATTTTCATTTACTAGCTAATCTCAATATTGCACATTCAAAAGTTATTTTAAACAATTCTAATAGATGGAATGATGCATATGGTCGGGGTCCTGCATCACCTCCATCTATTGTTATCCATATTCAAAGATTACCGTAAAAGTAACACGTACAAATCGTTCATGTGCATTCTCATCATCGTCTATATACTAATTTACATTAATGAAATTAATTGGAACTGTCACCAAGGAAACCTCAAGTAGGATTTGGTCTTAAGTTCCAGTTAAGTTTTAAAAATTTTTTAACCGTTAACAGAACTGTAGTGGCTTCGTAAAATATTTTTCATCAGCGGTAGCTGTACTTCATGGGGTTCAGGTTTAGTTTTACACCCAGACATCAGTTTGTCACAGTACTTTTTTTCTTCAGCTGTCAATTGTGATGCATGAAGATAGTTTTTTCTTGAGGCCAAGTCATAAAGGAACGAATAGTATTCCCTTAGAATTTCTTGGTCTTTTAATTCGGGTGTACTCATTTTTTATCAAACGATCCAGGTGAAGGATGTATTTAGTATCTGGCTTACTTTTGGGTAATTTCCAGTTCAGAATCTGAATTTTTTTTACCTTTTTAGTTCAATAATTGAACATTAAATGCTATCATTAAATCAACAGATACTAGTTGACTCTAAAATGACAATGACTGAGCCTGTACTAGAACAGAAAAAGGAAATAAAAATAGATGCAATTGATAGACAAATTCTAAACCTGTTAATTGCAAATGCACGTGATTCTACAAGAACCATAGTCAAAAAGCTTGAAGGATTAGGAATTGAAATGTCTGAGCGTGGGATTGGAAAAAGGATTTCAAGATTAGAAAAACTCGGAATCATTCATGGATATACTACAATGGTTGATCTCAAACAAGTAAATATGCCAATTTTACGCCTAATTACAGTCAAATTTACATCTCCAAAAGATTTTGTCAGCAGGCTTGAGCAGATGAAACAATATCTCTCAGATGCACCTTATTGTGATTTTTCTGCAAGAACAAATGGAAATATTGACTGGATTGAACTCAAATTTTTCAATAATCACGAACAAGCACAACAAGAAGAGGATCTTTATCGTGCTTGGTTTGGAGATATTATGGAAGATTATAGATCCTTTGATCTTGATATTCACAAGATGGGATGGCAATTATTTGATGAAGATGATTTTAACAGATTTATCCGAACCACTTGCAAAAAAGAGGGATCCGGTACCTGCCCAAATATTTTAGAGAAAAAATCTCGAACCAAATAGTTTTGTTTTAAATACATGAAATGTGTATTGTATCTATGGTGTTTAGAACATGTGTTCATTGTGGTCTAGAATATGAAGATGTTTTCAATAGGCGTATATGCTCAGACAAGTGTTCATTAGAAATTTCCTGATCAATCTTTTTTTCAAATAGAATTTTCCGGCTCAATAGTCCGTTTTCTGAACTGGCGTGTTAATTGGTCAATTCAGTTTCTGAACAAAATGTCTTAAAAAAGTTAGAGCCATTCTAAATAGTTCTTTTCCCTCTAGGTCAATGATAAAAAATGAGTACCATAAATGTACAACAACAAATCTCCGACAACAAGAAAAAAATTGGAGTACTAGGTTTGCTTGTCTTACCTATTGTTGCAGCAATGGTCCATCAAGGAACTGTATCCTTAGAACAGATACCGCAAATACTCACTAGTGGAGTATTTCCAGTTTTGTTCACTGTAGGTTCATGGGGTCTAGCTGTGAAAATGGCATTAAAATTGAGAAAGTAGGATAAAATCCTCTTTTCAATTTTTTTATTCTAATATTTCGGCAAATAATATTTATGAACGAAATTTACTTTTTTTCTGTGAAAGCACTAAGATTTGATGGTAAAGATCTCAGATTTGTTGAAAATTATCCCCAATCTCCCTTAGATGAGACTTTAGTTAGAGTTACCTTGGCTGGAATCTGTGGAACTGATCTTGAAATCCTACAGGGGTACATGTCTTATGAAGGAGTTTTAGGCCATGAATTTGTGGGAGTTGTAGAGGGTTCCAAAAACAAAGCTCTTGTAGGTAAAAGAGTTGTAGGTGAGATCAATGTGGGATGTCAAAATTGTGATTCCTGTAGAAATGGGATGGAGTGACATTGCCCAAATAGAACAGTTTTAGAAATTTTAAATCGTGATGGTGCCTTTGCAGAGTATTTGTCTCTGCCAGAGAAGAATCTACATGTTTTACCTGATTCAATAACTGATCAGCAGGCAGTGTTTATAGAGCCAATAGCTGCTGCCTTTGAAATAAAAGAGTAAATTTCACTAAACCCTGACTGAAGAATTGTCATAGTAGGAGACGGAAGGTTATCTCAACTGATTGTATCTGTTTTGAGGACCACATGCTCTAGTATTACTTGTTTTGGACGACATGAAGTAAAGCTTGAAACATTACAAAAAATTGGAGTCGAAACAAAGATTGGAATTCTGCCAGATAATGAACATAGTTTTGATTTGGTTGTAGAGGCTACAGGTAATACTTCAGGATTCTTGGATTCAATGAGACTTGTAAAACCTAGAGGAACTGTTATTTTAAAATCCACGATTGCATCTATAGAAAACCTTGATTTGACACCTGCTGTAGTAAATGAAATTACTCTGGTAGGTTCAAGATGTGGCTCTTTTAGACCTGCAATTGATGCCCTTGCAACTGGGATAATTTCCATTGATGGTTTAATTGATTCTGAGTATTCACTAGAAAATTTTCAAGGAGAATTTAACCGGGCAAAAGAATCAAACACTCTCAAAGTTGTCTTAAAACTATGAGTAAATTAGACAATAAATGTCAAAATAATTTAACAATTTATTTTTATTTTGATTATTAAGTGTCAAAATACTTCAAGCGATCAAAAAATATTTTTCACACCTATGAATAACTTGAAAGTTTACAACTAGTTGATATGAATGAAGAACAATTAAGTGAAAGAATAAAGATGGCACACACCATAGAAGTTGAAAGTGCGGTGAGACGCAAAGTCGCATTAAAGGTAAGTTGGTATGATATACATGGAGAAAATCATTCCAATCACTATTCATTAAATGAAGGCTCCACAATAGAACTATAATCATTTATTTTTTTTTAAAAATTATTTTTACCATTACAAGATAATCTAAAACAAAATTTTTCGTATAATATCATCAGATTATTATGAAAGATTACTATTATTCAAAAAAAGAAAATTAAATATCCCAACAGTGTCGTTGAAATTTATAATAATGATTAATCAGTGAAAATACCACGGTTTTCGAAAAAGACAGTAGGGAAAAACCTAAAAAAGAAAAAAGTATCACCACATCAGAGTAAAATCTTTTGCGTTAAAAATAATTTTTAAAAAAGGATTTTGAAGGGTTAAAAAATTTGGGAAAACAAGGATAAATTTTTATTCAAATTTAGGGAAATTAGGATAAATTTGTGCCTAATTTTGATTAATTTCAAAAAATAGGATTTCAGGGCTTATAATTAATGAAGATTAGATATTGTGTTGCTCCTAATGTTAGGAATTTTTTGATTGTGCTATTTAGAAAATTTTTTAGAGATTTGAATAAAAAATCACCGTTACGAATTTTTGGCATTAATCATTTCAACTAGTTTACCTCTGGCCTTTGCATTTCGGGGTTTTACCCTTAGAACACAACCACAACAAGGGCAGTGTACCTTATTCCAAATGAGATAAATTTCACATGATGAACACCGTTTGTGTACTGCTTCATATAGTCCACCATATTTTGCGGCTAGTTTTTTTACTGCAAATTTTGAACAAATTCGGTTACAGCGCATATGTAGTATCGCCTTTATTTTTCAATTAAAAAATTTAAACAACACTTTGTGTAACATGTCTTTGTGACACAAAAATTATTGAGGCTATCTAAAAAACTAGTTAAGATAATCACGTTCTAAATATTTTTTTAGAGGTTATTTTTTGCGTTTTAACCATTCCCACTCTGGTCTTTCATTTTCTTCAGATATTAGTACTCATCTTCTATTGAATTACGCTCAAAAACAAGTTTATTTAAATATTTACAAAAATTACATTTACAGCTGGACATAAATTTTTCACTAGTAAAGTTTCGGTAATTACACGTATGAATCTTTAGGACATAAACAGAAATTTCAGCATCAAGCAGTGTCATAAAGTCTTGTTACACAACAATGATCTTAAATTAAATATTTTAATTATACTAATTAACTCCGGTCTTACACAACCTATCTCCCCTGAATTTTGTGTTTGGCCCGAGTTTTCATTTTAAATTTCTTAATAATTTCCGAAGGTTTCAATAGGAGAAAGTGCAATAGTAAGATATGGCACTAGGAATTTACATTGCAATTGTAATCATTGCAATTATGGCATTTGTAATGATAAAGCTTATTCGAAATACAAGTAAAACCAGTTATTTTGGAGAGCCAGACAGGTGTAAAACTTGTGGCAGAAAAAGCCAAGAATCTAGCTGTCCATACTGTAAATCTAATTTAAAATCAAAAAAATAGGTCTCTAGTCTTCCAAGTATTCAATGAATTTGCCAGTATTTTCTAATTTTATCGAATTGATATCCTCAAGGTTATTGATAAAATTCATTTTTAGATACAAATCCGATGCCGTATACAAAACATCTTCAATGTAAAAGGTTCTCGAATTTCCCATCCCATAGAAACGTGAATCATTTTCATTGTGAGTTATGGTTCCTTTGAGATTGATACCATCAGTGGTATCCATTCCAAAAATGTAAAATCCATTCCAGCGGTTCCAATCAGGCGCAATCATCTTTGCATCAGATATTCCATCCAAAGACTTTACATCACTACTGATTGGAATAGATAAAATATTTTTTCTCTTGTCAAAGAAAAATGCCTTGTGATTATTTAGTGCCTCAGAATATGTAGAGGCATCCCCAATTACAAAATCATCAATTACTTTGGGATTACTTACATCTGACACATCAAATAATGCAACTTTAACTCCTAGTTGTTGTACACGTCCACTTCCAATATCTTTTGTATCACGTCCAACACCAATTACATAGTCATCATCATAAGGGTGCAAATAATTTGAGAATCCTGGAATCTTGAGCTCTCCTAAAATCTTTGGAGTATCTGAGGATAAGTCAATTACAAAGAATGGATCTATTTGCTGAAAAGTTACCAAGTATAATCTATCTCCCATGAATCGGGCAGAAAAAATACTCTCATCAGGTGCAATATCATCTAACCCTCCAAGAACCTCAAGTTTCTCATCTAAAACATAAACTGCATTTGAGCGAATTGTTCCCTTGTATTGTGTATAATATTCTACAGTAGTTGCAATTCGAAATTTATCATCATGTTCATCCATTGAAAACTGATTTAACAATCTTCCAGGTACTGAACCTTTTGCAACATAATCTAGGTTATCCTCATCAATTGAAATTTTGTGAATGATGGTCTTTAGTGATTCTTCTTGGATTCGTGCATCGTGTTCGGATAGTGCTTCTCTGATTTTATCAAATAGTTTTTCTTTTTGGTTTTTGTCCATTTGGTTGTAAGACTCTTGTATTACCTCAGCGATTTTACTCCATTCTCTGGCAGAATCAAGAGAAGAATCATTTTGAATCGTTTTAATTTTATCTTGAATTTCTGATGGGAATAATGGCACTATAACATCAAAGAATCGGTCTCGAGTAGAGTCCTCATAAAATCCATAAGGAAGATTCTGCTGATAAGTCAGGTAAAAGTTGTTCTCAGATACATAAATTGTCCCAGTGTATCCCATAAGAAAAGTCTCAGAGTTTATGGAATCTCCAAAAATATCAATTGCAGTTAAGGTATTAAAATTTGAAAATCTCTCTACATTATCAAAATAAAATGCATCAGGTACCATTACTGGTTCTGATCGCTCCATAATTATTGGAAGTCGCGGATATTGATAGTCGATGTTACTGTTTGTTACAAAGTATGCATAGTTGCCAATCATTCTTGCATCGCTAAAGTGACCATCAATGGCATAGTCTTTGAGAATTTCTGGTTTTTCCTTGTCTGATACGTCAACTATCAACGCATGAGTAACTGGATTGTATGATGGTCTTGGCATAAAGTCAAATTGTGGGATTATCTCCTCTTGGCTTTGTCCATTGTAAAATATTACTAAACGATCCTCATTTAGAAACATGTTTTGGATGTATTGTGAATCAATATCAAGTGCAATTTTGAGTACAAGTTTTGCAGATTCAGCAGGATATGCATCAATTATAGATAGTGTGTTTTGAGAAACAATGTAAACGTATTTTGCATCATTTTTTAGATAGTCTGGCTCATCTACATTTTCTACTTGAACATTAGTTGTCGAATAGTCTACTCCGTCAGATCCCGTTTGAGCCTTTGCAGAATCCGTATCCGTTGCCATCGTTGGTTCCGGCTCTGGTGCACGAGCTTGAAGTTCAAGGGATTCCTCCAGAACAAAACTGTCTGTAAAGATCCTTCTATTATCATTAAATCCACCATCAAAAACATTTGATGCGGCCAAAATATCTTTGAGTTCAGATTCAGATGAAATCTTTCTAATATCTTGTGTTCCACCAAAAAATTCAGAGACTGTTTTATTTACATAGATTATTTGAGGTGGAGTAGTAGTTGTAGTGACCTTAGGTTGTGAATCAAAACCAACTGCAAACATTACTCCTGCAGTTGCAATAATTGCAACAATGACGGCGATTGGAAGGATTATTTTTGAGTTCATTTTTATCATCTTTTTTCAATACTGTCTTTTGACAGTTGCTATTGTTTGTCCTATGAGCTTAAAAGGTTAAGTAAAATTGTAATTTTACCAAACAAATAACATATACTTCAGCCTAACTAAAAGAATTCCAATGTCCGAAGATAACAAAAACCCAGATGAAATTACCGAGAAAATTAAAATTATGGCAACAGATGATGATAAAATAAAGTCATTTGGTGAATTATTAACAAATGATTCTAGCAGGACAATTTTGCAATTGTTATTTAATGAAGAATTGACTGCACTTCAGATTTCAGAAAAAACGGGTATTTCTCTACAACTAGTAAAATATCACATAATCAAATTGCAGGATTTAGGCGTGGTGAAGGTGACAAAGATTGAAAAAAACTCAAAATCTCAGGATATGAAATTCTATTCTGCCTCTAAATTTAGTATGGTGATTGTCCCCCCAAAATATTCTGAAAAAACTAAAGAAAGTAAACTCCTAGTACGTTCCTTTAAGAATATTTACAAAATGGCAGGGTTTGGAATTGCAGCAGGGATATCAGGTCTGATGTCTTTGTCATTGTTACAACAAGAAAATAAAGTTCCAGTCCAACTTGAATTGGATCAAGATACACATCAAACAACAATTGAGGACATGGATGGTGGTTTCCAGTCAGCCGTTGAGGAATCTGCACCAGAAGGAACATCTGAAAAAATGCTTGATGATTCTTTTGCCTCTGTGCCATCTGCAGAACCGATATCTGATCCTACTTCAAGTTACACATTAGAAGAGGCCTTAGAGATCCAAAAAAGAACTATCGAGGCAGCAGAAGCTAATCCAGCTTCAGGATCTGGAACTCCAATGTTTGATGCAGGAGATTTAACAATTACATTAATCATAATCACAATAATTTTTGGAGGGTTGGCCGCATTCTTTTTCTTAAAATCCATTAGGCAGTCAAAACAAAAACAAGTGATATGATTTAATTTAGATAATATTTTTGGTAAAAATCAAATTTCATCAAAGCCTTTATTCGAATTTCACGTAATTGATTTAATGACAGGAAAAAAAATAGCAATTATAACAGGAGTAATGTTTAGCCTATTGATAGTACCTTCTGTTAGTAGTATTGCATATGCACAATATGTTGCAATAGATGGACAAACTGGACTTGATGACTATTTACAATTGGCTCAAGATAGAGTTTCCATTGCAAATGATAATCCAAAAGCTGGATCTGGAACACCAATTTTTGCAGCAGATGGTGTTTTAGGTGCTTTAATTTTGTCTACAGGAATTTTTGGCGGAATTGCTTCTACATTTTTTATCAGAAGTCGTCAAGGAAAATATGCTGCAATGGGACGTGGATAAAATAATCCACTCCTTTTTTTAATCACAGAAATCTTTTTGAAATTATTTTAATTTATTTGAGAAAAATCTAGTCTGTTAATATCTAACATAACCCAGAATATCGTTCTTCTGCATAGATAAGATAAGCCTCATTTCCAAAGTATTTTTTAGATTCAACTATTTGATTATGGGCGTATTCTTCTAATTCTGAACATGAAAGACCTGCGATGAATACTTTTTCTTCAAGTATCTCAGCGTAAGTTGACGAAGCTACAAAGACCATAAAGATCAAAAATATGGGTGCGATTATGAATGTGACTGGCATAAGCCATATGTCCTTTTTAGTAATCATTTGGCCATCTCCAAAGTTTGAGATTTTGAATTAGACCAGATTCCAAATCCTATAGATAATAATTTCCTTGTATACACTCCCATACGCCCAACAAAGTTATAGGTATTTTTTTAATAAAGTTGGTTACGTGTAACTTTTTTTTAGGACAGTTTGTGCTAAAAAAAATTGCATTGAATTTTAGATCGGTATATAATAATTGTTTAATTTAAAAATAAAAAAAGAAAAATTAGATTGCAGAAATTGCAATTCCTCTTTCAATTAGTTTCTCAGCTGTTGATTCTTTAACACAGATTGGGGCTTCATTTGATGTTTTCAAAACAAGAGAATATTCATCTCGACATTCTACCATTTGAGCATCAATTCCTGCTGCGATTTGGTGCCTAGGAGAAAGCCATCCCATTGAAAACTCTTTTGTCTTCATCATGAATTGATTATGAATTTCTTCTTTATCCAAACCAGCGGAGTTATCTTTCATTGAATGCTTTAGATCTCTTAATTCCATATGCATAGCTTTGATGTCAGATTTTTGCTCATCAGTAAGTGCACTGGCTTTGAGTGCTTTGTAAGATTTATGATCAGCCATTGTTCCATTCATGTTGTAATCATGATCCCATGTTTTACACTCGACACCATCTTTGCTATCACATAATCCATTTTTCATAGAATCTTTGTGATCAGACATTGTGTCTTTCATGGTTGCATAATGCTCTTCAAAGAGGGTTTTTCGTCCATCTTCATCTAGTAAGCAATACTCTGCGATTTTGTCTTTATGATCAGAGTCCATTTTTGCTTGATGATCAGATTCCATTGGATATTTCTCTAGAAATGCTGCTTGGTCTTCTGGAGACATTTCACAATATCTATCTAGTTTCATTCTCATGTCATCTTTCATGTTACCTTTGTGATCAGACATTGGAGCATCTCTTCCAGATTCATCTTCGTTAGATTCATCTTCGTTAGATTCATCTTCGTTAGATTCATCTTCGTTAGATTCATCTTCGTTAGATTCATCTTCGTTAGATTCATCTTCGTTAGATTCATCTTCGTTAGATTCATCTTCGTTAGATTCA
>Ga0307379_10014661_pt1 | contig 10088 bp, 9 predicted proteins | sample UN2MG_FD_202237 | JGI IMG/M metagenome (GOLD analysis project Ga0307379, IMG submission 202237) | Soil microbial communities from Risofladan, Vaasa, Finland - UN-2 | ecosystem: Environmental > Terrestrial > Soil > Coastal area > Acid sulfate soil | place: Finland: Risofladan, Vaasa | collected... | reverse complement strand
TAAGGCAAGCAAACCTATCAATAATCATCATGACACCCAAAGAATTCTTAGAATTGGTAAAAAAATATAAAGATTTTAAAAAATAAATGATCTTATAGATAGATATATCGATGAATGTATGAGCAAAGTTGGAAAGGGGCAGGAGTGAAATTCAGCCTAATCTTAAATGAATCTAATTACATTGAACCTAAAATATTGGAAGTATTTGAAGGAGAAAATCTTATCTCACAAAAAGAAATAGATTTCTTTACTGAGACTCCTATCATAATAATAAAAGATTGAATGATTCTTAGCTTTGATTTTTGGTTTGGATACAGTACCTTGATTTGCAAATTTGATACCTAATAATTTGTCTTTAAATCTGAAAGAAAACCATAACTTCCCCGGCTCCCAGTGGTTAAGCTGCGTGGGATAATGAGAAGGATTATGTACACTGTAATCAAAATTATATGGAGCTGTGAGTCGAATTATTGTTGTATGGACTAGTTTTAGTTTTATTCTATTATCTCCTTTTTATTTCTAAATATCATTTGATTTCATGAACTAGTTTTTCGACTACTTCTAAAAATTTCTTTCCAACTTTAGGATTTTCAAATCCTGCTGAAGTTAGTAATAGTTTCATTTTGTATCTACCTCTTATCATAAAGATAAAAGATATTATTTATAAATTTAGCTTTAAAGCGACCCCGCCATAAATTACTTTTCAGTCAAATCAACCTTTTATGAGGCGCCCGAGGGAATTACAGATAACGTTTCGCGGATAAAAGAAGTTTCCGAAGGCAATTTGGGGAAATCTTTAATTTCCCTTTTATCCACTGTTGTGCGAAGTAGCCACACATGGTTTTGCTTCTTGAATTGCTATCTAAAGCAAGAGTATTCAAAGATAATTCAATTATTAGAACCGACAATATAATTATAATTTAACTTAGAATTTTATTCTCAAGCGCTTCTTCGAAAATATTTTTCAATTTTTCGTTGTAAAAAGGCAACCCTATTAACTTAAAGTGCTTATCTTCAGCCTCCATAATTAAATCCCTTTGAAGTTGCGCTTTTTCTTCCATCTCAAGTAAAAATTTTTGCTTCCATCCCTCTTTAGAACTTTCAAACCTACCTTGATTATCTTTAAATTGATCTCCTTTTGGTTCAATAAAAATCTGATAAATACTTATGGTTCTATTTCTCTTCTTCAAAATCATTATAAAATCCGGCTCAAATGCTCTGCCTTCATCAAAGTCAAAAACTTGAAAGAATTTTTCATTGCGAAGTAAAGCAATATCTGAATATTTTTGTCTTAATTTATCTATAGTTTCATCAATAAATTTGATGAACTCTCTTTCTTCGCTTGTTCCATATAAATCATTTTGCGCATACCAATCTTTATCAACTAAATTTATCTCTACAATCTCCTGCGCTCTCTCGCTGTCACTATCCAATTTTAGAGTCTTCCTGCCTTCATTTTTGCCAAAAATATCTCTAAGTAATTGTGCCTTAAATAATTTAGTCCCTTTGAACTCTGAAGTATTAATTCTTATTTGTTCTGATATCTTTTTAACTACAAATAAAGCCATTTCTAATTTTTGAGTTGGAGTTAATTTATTTATTTTGTCTTTTGGGCCTAAAACTTCTATGGCAACGCTGCCTAAATAATTGAGCGATGAAATAAATTCTTTAACTGATTTTATATAAGGGAAATATTTCTTTAGTGTTTCAAATTTATAGAACTCAAATCTATCTAATGCATTTCGAACTATATTTTCTCCGAAATCATCAAGTTTATATGCTATCTTGCCACGCGCAATATCTTTTGACAATTTTGGTTTCTTCACTTCATCTAAAATAATTTCTTCTTTAATTTCTCCGGTTCTCAATTCGTATTTATAATTTTTTTCAATTTTTGCGTCCTCTAAGCTCTTAATATCAGTTCTCGGATTTTTCACCCTGTCATTTATAAAAATCATACCCTCTTTCCAAAAATCAGTTTTCTTAAAGGAATCTTTAATAAACAAATCTTTCTGAATATACTTTTCTGGTAAAATTCCGATTTCAGTAAGAGCGGTCTTTATTTCTTCAATGTATTTAGGATTTCGAAGACTATGATAATAAAGAGTTTCCGAAATTCGCAATTCATTTTCTATATCCTCATCAAATTTCCGTTTGTACCTATCCTGTGTTTCATCAAGTTGAAATGGGAAATATCTTGCTCCTCTGCCAATGAGTTGAGCTTCACCCATTGTCGTATTGCCGGGCTTATACTTACCGTAGACCCATTTTCCATCCCGCGTATCGTATAACCTTACAATATCAAACAAATTAAGCACGTCCCAACCTTCATTTAGCATATTAACCGCAAAAATAGCCCTTATTTCATTATTCTTATTCTCTAAAGAATTAAGTTTTAATTGCTTTTCTTCATCAACATTTTCGGAATCCAAAAGCATACACTTTTCTCCAGAAAAATCCTCTTGCAGTTCTCTAATTAAATTGTCAAAAGTTATATTCTCTTTTTGGAAATAGTTAAACACATCTTCTAAAATTGTGCCTTTTGCCCGTGAATGTATTTCTTGAATGTCTTTAGAATACAAATTTTTTACTTTTGATAAAAAACCTTCATAATTTTCTTTCGACTCTTTAATACTTTTGGATTTAAAAAGAATCACTGGCTTTAACCTTATTTTGTTTTTCTCGGCAATTTTTCTGCGATATTGGCTTAAAATAACAGCTTGCAAAGCTCGGTCAACCGGGTCTAAATCCGCCTGTAAAACCTCTATTTCTTTTGAATATTTATCCAAGCGAAATTGCTTCAAATTATATTGGAAAATAATTTTGTCTTCATATTTTTGTCTGACATTTTGATTACCCAAGTCAATCGTTGCTGTAAACTCCAACAAAATATTTTTAAGATTGCTTCTGAAAATCCGCCCAACTGTGTACTCCCAGCTTCTTTTTTCTTCCAATTCCCTTCCTGATAATTTAGATTTTGTCAGGGTTTGTAAATGATGCGCCTCATCGGAAATAAGAACAATCTCTTTCTCCTCAAAATCTTCATAAGTTAAAGCGTTTTCTTGAGGATAATTTAAACGCGTGTGCAATCCCTGAATAGTGGTAAAAATAATATTGATATTCCGCAGATTCGCTCCTTCAAAATTTTGGACCTCCTTAATTTCAACCTGCTTTTCATCAAACTTTATTTTGGGCGCAAAAAGATATTTTTCAGATAAAGGATTTAAAAAATTATCCCGTGTTTTTTCAATAATGTTTGTGCTGTTTACAAAAAAGATAAAATTGCGGTATCCAAGTTTATATAAATACAAAATATTCGCCGCCATTATAAGCGTCTTGCCGCTTCCGGTTGCCATATGAAAAAGGAGTAAAGCAGGAAATTGCCTCTTTTGAAATTCTGTAAAATAAAAATCAAAGCGACCCAACGCCTCTTTCTGATATTCCCGTAGTTCAAACTTTGGATTTAGATTTTGAACTATCTCGTCGCTAATTCGTGATGTAAAATAATCCAACCCAAAACTTTCTTTTATTGAATTAAAGGTTTCGTAGAGCATAGCTAAAAAGTCCTTATAATACCGGTAATGATTTCTTCTAATTTATAATAATCTTCATAATAATCGACATAAACGTCAAACGCTCTTTCAATGTTAGGTTTATGAATGTGAATTTCTAAAAGCGAATTTGTACTATCTAAGCTCCATATTAAAGGATCTATCTGAAGATCTAGATTATAAGGATTGAAATTGTGTTCTATTAATTTGTTTCTGGTCTCTGAAAATTTTTCATAAAAGTCCCAGTCAGTATGATTTTTACTAATTAAATTTAAGCTTTTAAGTAGATTTATACATTTTTTACCATGATGATACATTCCATATAAATTAACCCCCGTTAGCTCATTAAGATGCAACATTTTAAACCTATCCTCAAAAGCTTCTTTGCCGCATGCTGTTTTATTAATTCTAAGCTGTTCAAAGCTAAAATAAAAAAGTCTAAAAGAATCATACAAAAAACGATAATTCTGTCTTTCTTTATTCCAGTTATTACCAAAGGATTGCCACTTATTATTCCAGTTTTGTCCTAAACTACTTAAATCAATTTGTTCCTCTCGATCTCCCCCTATAAAATGGTTTAGTTGATATCTGCTTGTGTTTGGGTAAATTTTATTTCCATAATTTTCATAGATAATCTTATGCCTTCTATTATCTTCCACTTTAACAATCGTTGTTAGATCTATTAACTTTTTAATATCAGGGTCCATAAAACTCCCTATTTAACTTCTTATCTTCCTTACTCACCCTATATTCTTTATCATCAATCTCGCTGTAACTGACATAAAGATGATTTTTATCTAAACACTCAAATAAAAATCTTTTTTGGTCTTCAATTGATAAATCGGTAAAATCTTTTGCATTTTCGCCAATTGTTTTTACATCCACTTTGTAGCTCAAAAACGCTTTTTCTTTCATTGTTTTCCATAGATTTTTTAATTCTCCTTTTGTTTTCACCCTCCGGATTTTCTCAACAAAATTTTCATTCCATCTCATCAGTTCTAAATAGACAAAATCGCCATCGCCATTATTCTCAATAACTTTTTTGATTCTAGGAACAGTGCAACTCTGTACAACATATTCCATCTGCTCAACGAGAATAAACTTCCTGCTACCCCCATCTTTATTCAGTTCTAATACAGCATGCGCTGTTGTCCCACTTCCAGTAAAAAAATCAAGGATAATTGCATCTTTATCATTGCCTACAGCAGCATATAAGCAATCGTAAACATTCCAGAGTGATTTAGGAAAATCGAATCTACAAGTGGGTACGAGACTTTTAACTAATCTTGTTCCATACTCATTAGCGTCATACCTTGCATCTTGCCAAACTGTTCTATATATCCCGAAGTCTTTGCCGATTTCTATTTCATAACAACTTCTTGCTTTCTTTGCACGTAACAGATGTCTAACCTCTTCAACGCTTTGCCTTGCATATCTCCATTTCCTTTCAACACCATTTTTATCTATAGGATACACATAAAATTTATTACCTCTTTTCTCCGTTTGACGTCCAGGATGTTTATTGTCTAGGACAATATCTCCAAAATCAACAATCACATTATTTTCTATGATAATCGGATAAAAGCAATTTTTAGCATCTGTTCTTAAAGATTCGCCACCCCAGTTGCGAAAATTTGACCAAACAATCTCTTCTGGAGGAATTTTTCGATCCCCTATTGATTTTTTTCCTTTCGGTATCACAAAAAGCGCGTACTCATGTATATACGAAAAATTCATTCCTTGTACTCCTCTTGGATTATGTACAATCGTAATACAGTGTATCTCGTGATCTTTAAAGAGTTCTCTTAGAAGCATGACCAAGGGAGCTTGCTCATTATCATCTATAGTTACTATTAGAACACCATCATTTGTAAGCAATTGTTTAGCTATCTCTAAACGATTTTTCATAAATGTTAGCCATGTGGATTCGTTAAAGTTGTTATTATAAACAAAAGTATTTGAAGGACTATCCGGGTTATACGGCGGGTCAATGTAAATTAGTTTTACTTTTCCTGCAAATCTCTTTCTGAGAGAATGGAGTACTAAAAGATTGTTACCTTTGATAATTAAATTGTCTTTAATATTTCCTTTCTCATCAGTTCTAAAACCGTCAAATTTATGTTCGCCGTTTTTATCAATTCTTTTTGCGTTGGTAAAAACTTTTGGGTCAAGCAAACGACTGATTTCATCTGGGGCAAGCGTTTCGTTCCAGAAAATCTCATCTCTTTTCTGATACTCTTTAGTCATTCCTCCTTCCAAAACACAATCCTTATAAGGCCACGAAAGTACAACCTCTTTTTTCTCGCTCAAATATTCATCTTCCGCTGTTAATCCAATTTTATTCTTAAAAGCAGTATAAGAATCCGGTAAAAATTGCTTGTTGGAAACAAAACGGACAAATTTATCTTTATCAAAAATAAGCGCTCCATCTACATCAGCAAAAAACACCTCTTTCATCTTTTTATCTAACAAAAGAAGTTTAATAAGGCCTTTATCCAACTTTAAGGCAAGCTCAATAATTTTATTCTTCAAAAGCTCACCTTCGCTAGTCAGACGTTCATCTTTTTGAAGTAGAGATATTAAATTGTGTAATAAATTTTTCATAGCCAGCTCCTTTTAACAAGTATTTGAAGTAATTTCCATCAGTAATCCCTATGTTTTAAAAAAGTATTTGTACAAGATATTCTCATTCTACTACCCCATTTGTAAAGGCTATTCCGCACAACGTTTCCAGTATATACGAAGTGAGCCGTATATGCTGTTTTGTCTAAGTTCGTTAGCACCGAAGCGAGCATCAGCGAGCGGAGAGTTTCGGACGAAAGATCCTTTAAACTGTAAATCATCATAGGAATCACATTACATATTAATAGCAGTATCATATATTTTTGTATCTATCAGGGGATCAAATAAACGCTCTTCTCTTCCAGGTAATCTTCCATCAAATAAAATTTCTTTCCAATCCATTTGCCTGGTCGTTCCTAATGAAGACAAAACATCCCTATTTTCCTTTTGTTTCCATATCTGATGCATCTTTATCACTTTTATCATATTTCTTATTATTTCCCATTCTTGTTCCCCAATCTCAGCCCAAAGAACACGTTTTTCGCTCCAAGCCATTTTATGATATTTATCTCTACTTTTTAACAGGCGGGATATAGCTTTCTTTAATTCCCCTATCCAAATCATCATTGATGCTGATCTGCACAATCTATATGCAATTAAGTGGTTATCATGTACACTGTCCGGATCCTCAAGCAATCTTTCTTCTAACTTATAAATACCCCTATCTAAGTCAAATTTCCCATCTAAAACTTCTTCAATAAAAATCTCCATAAGTTTTTTCAAATTCTTTAATTCCAATTCACGATATTTTTGAGATATAAACAGTTTATCTTCCGATGGCAATAGAAACAATAATTTTAAGAAAGTTTTAGTCAACGTATCATAAGAAAGAGGATACTTCTTTGACCTCGCACTAACAGTTTCAACATAATCTAAGATCCTGTGTTTCTCCCCCTCATCTCCAATTAGAGTGCTGTATTTTAACCAATTCTTCAAGTACCCTCTGTATTCTTCAGAAATTTCTTCTCTCTTTAAGAAGGAGACTTCGCTCCCTTCGTCCCAGTCCACAACTTCTAAATAAGGTTCAAAATCTAATACAAATAAATCATGTCCAACTTTATCCGATATCAATTGGGGAAAATGTATCTGAGCTAGTAAAGTGTGTGCTCTGAAGTTTGTTCTTTTTATTTTTGCCTTCCCAACACCAACAAACACCCTAACAAAAAGCCTTGGACTTCTTACATATAACTGAGCTGCTGCCTTGTGTTGACCATCAAATACCATTATTCTTCCCTCGCCTGTACCATCTACATCTAAGATAGCGAGGCTCGGCAATAGCTGGGGGTTTTTGTTATAAAATTCTTCGATCATTGGTTCTAAGTCCACAATTGATCTAGGATTTATCGTAGAATCATGGAATAAAATGGTAAAAGGTAACATCCCAATAAATGATTTAACGGTTTTATCCACTTCGTCTATAAGTAATGAATATTCCATCTTTTTGACATTTCCATCTTCCTTAAATGATATTTTGATGATGTTAGCAGAGATATCTACTTTCACTGAGTCCCTTTTCGGATAAAATTCTTTCAATGCATCTCCGAATGTAAAGTCCCTCTTACTTGAGATATATTTATCTCTGTGTTCTCTAAACCGGTAAATATACCGCATAAGCTGTAAATCTTTCGTTCCTTTCGATCGATTTTCTAATTTCAAAACTAATCCCCAATTTGACTCGTTATCAATTCCTCCTCTATCAAGTGATACAATATGATCTACCTCCATTTCATGGACTCTCAAATCTATGGGTCCCCCAGAGATATAGCTATGACCATCTTGTCGCCTATGCAAACGTTCTATCAATTCTTTTCTTTCTTCTGTAGTTAGACTATCTAATTGAGTTTCTCTTACCATTTTCTCACTACCTTAAATATTTCACCCACAATTTCGGACAACGTTTCCGACATAAAAGAAGTCCTGAGCGTTAGCGAAGGATTTGGGTGAGCCCGAAGGGCAAACCTTTTATGCTGTGTTATATGAAGTGGCGCCATTCTTTTCCTCACTCACTTAAAAGGCGGTATATCAACGGGTAGACCAACCCTCATAAAGAATCTTGCGAAAGCTTGTGATAAATGCTCTCTATAAGGCGGTAATAATCGTAATCTTTTAACTCTTCTTCCAGCTAAATCTACAAGAAAATTAAAGGGAACACTATAAACACTACGAAAATCAACCACTAAATAATCTTTTTCAAAACCATTTATCTTACATTTATTTAGGAGATGATACCCTGGTGAATATTCACGCCTTAGCGATTCTTTCATCTTGTTGTTTTTATAACTTGGATTTTTCTCCTCAAATTCTTTTATTGGCCAAATCGGGCAAACAAGAACCAGCTCAAGTTTCTTTTGTTCAAGGTCGCATGATTGACTCATGACAACTACATCGTATTCGATGACATCCGTAGATACTTTCCTTAATTCTACAACTTTAGGGGGAAGTATAATGGGGCAAGATTCGATAAAGTCTCCTTGAAGTATACCAATATCTTCTACTACTTCATACCAAGGATATTCTTTCATATTTCTTTCCCCCCCTTCTTACTAAGAATTTAAAACTCCTCTGGTTCAGCAATTCTAGGTTCTCCCTTTATGATATTTTTTACTTCTAGTTCAATCGTGTATCTTTTTTTCGGTGGCATTCGCACAACAAAGTCATGTTCTATCATTTCCAAGAGTATATCTTCCTCTGATATATATCTAGGAATTGGTTTCTCTCCAACAGCTTCTTCTACCAAAGATGTTCCCCTTTTTATCTCGAAATATGGCCGGACAGAAGAGATATCAACTTCAAATAAGGATAATAAGGTTCGATAAAAAAAGGGCCGTCTTAACTGTTTCTCTCTTATCCAAATAGATAATACACTGTCCAATGTTTCGTTTTTGTCTATTTCCTCAAATCTTGAGCTTATGTTAGAAGAATATTGAATTGGATAATCTTTGCATGTAACCTCTTGCATGGTTTGTTGATACATCACTCAAACCTCCTTAGTAATTCTCCATCTATTATTTTAAAAAACCAATCATGTGTCAATTCATGAGCTTCTTTTACCCATGCAGTAATCTCATCCCTGAGCTTAGGAGCATCGTCTCCGATTGATTGAACTTGGGTTTCCCATATTAAAGCATCTTTATCTTCTCTTTTTCCCCGGACAAAACGGAGGTATGTGGCTCCTTTTGGCTTTGTGGAAGGGAAAGTAAATCGCAAATCGAAACTTAAAGGCGATTTATTAACTCTAGTATTTTCAAAAAGTTTCTTATGTATTTCTATATTTGTTTTCATTTTTTCTTTTAAAAAAGTTAATATCTCATCTCTCCCATAATCAAAATTGAGAGCATCAATATACCTTAACAATAACCAGTTAGCCTTCAATTTACTTTCCGCCTCCGGATATGCTTCAAAAAGGGTATCCAGAACATGACATATCTCTTTCTCAAAATCTTCCCAGACATATCCCGCGGTATCATTTAAAGTAATGATTCCAGGGCCTATTTGAATAAGAGGCCATTTGTCTTTACCTTTCCTAAAGCGATGCTGAACCACATATCCTGCAATTTCATCTGGCATGCTTGCTGTGGGTAATTGCTCATGAAATGGGTATTCATTGATAACTTTATCATATATCCTGCCAACTATTATTTTGTAATGTGGATCTGTCTTTATTCCTAGAGCAGGTCCCTGAAGTTCCCACCGTAATTCAAATATAACCTCTACGAGAGGCTTATTTTTTAAGATTTTTATTGTCATCTTCTAACCTCCATATAATTTTTCATGGGCGCCATTTCATATAACTTAAAATAAACGAAGTATTTCGTTTATGCACTCAAATTGTCGTGTATTGCGAAGTACTTTGTTTATATTCAAACATTATACGCTTTTCTGTCACATATTAACCATAAAAATAAGGATTTTTTA
>Ga0307379_10014660_pt1 | contig 10088 bp, 9 predicted proteins | sample UN2MG_FD_202237 | JGI IMG/M metagenome (GOLD analysis project Ga0307379, IMG submission 202237) | Soil microbial communities from Risofladan, Vaasa, Finland - UN-2 | ecosystem: Environmental > Terrestrial > Soil > Coastal area > Acid sulfate soil | place: Finland: Risofladan, Vaasa | collected... | reverse complement strand
TACACTCTGGAACTGAACAAGCTCAAATCATTCGCCAATTGCTGCCGGCGACTACTGACCCCGATGCCCTTGCAGGCAGCGTACACCGACATGCCCTTGGCCAAGGAACTGGTGAGGCAGATTGCGGACAGCCGGCCGTTCGACCTCCTGCACGTCGAGCACATCAGGGGCGCGCATCTGGCCGAGCAAGTGACGCACATACCCAAGGTGTTCGACGCAGTTGACTGCATCACCAGACTCCTCAAACTACGGCTGAACCACGAAAAGAGCGTATTCCATAGGGCGGTGAGCGCTCAGGAACTGCTCAAGATGAAGTCATACGAGCCAAAGACCGCCTCATTGTTCGACAACATAGTCATTACGTCCAGGCGGGACAAGAGGGCGCTTGAGGCCCTGATGCGAAGTTATGCGAATGGCAATGGGTGCAAGTCGTCTGTGACCGTAGTGCCAAACGGCGTTGACTGCGACTATTTCCAGCCCTCGCCAAACGGCAAGTCCTCTACGATAGTCTTCTGCGGGCGAATGAGTTACTTCGCCAATTCCTCCGCGGCATACCGCTTCTACCATGAAGCGTTTCCCTACATCAAGCGGGTCTGCCCCGATGCAAGGTTCAGAATTGTAGGCAGCGATCCGCCGGACAGCATTCGCAAACTTGCGGAAGACCCATCGGTGGAAGTGACCGGATATGTCCCGGACATACGGCCGCATTTGGCCTCGGCGGCGTTGGCGGTCTGTCCGCTTATCGTTGGGGTTGGAATCCAGAACAAAGTGTTGGAAGCAATGGCGATGGGTAAGCCGGTTGTAGCGACCGAGGTAGCGTGCAAGGGGATTCCGGAAATCGTTGATGGAGAGCACTTCATAAAGGCGGATGACCCTATTCGGACGGCTGGTGCGGCCATTCTCCTGTTAGACAACCCGGAATACGCGCGCAGACTCGGCGAGCATGCGCGCAGATTCGCGGAAGACAGGTATAGCTGGAAGTCGGCGGTCAGGCAACTGGAAGGCATCCACTTGCAGGCCGCAGGCATCGGCAAAGAGAGAATACCGGCAGCAGCTTAGGCTGTGCAGACATAGGAAGACTTCAGACTTTGGAGTTCAGCGGCTGATCCCTGAAGTCCTGAAAGGTGATATTCGTGGGCGCAATCAATGGAACAACACCTTATCGGCGAGAGGTGGCGGTAAGCAAGCGCAGCAACTGGTATGAGTCGGCAAAGCGCCTGATAGACGTGGTGCTGTCCGGCAGCCTGCTAGTCCTGCTGCTCCCGTTTCTCATACCGATTTCAATAGCGATCCTGCTCGATAGCCGAGGCTCCGTCTTCTATCGCAGGCAAGTGGTAGGGCAGGGCGGCAAGCTGTTCGACGCACTCAAATTGAGGACCATGGTCGAGAACGGCGATCACAAGGTCAACGGCGACCATAAACTCGCTCAGGAATACAACAACAATCACAAGCTCCGAAGCGATCCTCGGGTCACCAGAATTGGAAAGCTTCTGCGAAAGACAAGTATAGACGAGCTCCCGCAGCTCTGGAACGTTTTCAAAGGCGACATGAGCCTGGTCGGTCCGCGAATGATCTCGTTCCCTGAGTTAGAGAAGTTCGGGCCGTGGCAGAGCAAGATCCTGGAGATCAAGCCGGGAATCACGGGGCTGTGGCAGGTCAAGGGCCGAGGTGAACTGGACTATGAGGAACGTGTCCGCATGAATGTCTACTATGTGGACAATCGCTCGCTTGTGCTCGACGCGAAGATACTGGCCAGAACGATTCCCGCGGTCCTGACCGCTCGCGGCGCATTCTGAGGGCTTCCCTGCCTGGAGAAGCCCTCGAATCCTATTGATTTGGTGTCTGGCTTCTGCTTCCGCTGGTGGACAGCTCTGCTTTGTTCTCTTGCTTCAGGGTCTTTGCCGAGAACTGATACAGAGTCGTGCCCTGGACCACGTAGACGTACTCGGAGGTCGCTGCAATTGCGACTGAGTTGCCGCGTCCCATCATCATCCCGCCGCCAAAGCCCGGCTGGCCCTGACCCATCGGCCCGGGACCCATCTGCCCCTGCATTCCGGGCTGGCCCTGCGGACCCATGCCCGGCTGACCCTGTCCGCCCTGCATATTCGGATAGGGCGGCGGATTCTGCTGGCTCAACACGGCGACCGAGCCCGCAACCACGAGTGCGACAGCGATAACGACTACCAAAACCTTCGCTCTAGTGCTTTTCAGCATCACCAAGACCTCCTCTGGCAGATTTGCTTCTTAGACGTCCCAGCCCCTGCCAATGTTCTATCCTCTCCCCTTGCTCGCTCGGCCAGTATTCCGGTTGACACCGGTTTGCGAAAAATAGTATAATTTACACAGAACAAATGTGCTGATTGTGAGGAAGTCTTCGTGAGTGATATTGCCAAAGAAATCATTTCCATAAGCATCGAAGACGAGATGAAAAGCTCGTATCTGGGATATGCGGTGAGCATGATCATTGCTCGCGCGCTCCCGGATGTCAGAGACGGCTTGAAGCCCGTCCAGCGCCGAATCCTCATGGCGATGAACGACCTCAATCTCACTCCGAACGCTCATTATAGAAAATCAGCCAAGATCGCCGGCGACACGTCGGGAAACTATCACCCTCACGGCGAGCAGATCATATATCCGACCATGGTCCGCATGGCTCAGGATTTCAACGCCCGTTATCCGCTGATTGACGGTCAAGGCAACATGGGGTCCATTGACGGCGATCCTCCCGCGGCCATGCGATACACCGAAATGCGCATGTCTCCCTATGCCATCGAGATGTTGGAGGACTTGGACAAGGACACAGTTGACTGGCAGCCGAACTACGACCAGACTCGTGATGAGCCGATGGTTCTCCCCGGCAAGTTCCCGAACCTCCTGTGCAACGGCTCGGCCGGCATCGCGGTCGGAATGGCGACGAGTATCCCTCCACACAATCTCAAAGAGATCATTGACGCCACGATCCACCTGATAGACAACCCTGATGCGAGCATCGAAGATCTCATGAAGTTCGTCCAGGGGCCGGATTTCCCGGGTGCAGCTCTAATCCTCGGCACTAAGGGCATAAGATCAGCCTACGAGACCGGTCGCGGGCAGATCACCATGCAGGCCCAGATCGCTATCGAGCCGCAGGAGAACGGCAAGAGCGAGATCGTGATCACCGAGCTGCCGTTCCAGGTGAACAAAACCAGGCTCATAGACCAGATCGCTGACCTGGTCCGCGGCAAGAGGATTGACGGCATCACGAACCTACAGGATTACAGCGACCGAACGGGCATGAGGGTAGTCATCGAGCTGCGGCGCGACTCCCATCCAAGGCGAGTCCTGAACTATCTCCTCAAGCACACTCAGCTTCGGACGAACTTCGGCGTGATCATGCTGTCGCTCGTGGACGGCACTCCGAGGATTCTGAACCTCCGCCAGATGCTGGAATACTACATCGAGCATCGCAAGGTCATCGTCGTTCGGCGGACTCGCTATGACCTTGAGAAGGCCATGGCGAGGGCTCACATCCTCGAAGGACTCCGTATCGCCCTCCAGTTCATGGACGAGATCATCAAGATTATCCGTGAATCCAGGAATGCGGAAACCGCTCGGACGACTATGATGAGCCGATTCGGCCTCAGCCAGGTCCAGGCGGAAGCGATCCTGAATATGCAGCTTCGTCAGCTCACCGCCCTGGAGCAGGAGAAGATAGAGAACGAGTATCGCGAGCTGTTGAAACATATCGCCCACCTGGAGGACATTCTCTCGAATCCTCAGCGAGTCCTCGACATCATCAAGGAAGAGCTCAGGGTTCTGCGAGACAAGCGGGGTGACGACCGCCGAACCCGAATCGTCCCCTTGGAAGCAGAGGAGATCGGCGAAGAGGATACGATTCCCGAAGAGGATACTATCGTCACCATCACTCGCGACGGCTACGTGAAGCGAGTCCCGATCGACACCTACCGAAGTCAGCGGCGGCCGGGGAAGGGCATCATCGCGGCGAATAGTAAGGAAGAAGATCGTCTAGAGCACATCTTCATCGCCACCACCCATCACTACATCCTCTTCTTCACGGACAAGGGCCGTGTTTACCGCCTGAAGGCGTGGGAAGTCCCGCAGACTACCCGCCAGGCTATGGGGACCGCGATCATCAACCTCATTCAGATCGAACCCGGCGAGCAGATCACCGCCACCGTGCCCGTAAAGGAAATCGGAGGCGAGGGATATCTCGTCATGGCCACCAGGCTCGGCGAGGTGAAGAGGACCGCCATCAGCGGATTCCACTATCTCAGGGCGAACGGCCTCCGAGCGTTCGACATCGAGGAAGGCGACGATCTGAAGTGGGTGCGCCTCACCACCGGCAATGATCACGTTTCCATGGTCACCCGGAAAGGCATGTCCATCCGATTTTCGGAAAAGAACCTCCGAATTGCGAGCCGGGCCTCAGGCGGCGTGCGAGGCATCAAGTTATCTCCAGGCGATCATGTCGTGAGCATGGACATCATCCAGCCGAACTGCGAGCTGCTGGTGGTCACGAAAAAAGGGATGGGCAAGAGGACTCCGCTGGAGAACTACCGAGTGCAGACACGAGGCGGCAAGGGTCTGAAGACTATGTCCATCACCGAAAAGGGCGGGCCCATCGTGGCAGGGCGGGTCGTCTGTGCTGACGACCGCATGATAATCCTGACCTCCAACGGCATCGCCATCCGACTCAGGCTCAATGAGATTCGCTGCTGCGGCCGGAGTACCATGGGCGTGCGGCTGATCAACCTTACCGAGGGCGACACAGTCTCCTCAGTTGCCATCATTCCTCGAAATGAGGAAGAGGACACCGACGAATCACTGAGTCCTGACAACGAACCAGGAAACGAATAAACGAATCTTAGTTTCGGGAATTTCGAATTTCGGATTTGATGTTTCGCCGGGAAGCATGGAACAATCCCTTGATAGGGGTTTCTCCTATAGTCTGAGGTCTCGGAGATGGTGATATGCGTAATTCCCGGCTGATGATAACTGTGGGCGTGCTTGTGATCATCGGGGGAGTGCTGTTCTGCAGGCATATGCTGGAAGGCGCACTCGCCCAGCATCGGATAACCCCGTGGGCCTTTCCGGTGTCTTTGTTCGGAGTCGCGGGTTCTCTTGCTCTCTTTTTCCTGGCCCTCCGGATGTACAAGTTCGATAACGTGAGTTCGGGCGCAAGAATTCTGGCGATCATGATTGGCGTCCTGGGCGTGCTGCTTTGGGGCACATGGAGTTGGTCCGCCGTTATACTCGCTCGAATTCCAAACTACTAGCGGCCAACCGCTCGGAAAAATAATCTCGAATTCGGAAGGAATAAGAAGAGAGAGGGGCGAACATCCTTTCGATTGGAGGCGAGGATATGCGGTTACCCTGGCCATCGCTAGTCGTCGGCATTGTGATGTTCCTGGCTCTAGGATACTCACTAATCGCACCCAAGTTAGCCGAAACAGTAGTCTGCAAATGAGGAGGACCGTGCAATGAGATCACCATGGTTGCCGCTCATCATTGGGCTTGTGCTGGTGGTTCTCTGGATGCCGTTTGTCTTGGCTCCTGGCGCTTTGCATATATACAAGGCGCTAGGGTTGGCATCTTTTCACAGCCTGCAGCCGATCCTCCTCGCGATCTATGCCGTCGGGGCGATCCTTTCCATTCTGGTATTCGGCCTTGCAGTTCGGAACGCGAGGCGACGGGCAGGCGCGGTAGGGCTTTCGGTCGCTGGGATAATCCTTGGCGTGTGGAGCATCGCTAACTGGGTGCTCATGCCTCTGCTGAACCCGGCATACTACCTCGGCTGGAAATGATGAGACAGCGTTTCGAGATTCTGGAACACACTGCCGATAAAGGCATACGTGCGTTCGGTAGTGACTTGAAGGAGCTCTTTGAGAACGCCGCCTTCGGGATGTTTTCCCTCATGGCCGACCTGGGGAAGTACCAGGCGACGCAGTGCCATGAGTTCGAGGTCCAGGCATCGGATCTGGAGTCGCTGCTTCGAACCTGGCTGGCCGACTTGCTTTACAAGTTCGAAGTGGATAGAATACTGTTTGTTGACTTTGAAGTCCAGGCCATAGACAATAGTCACCTGAAGGGCAAGGCTTGCGGGCTGCCTTTCAGTCACCAGATCGAGTGGCTTGGCTCATCCGTGAAGGCCGTGACTCATTATGATCTCTATGTGCATCGAACGGATGAGCGATATGAGGCTCAGGTTATCTTCGACGTTTGACTCGAAGACAACCTGAGCCAGGGTCAATGGAGAATGGTCAATGCGGGGAGTTCCCCATGGACCCTTGACCATCGACCATCCAAAACGGAGGTTTTGCCATGCCAAAGGAAATCACGCCTCGTCAGCGCCAGATTTTGCAGTACATCCTTCAGCACATTGATGTGAGGGGCTATCCGCCGACCGTTCGCGAGATCGGCGAGGCGGTTAGCCTAAGCTCCAGTTCGACCGTTCATGCCCACCTTCGGACTCTTGAGGGCGCCGGCCTCATCAAACGAGACGCCATCCTGACGCGAGCCATCAGGCTCCTCCCCGGCATGGCTAAGAGGACAAACGTCCAGCGAGTGGTCTATCTCCCGGTCGTCGGCCGAGTGGCGGCAGGTAAGCCCACCCTCGCCGTCGAAGACTACGAAGAGACGTTTCCTCTACCGCACGATTTCCTTGGCGGCAGTGACGGCTTCATGCTCCGAGTTCGGGGCGAAAGCATGATCGAGGACGGCATCCATGACGGCGACCTGGTCATCGTCCGCCGGCAGGCAAATGCCGAGAACGGCGATACGGTGGTTGCTCTCATGGACAATGAGGCCACAGTGAAGCGTTTCTATCAGGAGCACGGCAAGGTCCGCCTGCAGCCGGCAAACTCGGCCATGGAGCCGATCATCGTGGACGAGGTGAACATCATCGGCAAAGTCGTCGGTCTGCTAAGAAAAATGTAGTCTTCCTGCCTTCCTGGTTTCCTTATACAATAGAGGAGGTATTTGTGCCCACAGTCGAGAGTTCGGTTTTCATCAATGCCCCCGTCGAAAAAGTCTTCGCCCTCGCGAAAGACATCGAAGCCTTCCCCCAGTTTATGCCCGACCTCAAGAAAGTCACCATCCTCGAACGAAGCGGCGATCGCGTAGTCAGTGAGTTCGTTGGCTACATCAAGGATTTCCGAATCACCATCAAGTGGGTGGAGGAGGATCTTTGGGATGAGCAAGAGAAGACCTGCAACTTCAGCCTCGTGCGGGGCGACTTCAAGAGCTACTCCGGCACGTGGAAGTTTGAGCCCGAGGGCGGCGGCACAAAATATACCTCGGTGATTGATTTCGAGTACAACATACCGCTGATCGGCCCTATCATCAAGTCCCTGGTCGCAAAGCTCATGAAGCAGAATGTGGAAAATATGCTGAACGCCATCCGTCAGAAGGCGGAGAATGGGTAAGAAATACGACGTCATAATCGTCGGCGCGGGCCCGGCCGGGATATTCGCGGCCCTGGAGCTTGCGAAGAATGACGGTCTGAGGGCGCTCGTCCTGGACAAGGGCAGTGATATCGAGAAGCGCATCCAGGAGGTCCCTCGCTCGCTCCTGACTGGCTGGGGCGGCGCGGGCGCATTCTCCGACGGCAAGCTCACCCTCTCGACCGAAGTCGGCGGCCAGCTCACGTCCTACCTCCCCGATGAGGAAGTTGACCGCCTCATCAAGTACGTTGACGGGATTTACGTTGACATTGGCGCTCCCAGCAAGGTCTACGGCACGGATCAGGACGAGATAGACCGCATCGCCCGGCAGGCCATCCTCGCCGACCTGAAGCTCATCCCCTCGGCGATTCGGCACGTCGGCACTGATGAGTGGCCGGCCCTCCTCCGCAAGCTCCACGAGATGATCGAGAAGAAGGTGGATATTCGGATGGAGACCGCCGTTAGCCGGATTCTCACGCGAGAGGGGCGGGTGACCGGCGTCGAAACCAGCGGCGGCGAGACCATCGAGGGCAACTACGTCATCATCGCGCCGGGTCGGGAAGGTTCAGACTGGCTCACCGAGGAGGCTCGGCGACTTGACCTTGAATCAATCAACAACCCGGTTGATGTGGGCGTCCGAGTGGAGCTTCCTGCGCCGGTGCTGGAGAGCCTTACCGACATCATCTATGAACCAAAGTTAATCTTCTACTCGCCCTCATTCGATGACAAGGTTCGCTCGTTCTGCGTGTGCCCGTATGGCGAGGTGGTGATGGAGTACAACGAGAGCGTCACAACGGTCAATGGACATAGCTACGCGGCGAAGAAGACCAAGAACACCAACTTCGCGCTCCTCGTCTCGACCAATTTCACCGAGCCGTTCCGTGAGCCGATCACCTATGGCCGGTACATCGCCTCGCTCTCAAACCTTCTCAGCGGGAGCGTGATCGTCCAGCGGCTGGGCGACCTCATGGAGGGCCGGCGCTCAACGTGGTCGCGGATCGAGCATGGCTTGGTCGAGCCGACGCTCAGGACCGCCACGCCCGGCGACCTCAGCTTTGTGCTGCCATATCGGCATCTCACCGGAATACTGGAAATGCTCGAGGCGATGGACAAGCTCGCGCCGGGAGTCGCTTCCAGGCACACGCTTCTCTATGGCGTGGAGGTCAAGTTCTACTCATCTCGGCTGAGGCTCACTCCATCGCTGGAGACCGACATCGCCAACCTCTTCACCATCGGCGACGGGGCAGGGGTCACCAGGGGATTGATCCAGGCATCCGCCTCCGGCGTCATCGCCGCCCGCGAGATCATCAGGCGCGCGCTCTAGCTGGTCTTCGCCTCCAACTGCTTCAGCCGCTCAGCCTCTCGTCGCTCTTCATTCGCTTCGTCAAGTTGGCCTAGAGCCTCCAGCGCGATCGCCAGGTTCTCACGAAAGTCACCATCCTCCGGTTCCAGCCTGACTGCCTCCCGCTGCGCCTGCACTGCTTCCTCGTGTCGTCCTTGAGTCAGGAGCGCTTCGCCGAGCACATCATACGCTGACGCATACTCAGGCTCTAGTCGAATCGCCTCTCGGCACTCCCTTTCAGCTTCTTCAAGATTGTTGACATAGAGGAATGCATTCGCTAGATCACGGTGAGCCAAGGCATATTCAGGATCTTTACGCAAGGCGGTACGAAACGCTTCGATGGATTCATTATGCCGACTGAGTTCACCCAATCTGTTGCCGATGCTGACGTAGAATCTGGGCTGTTCTGGATCCAGCCGAACAGCCTCCTCATACTCTGTCAGCGCCTGCTCCTTTCGTCCCATTTTGGATAAGGCATTCCCCAAATCGTAACGAAGATCGGCATCATCCGGGCTGATGCGGATTGCCTCGCGATACTCGGCCTCCGCCTCTTCGTATCTGCCCAACTCCTCCAGCGCGATGGCCAGGTTCTCGTGAAAGTCACTGTCCTCAGGGCTCAACTGAACTGCCTTTCGACTCGCCTCCACCGATTCCTGATGTCGTCCTTGTGTTAGGAGCACTTCGCCCAGCAGATCATACGCTGACGCATACTCAGGCTCTAGTCGAATCGCCTCACGGCATTCGTTTTCAGCCTCTTGTGGATGATTGATCTCGTGAAACACGTTCGCCAGATTCCGGTGAGCTCTAGCGTATCTCGGGTCTTTGCATATGGAAGTGTGAAATGCCCCGATGGCTTGGTCATATCGGTTGAGATCAGTCAGGGCGATCCCTATGTTGTTATCGAAGCCAGGTTCCTCGGGGTTCAGGCGCATGGCCTCCCGATACTCTACAAGCGCTTCTTCATACCATCCCATTTCGGACAGGGCGTTTCCCAAATCGTTGTGAAAATCAGGATCGTCCGGTCTTATACGAATTGCCTCGCGATACTCGGCTTCAGCTTCTTCGTATCTGCCCAGTTCTGCCAACTCGTAAGCTACGTCGTAGTGCATGTCAGGGTCGTCCGGAGCCAGACGCGCCGACTCGTGAAATGAGGCGGCTGCTTCGCCAGGTTTTCCGGCTCTTGCATAGAGAAGCCCCATATTGTAATGAGCATACGCGTAGCTTGGGTCTATACTGATCGCACGCTTGTAAGCTGCTTCTGCCTCTTCAGGTTCACCATGGCGGTTGAGTGCAATGCCCAGGCT
>Ga0307379_10014658_pt1 | contig 10090 bp, 9 predicted proteins | sample UN2MG_FD_202237 | JGI IMG/M metagenome (GOLD analysis project Ga0307379, IMG submission 202237) | Soil microbial communities from Risofladan, Vaasa, Finland - UN-2 | ecosystem: Environmental > Terrestrial > Soil > Coastal area > Acid sulfate soil | place: Finland: Risofladan, Vaasa | collected... | reverse complement strand
AGGTCTCGATGATGATGTGACTTGCACCATTACCAATAACGATATTGCCCCCACTTTAACCGTAGTGAAGAATGTGGTTAATGACAACGGCGGAAATGCGACAGTTGGCGATTTCGAGATTAAGATAGGTACAGGACTACTTACTTTCGGAGCAGGAGAAGTAAGCGGCAACACAACAACTTACACTTCAACCCCCTTAGTTAGAGCAGGTGTTTCCTATGTCTTGAGTGAGAAAGATTTGCCCGGATATACTGAGAGAAGCTGGGGATGTGTAAATGATAGTACCGGTGCGGATGTTCCCAATCCAGTGGTTTTGAGTCCAGGACAAAATGTAATTTGTACTATTACAAATGATGATGTTGCTGGTTCTGTTTCCGGAAGAAAATTTAATGATTTAAATGGAGACAGCAGTGATAATGGTGGTACAGACCCAGGACTTATTAATTGGATTATAGAGTTAAAAACCTTGGCTGGTAGTTTAGTTGATACCCAGACTACGGATGGAAACGGCCAATATAGCTTTGATCCAGTTGATGCTGGTAATTATTTAGTCTGCGAGGTTGAGCAAGCAGCCTATACTAGAACTTATCCAACAACTTCAAACTGTCAAGAAATTACAGTTAATTTAGATCAAGAAACTGCGGGCATAGATTTCGGCAACTTTGAGTACGCCGATGTTACCGCCTGTAAAGTGGATGCTGAAGAAGATCCGATTGAAGGATGGCATCTGTATGTTGGTGGTCAAGATCAAACGACCGGCGCTGACGGTTGTACTACTTTTACTTTAACCAGTCCCGGCGGTTATACCGTTACTGAGGAAGCTCGGGCTGGCTGGACTCAAATTGGTCTTATCAGCTACGACTTTATCGCTCAGTCCGGTAACAGCTATGGTCCTTATACCTTTACCAACTTTAAAAACATTGATGTCACCGTCTGCAAATATATCGACGAGAACGGCGATGGCAATATTGAAGGCGATCCTCTCTACACTGAAGAGGACGGCTGGGAAGTAACCTTGGGTGCTAATACCCAAACCACTGGAGACAGCGGTTGTAGCACCTTCACTAATGTTGGCCCAGGAAATTATGGTGTAACAGAAGAAGCAAAGAGTGGTTGGACTCAAACCTATCCTGTTTCCAACAGCTACAACTTTGATGCTGTTTCCGGCCAGAATGAAACTTTTGATTTCGGCAACTTTGAGCTGGGTAAAATTGAGGTTTGTAAATATGATGATTTAGACGGCGACGGGCGATTAGGCGAGGAGCCGGGGATTGCCGGAGTGACCATGACTTTGGAGAAAAGCGGAGAAAGCTGGGAACCACTCGTAACTGGCGAAACCGGGGATGATGGTTGTTATACCTTTAAGGATTTGACCCAAGGAGATTATCGAGTTAGCGAAACTGTTCCAGACGGATATTATAATACCACGCCAATAACTTCCGATGTGATAGCTGTTCAATCAGGAACAGATGAAACCGTTTACTTCTTAAACGCTCGCTACGGTTCAATCGGCGATTTTGTTTGGGAAGACGTTAATGGCGACCAGATTCAGGATTTGGGTGAAGCAGGAATCGCTGGAGTAACAGTTAATCTTTATCAAAATGATGGCGATGACGTTTTTGAGCCTGGCGGAGATGACGGCGCGCCAACTGATACTCAAACGACTGATGGCTTAGGTGGTTATCTTTTTGAAAATCTATTGCATGGTGATTATTGGGTGGATATTGATGATGCCACGATTCCGGCTGGTTATTTGATTACCACTCTCAACGATCCCCTGTTGGTTAAATTAAACCCAGGAGTGGATGAAAAAGGGGCGGACTTTGGTTATCAGGCGGGGGCAATTGAGTTAGTTTTAGAAAAGAGCAACGACAAAGAAGGCGCTGGCGGCAGCCCAGGCAGTACGGTTGGCTACACCTTGGTTGTTGGCAACACTGGCTCGGGAGTGGCTTATGATGTGACTGTCAAAGATGTTCTTCCTTATGGCTTTAGCTACGTGACCGATAGTGGCCAGATTGATGGGGTAGCCGTTAATCCGAGTATTTCAGGTTCGGTTTTGACTTGGAGTTTGGGCAGTATTCCGGCTGGAGAAGAGGTGACGGTCACTTATGATGCTTTAACGAGCACTGATCTCCAAACCGGCAGTTATGACAATATCGCCGTTGCTTACGGTTACAAATGGCCCAGCCGCGTTGAAGACAGAGATAAAGACGAAAGCAATATCGACGACTCAAGGGTTGATTTAGGGGCTCATCAAGGATACAGCGCCACCATTGAGGGGACCGTCCTTGGTGTCACCACTGGTCAGGTTTTGGGGGCTGCTACGGGCTCGCCAACAGCCTGGCTGATTTTAGCGGTTTTAATGCTTCTGACTGGGTTGGCGATGCGATACTGGAAAAAGCTTAGAAAGCTTAAACTCAGAAAAGTATTTGGGGGCATCATTGTTTTCTTAATGCTTTTTGCTCTATCAGCCGAGAGCAGTCAGGCAGCGGTTAAAGTTAGCATTACTAACTTGCCGGAATATCTTAAAACCTATGATTTCAAGGTCTATTACACTGTCCTGGATACAAGTGGAGCATCGTACACTATTGAGGGATGGATGCGTAAAGAAGGTGGGAGTTGGAAGCAGTTTGATGCGACCAAAACTGAACCATCCGATTATTTCCAAGCCGAAGGTAAATATTTCGATGGTGAAGCTAAGTATGACTTCAAAATTGTCGGTAACAGTGTGGAAAGCAGCGTAGAAACAGTGACCATTGATTTTTTAAGTCCCGAAGCGCCAAGAGAGTATCGAAAAGAAAGGCAAAATCCAACTGCTTTTACCCTTTACTGGAGAAACCCTCAAGATAGCGATTTCAAGACAGTTTTTGTTTATCGTTCTGAAGAGCGCAATTTTACAGCTAATGATTCAACCCTTATTGGCAACCGCGGCGGTTCTCCTGATCAAGAGATGGATTACGCCGACGGAATTCTAGAGTCAAATAAAGAGTATTACTACGCTTTACGGGCGGTTGATAAAGCGGGTAATATTTCCTCTTTGGTTGGCGATGGCGGCACGACCACTTATGAAGAGATTCCGGCTGAAGTTACTATTGCCCCGGTGGTAGTTGAAACAGGTCAGGCGGGAGCTCTACCGGCCGGGGAAGAATCTGGTCAGGGTCAAATTTTAGGTGGCGAAACTGAAGAGGGATCAACCCCAACTGAAGAAGCTGGGGAGGCAGTTGGAGCGGAAGAAAAAGAAAGCCGCCGAACTTGGCTTTTGGGCTTGGGCGGTTTAGTCATTTTGGCGGCCATTGGCTATTTCCTCTCTCGTCGCCGTTCCTCTAGCACAAGTTAAAAACACGTGCTATTATTAAAACATGAATCTGCTCAAGTGGCTTAAAGATTTATTTCTTCCTCATTCCCGCAATAATCATAAAGCCAAGCTTCTTCATCCCGCGTCTTTGTCAATTGTTGTTGCCATTTTTTTGGTTGGCCAATTTAGTCTTAATTTTTTTACCTTAGTTTCACCTTCAGTTTTAGGTTTTGCCTCAGATATTACTCCTGAGCAAGTGATTGAGCTGACCAACCAACGCCGAATGGAAAGAGGTCTGAGTCCTTTGCAATTAAACAATGTTTTGAATGAAGTGGCCCAACGAAAAGCCGGTGATATGTTTGCCTTCAACTATTGGGCTCATACTTCACCTTCAGGTCGGGACCCTTGGTCTTTTTTTCAGGAAGTAGATTATAGATATCTTTATGCGGGGGAAAATTTAGCCCGGGATTTTATGAATTCGAGCTCCGTGGTTGACGCCTGGATGAATTCGCCCAGCCACCGGACTAACATTTTAAACAGTCATTACCAAGAGATTGGTTTGGCCGTGGTTGACGGCACTTTAAACGGAGTGGAAACTACTTTGGTCGTTCAAGTCTTTGCTACACCAACACCGGTGCCAATCGCCAAAAAGCCAGCCACGCCAAAACCAAGTTTGGGTGAGGCCAGTGTCACTACTGCTATTAAGCCAGTTTTGGTGGAATCGGCCTTGGCCCAATCCACTGGTGAAGAAGTGGTGACACCTTCCATGCTTTCGCCTTTTATGATTACCAAAACTTTGGCTGTCTTTTTACTGGGCTTGTTTTTTGGCGTCCTTGTTCTTGATGCCATTTTGGTTTACAGAAGAAAGATTATTCGTCTTTCAAGCAAAAACTTGGCTCATTTGATTTTTATCGGCAGCCTTTTATTAGCGATTTTATTAACCAATGTTGGTGCTATCCTATGAAAGATTTAAAACACTATTTAGCTTTATTGGCGATTTTATCAATCGGTCTGGGTATGTTTTTGTATTTCGGTTACAACCGTCAGGTCCAAATTGGGATTGTGATTGCACTTTCTGCCGCCTACGTGGTCTGGGGAATTTTTCACCACAGTCTTAAAAAAGAGCTTCATTTAAGGATTATTTTGGAATATCTTCTTGTTGCTACTCTGGCCAGTATTGTCGTTATCTTTTTATTGATTCGGACCTAATGAGATAAATTATGCTATACTTTTCTCTAAAGGGATGGTGAACAAAGAGAAATTTTTTAAGGTCTATGCCAATCTTCCCCTAAATCTTCGAGAAGAAGTTATTCTGGTGATCAACGATGAACCGATTACCTGGAGAGTTGTCTATCTTGAAATAAGTAATAATACAAAACTAGGAAAGTTAATTTTGGAAAAACTAGAAGCATTGCAATTTATTTAATATGACAAAAAAGAAGATTATTAGCAAGGTGGGTGACGCAGAGATTCGAAAGCTTGTTGTTGAGCGACTAAAAGCTCTATCTTCAGGAAGGCAAATTTCTATAGGTGATAAAGATTCCTTTACAAAAGAAGAGTTAATTAAAAAGGTGGAATCAGGAGACCCCATTGGCCAAAAGATTATTGAGGTTGAGCTTGAATTTCTGCGCGCTCTAAAAAAGGGAAGGATTTTTGACGAATAAATCGCTGCTTATTACTAGACCAAATCATGATTCATCCACAACTTACCTGTTTCATTGGAGTAAGCCAATCATTGGGGTTGCCAGGCAGAAAAATTTTAAAATAGTTGATTTAACTGGTGATAGGGCTAATAAAACAGATTTTACGGGAAGAATGAAAAAAATAAATCCTTCTTTTGTCTTCTTTAACGGCCATGGAGATCAGGCAGTAATAATGGGCCAGAACAATAAAATATTAGTTTCTGTTGGAAAGAATGAGAAAATTTTGAGAGGCAAGATAGTGTACGCCCGATCCTGTAGCTCTGCTAAGAAATTAGGGCCTAGAAGTATTCGTTCTGGAACCCGGGCGTTTATTGGTTATACAGAGCCCTTTATATTTATGTATGATCCGCAAAGATCCACTAGGCCTTTAACCGATAAAACTGCCGCCCTTTTTTTAAAACCTTCTAATAAAGTTGTCACCACCTTGCTGAAAGGCCATTCATGTTTAGAAGCAAACAAGAGAGCAAGGGATGGGTTTCGAAGAAACATCAGAAAGTTACTTACTAGCGAGTCGAAAAAAGAGGATACAGAGACTTTACGCTTTCTTTTTTGGGATATGAGGCATCAGGTTTGCTTGGGTGATCCCAGCGCCTCTTTATAAATACCAAAGCTTCATTAACTCTAGCCGTCTTTTTACTAAAAGAGAACTTCACTTAAGGATTATTTTGGAATATCTTCTTGTTGCTACTCTGGCCAGTATTGTGGTTATTTTTTTGCTGATTCGGACCTAATGGAGTATACTAAAAATAATTTATCAGAAAGGAGGTGAGAAAGAAAAATGTTGAACATAGTGAAATCCGCCTTTGGCGGAAAGAAAATAGTTGGAATTTTTTTAGTTGTTGCCTTTTTGGCCATCGCAGGAAGGGCTTTAGCCGCGCCAACTGGTCCGGCTCCAGCCTATTATGTTTACTCTGAAAATCCAGCCTTGATGGCTCTTTTTGGGGTAAATCATAAATTTGATGGTGTCTTCTCCACTGAGCTTTCCCCAACCCAATTAGGATTGGCAAAACGACTTGGGGTGAAAACAGAGCCGGTGCAGATTTACCGGATTGTGGCAAAACCATTTTGCAACGGCAATGGGGTTTGTGAACCTGAATTGGGGGAAAATCCTAGTTGCCCGGACTGTAAAAATGGAGATGAAGAGCCTACACCGACGCCTACACCTACACCAGAAGAAGGGAGAACTTGTGACCCAGATAATCAGATTCCATGGGGAATCGTGAAAGTGAATGGCGGTTCTGGCGGAGCAGGCGTAACGGTGGCGGTTTTAGACACCGGTGTTGATCAAGACCATCTAGACCTGGTAGGTAACATTGAAGGTTGTGAAACAATGGTTACCCACTTCAGACCAGATGCTAAAAATTGTGAAGACGGCTATGGTCATGGAACCCATGTCTCAGGAACAGTTTTGGCCAATGCCGGCTCAGATGGCTTAGGAATCTATGGGGTTGCCCCAGAAGCAAGTTTAATGGCAGTCAAAGTCTGTGACAAGAGGGGCTGGTGCTATGGAGATGATATTGCCGCTGGAATTTACTATGCTGCGGATAATGGAGCCAATATTATCAGTATGAGTATTGGTGGTGACACACCAGACTCTCAAGTGTTGGTCGCTGTTGATTATGCAGTTGATAAAGGAGTGCTAGTAGTAGCGGCTGCCGGAAATGACGGTCCGGCTGATGGTTCAATTGATTACCCCGGAGCTTATGTTAAAGTCGTGGCGGCCGGAGCAATTGACGTTAACGAAGCAGTTCCTGACTGGTCATCGCGAGGAGTAAATGATGGAGATTACGTCATTGAAGAGAAAGAAGTAGAGCTTGGTACACCCGGCGTTAATGTCGAGTCAACCAGCAATGACGGTTGCTATGCTTATGGATCCGGGACATCAATGGCTACTCCTCATGTTTCCGGTTTGGCAGCCAAATTGTGGGATATAGCAGATGGAACATTAGATGGTATAGGAAATGCTGTTGATACAAGAAGTTATCTGCAGGAAAGAGCCAAGTTGCACGATTTACACCCAGCAGGCGATGACACAGCCACTGGCTTCGGGCTGCCTATAGCAGCGCCCTAAGTGGAGTCTATTAATCGTCTTTAATGACCGCCAAATGAAGAAAGGAGGTGAAGATGGCTAAACTTTTAATTGTTTATCATACTCAATCAGGTAATACTGAGGCTTTGGCTAAAGCGGTTGAAGAAGGAGCCAAGCAAGCTGGAGCTGAAGTGGTTTGTAAGTTAGCAGCTGAAGTTAAAGAGAAGGATTTTTTATGGGCTGATGTTTTTGCCTTTGGTTCACCCGATTATTTCTCTTATATGGCTGGTGCTTTAAAAGATGTTTTTGACCGGGTCCATTATCAGGTTAAAGATAAAGTTAAGGGTAAGCCTTTTGGAGTTTTTGTTACCCATGGTGGTGGAGGAACACCAGCGGTCGAAAGTATTCGCAAAGTAGCTTCAAATTTAGGATTAGAAGAGAAGGTTGAACCGCTTTTGATTCAAGGCAAGCCAGACGAGGAAGGTTTAAAAAAAGGGAAAGAGTTTGGAAAAAAGCTGGTTTAAAAAAACGGTGCTTTTTAAAGGCGCCGTTTTTTTAAAAAGAGGCATTTACTTTCTCTTTCTGCCTACTTTTTTATTTTTTTTAGCTACAGTCTTCTTTTTAGCCACAGTCCTCACCCCCCTTCAAACCACTAAAAAAGACCCTCTTTTGGAGTTGGATGAAGGTCTTAAATTTATAAGCAGGATTTATTAATTTTTTGGGCACGTATAGGTTTAATATTAAACCTAAGCTTTCTTTATAGGGATTTTTATTTCTTTTGTCAAGATATCAAAATATGTCAGTTTCGTGCAACCAAAAAAGTCCAATAAATCGGGCTTTATAAAGATAGCTCTGCCGGCGGGATTTGGATTAATCTCCTTTGATGACCGCCAGAGGGGAAAGACGGCATACTTTTTGAGCGATATTGACTTGCAATTTGACAAATCTTGAATTTCATGGTATCTTGAATTTCAATATGGCAAATACAACCCCCCAGCCAAGATTTATCAAGCCTTTTAGCAAAGGTCAAATTACTCTTCCCAAGGATTATAGGGATTTTTTAGGTATTGATGAAAATAGCTGGTTGAAAATTTCTCTTTGGAACAAGAAACAAATGATACTTCAGCCAATAAAAGAAATTGAAGAATCAATGGTTATAAAACCAAAAGTTGATTTAAAGACCTACAGAGAAAAACTTTTAAAAATTAAAGGAAAATGGTTTGATGTCTCAGATTTTAAAAAGATAAGAAAGGAAATAGAAAAACGCCTTGCAAAAAATGAAAGAGATCTTGCTTGATAGTTCTGTCCTCATCGATTTCCTAAGAAGAAAAGATAAAAAAAAGAGTTTATTGATTAAGATTATTGACGTTGGCTATTCACCGACTATCTCCTTAATTACTCACGCAGAGCTTTTTGCTGGGAGAAATGTTTGGCGGAGTAAAAAAGCGAAAAAGGAGTTGGAAGAAATGCTCTCGGGTCTTAAGATAATTGCTTTTGATGAAAAAACTTCTCAGTTAGCAGGTAAACTTCGGGCAAGATACCAAATTAGCTTGGCAGATGCCTTCATTGCCGCTTGTGCCATAGAGAAAAAATTGCCGCTTTCTACTTTAAATGTGAGGGATTTTAAACAGATTAAGGGGATTAAGATTTTAGAACCTTCAAAAGGAACCTAATCACCTTTAATCACAGCCAGAGGGGAAAGACGGCATACTTTTTGGGCGATATTGGCTTCCACTAAAGTTTCAATCACCAAATCAATATTTTTGTAGGCTTGGGGAGCTTCGTCGGCAATGACATGGAAGGGTTTGTTGCAAATAATTTCTCCCATTTGTTTGTCAAATTCCTCTTTTCTGATGGTTCTTCTGGCTTCGCCTCGGCTCATGGTCCGGCCGGCGCCATGATTAATGGAAAAATAAGTTTCTTTGGCCGCCGGTAAACCAACCATCACATAAGAGGAAGTGCCCATACTGCCCGGAACAATGGCCGGATGGCCGGTTGAAAGATAATGTTTTGGGTTTTGAGGATGTTCAGCCGGCAAAGCCCGGGTGGCTCCCTTACGATGAACCAAAACTGTTTTGTTTTGATGAGTTTCCCATTTGGCAATGTTGTGGGCGACATCATATAAAAGCGTCAGATTGGCTTCTTCGGCTTTAAGGACTTGTTTGAAAACTTGGCGGACAAAGTGGGCAATCAATTGCCGATTAGCAAAAGCAAAATTAACACAACCTGCCATGGCCGAAAGATAAGCTGCACCTGTGGGTGAGTCAGCCGGTAAGGAAGCCAGATTATAAACCGGCGCTTTGATGCCATATTTGTCTTGTTCTTGGAAAAATTTCTGAGTGTAATCAAGACAAGTTTGGTGGCCTAAGGCCCGAGAGCCAGTGTGGATCATCACACAGATTTGATTTTCAAAAAGGCCCCATTTTTTGGCTAAATTTTGGTCAAAAACTTCAGCAACTTTTTGAATTTCAATAAAATGATTGCCAGAGCCTAAAGTGCCTACTTGTTTTTCAGCTCTCTTGATGGCTTTGGGAGATAAATTTTCAATACTCGCTCCCGCCAACCGGCCATTTTCTTCAATAGACTGGGCGTCCTGGGGTGAACCATAGCCTTTTTTAATCAACGCCTGAGCTCCATGAACAATTGTTTCTCTAAAAGGCAGATTGGGGATAACTTGGCGGTGTTTGCTACCCAGGCCAATTGGCACCTCCCGCTCGATTTTGTGAATCAAAAGACGAAACATCTCTGGTGAAAAAATCTTTGGGTCATATTCCATTTGGCTGAAGAGCAACCGCACGCCGCAATTAATGTCCATGCCAACCGCGCCAGAAGAGACCAAGCCATCAGTGGCCATCACCCCGCCAATCGGCAAGCCAAAGCCTTCATGAACATCAGGCATGGCCACAACCGGAGAGATAAGTTTTGGCAAACTGGCTGACTGAACTAATTGTTCCAAAGAGCGGTCTTTTCTAACTTTTTCCAAAAGCTCTTCTTTAGCATAAACCACAATGTCTGCCTTCATTTCCGGCAACCGCTCAATTTGCCAGCGATTAATGCCAATGT
>Ga0307379_10014657_pt1 | contig 10090 bp, 10 predicted proteins | sample UN2MG_FD_202237 | JGI IMG/M metagenome (GOLD analysis project Ga0307379, IMG submission 202237) | Soil microbial communities from Risofladan, Vaasa, Finland - UN-2 | ecosystem: Environmental > Terrestrial > Soil > Coastal area > Acid sulfate soil | place: Finland: Risofladan, Vaasa | collected... | reverse complement strand
GATAAAATGTACGACCGGCATATTGGAAAAACGCCGCTGTCGATTTGATTATGCGCATACCATTTGTTGCATTACTGCCAGCACTTGAGACAATCATCCACCCGCTGCTTAGATCAGTCGATTCAAAGAAGTCCGTATTAACAGCAGATTTGTCGAACGTATAATTATCATAAGCATCGTAGGGATTGGCGTTACCGCCTACCGCCGAATAATCTGAGTTCGGCAGTCGGTTGCTTAGTTCCCCGGCGAAATTGACTGCCTGAACCCAATACCAATAAGAGGTCGGAGCATCGACTTTGTGTTCAAATGACGCGCCACGAACGTCACCGACTATATTTGCATCGGACCATGAAGATGTTCTCGCTGCATAGACACGAACCGTTTCATATAACCGAGCAGGCGGAGTCGTCCAGTTAACACCTATAAACGAACCGCCACCGACAAGCCATAAACTACTAGGAGCAGGAACCCCCGGATTGGCTGTTACATACGACCCTTGCGAACTTACGGTGTATTCGTTTGTGGCAACGTCTGTGTAAGCACTTACCGAATCTTCTCGCAAAACAAGATCAATACCTTTGTTATCGGAAACGCTGTAGTTAATCACCCGGAATTCTTTATCGGTCCAATTCATTTTTGCATTGGATAGTTTTATTGTTCCGTTGATTTCCGCAGGCATGGCATTAAAGGTCGCTGGATAAATGACCGTGGTCGTCATATCGCTGCGCTCCAATATACCAGCCGCCAATCTCTGAGCAGCGTACACATCCGTTGTCATTGGTAATTGGATATCTTCAAACTTTACATTTCCACCATCCCGCGCAACATACTCGCTTGCTGTGAACGCGGGGAACTGCGCGCTTTCCCACAGCCTGTCCTTATCAATAAAAATTCCCCGAACTGTATTGTATCGGTCGTTCTCGTCAGGATCGAGGCTGAACTGCGCGTCGCCGCGCAAATCATTTTCGTCAAATTGCAATGTCGGAGTGCTATACGAAAACGCCCGAACTTTATATGTTCCGTTCACTCGCGTTTGTGAGCCGTTAAACGATGACAAGATTGCCGCCACATTCCCTTCATGTTGTGTTGATGTAAACAGAACACCGTTGCAAGAAAACCGAACATCCGTTCCAACCGGAGTGAAAACAACGGTGTCACATACGTTTGCGGCGCTTGCTACATACCCGTAGTCGATTTTTGACGGGGCAACTCCCACGCCAAGGCGAGAATCAATCATGTAGTCCGCCCAACACAATGCGGGGTTATTGGAATAAGCCCACGTTGGTATTGAATTGACCCTGTGTGGCCCGGTGCCAAAACTCTGCGTAGAGTCGGATCGCGGGTCGTAGACCTTTTTTCCTTTGACTAATCCGCGAATTTGCTGCGGTGGTCCGGCGCTCCATACCTGCGTTTGCCCTTCAAAATAATCGAAACGACTTACGAGATAAGCAATGTTTCGCCCTTGATGCTGTGATGTTATCTCGGAAAACGCACTGATAAGTGGCGCGGACGCTGTTTGATTAGACGTACCAAGATATTTATTGAAATATGCCGTTGTTTGAAGGGCGAGATCACCAGCAAGCCAACCGCTATCGACACTTCCATTACCTGACCAATCTATTGCGGCGCTTGGAATGATTTCGTTATCAAGCCAAACATCAGTCACATCCTCGATCTGATGACCTGCGAACAGTATTGCGTGATACAAACTTTGGTTATGCGTTCCAGCCGTGTTTAAGTAAGCTATCGTTCCGCCGACAAGAACCTCACCATAAATTATCCGCTGATGCTCCACCGTGCCACGAACAAGAATTGATTGACTGACCGCTGTTTGAGAAACGTCAGGCGTTGGCGTTAGCTTCCCGCTAAGCCAACCAAGAAATTGCAACCCGGCTATCTTTGCGCCGAGGTCTAAAATGAATATGGCGGCAGCTTCTCCGAATACTGCAACAGTTCCAGTTATCAGCCAGCCGCCGACCATCCCTACAAAACCTAATAGTGCTTGCGGCATTAACTTATCCGCCAGCCACGAAGGCAATTTATGATGGGTATTTTTATCGCGCGATTTTTTGTTTTGAATAAACCATACCCATTGACGACAAAGCCTAGCGCGATTTGTTCTGGTGCAACTTCAGCGCACACAACATCACCATCCTTACAGTCGGCACTTGCGATTGGCTCACCAAGCGTTTCCGTTGTCAGTGATTCTATTCCTCCACTTCTGCTGATGTACTCAACCGCCTGCGCTTCGGTTTTGTATTTCGGATGCAAGTTCCGATAGCTTCTCCCATGAAAGCTACGAACTAGCGCGTCCGTGAACGTAAAGCAGTCGTTCCGTCCAAATTCAAACGGAGCATCGATCAATTCTGTCATTAGTTTTTTTGTATTGTCGTCCATTATTTTCGTCCCGGCGCTCCGTTACGTTCGCGACGACCGTCCCTTCGCGAATCTCCTTCGGTGAACCCGCTGGTGTTTTGGAATCCAGATCGAACCTGCACCCCTGCCCATTCAACGCTTGCGTTTTGAACGTATGGGAGAAATTCCAAAAACAAATCTCCAACATTTTCCGCCTGATGATCTTCAAGGGTGAATCGTTTGTTGTTTCGTTGACGCAATTTAGCAGACTCGTCTTGTATGGTGATTGACACTCCATCGTTATTACCGACGCTTAATGCCTTCTTTTCCATGTACCCGGAAATCCATATCGTCGGAGTGCCGGTTATTTCCAAATCTGAATTTATTGCAACAAGCGAGATTATCGCGCTCCGCCCGTATATATCGTCGTTACGGATAGCTTCAATTATTTCTTCCGTTATGCTGGATAACGTAAGAACAACAGGATTGTCCACAAGCTGAACAGATTCAGCCATCGCGGAGATTGAGCCGTAAGCGCCAACACCGAGGTAATCATTGCCGCCGATAGTGTATGTGCCGACCCCGTTGTGCGCGTACAAAATACCGGACGGGAAGTCCAGTTCAATCAAAACCACGTATCCGAAAACGGCGCTAGTAGCGCCAGCTTTCAAATCGGCATCAATCACTCGTTCCGTCATCGAGTCATATCCTCGATAACGTCAAAAACCATATCTGTCATTTGCAATGGCTTCTCGATGTATTGAATTGTCCCGGCCAACAACCGTGCTTTCATTTCCGGTTTATGAAATATCAGCGGATTGTGCATCGTTTCGCCAAGATGATTGCTTGTGCGCCACGACCTGTCCGTAACCGGGGCGTTGCGGATTGGTGGATCAAACTCAATGTTCGTCCATCCTTCTCGTGAAGCAATTACCTCTCGCGTCACTCGCTTAAATTCGCTGCGCTCAAACAAGTCTGATGAATTATTGTTGAACCTGTTCACGATTTCAAATCGCTGTCCGGCTTTTACAATATCGCCCGGATCAAACCCTGCCGCTACAATCTTTGATCCAGTCTGCCAGCCCGAACCGACAACGATAGTGTCAGTTGTTGGAACATACGGCCCGGATAATGGATGCTTGCGAAGATTGGCTCCAAACACATTCAGCCCAAATGACCCGTTGTTCGTGTACTCCAGATTACCGTCTGAACTGCATCCGTATACGCGAACCGTCACATTGTTAAGGCTGCTGACGATCCCGCTCAATGCGCATTTAATCGTTCCAGAACCAACGTCATAAGACCGCTTTCGAGCCTGACGCATGATGCCTGACTCGTTTGCTGAATTAACAAGGTAGCCACTCAGGGTATTAAAGAACGCGCCTACAGAACTCGGCAGTCCATTGTCCCGCATTTCAACATATAGCCATGCGTACTCGTCCGCCTGTGCATATACTTCGACCGTGTACAAGTCTTCCGTCATTGGTTTGGTGTACGTCTGTTCAATGTAGTGACGCGTGTTTACACTGGTATCACCAAACAACTTCCAGCCGCCGCTAGTCACTCCCGTTGGGTCGGCATCCATCCAGCCCGATGAAATTGTGGCATTGACAATGGACCAGTTCGCATGGCCGAAATTATTGGAATAGGTCAGCAGGTTTTCGGAATTAACAACAAGCGCGCAGCGTTTCAATTCGTAGTCGGCAACTTCAAAATGGTCACCGATTTTCGTTGTCCCGGTATTTACTCGTGCGGAAATTGCCGTTGTATAAAACGAACTCGGCTGTGCGCCAACAACGAACGGCGCTGTAATAACGTCGCTACTGCGAACCTCCACAGGACCGGCCCCGATACTGATATCAGAACCACTGCCAACAATCAGCGCAACACCACCTCCAGCACGTTCGGGCATCTGGAAGAACTTCGCGCGCTGAACGTAGGCATTACCGGCGGATATTGATGACACGCGACCCGCCGCGCCTTCGCCGCCCCAACGAACAGCAGACCCAGATACGTTTCGGTAAAACTCCATCCGCAATGTTCGTTCATCAGTTATGTGATTTCTGACAAACGAACCGCCATAGAACCATGAGTTGACCTTGTTGGTATCGGAACCCGCCGAAACATTGAACGAACCATAACCAGAATAAACATCGGTCCAGTCAGCCAGCCCAGCTTTCATTTCATAGTCAGCCGGGTCCGTGACCTTGAACGTGTTCACAGAACCTTTGCAGCGCATAAGAAACGCTTCCACAACATCGCGCTCGTTCAGGCTTAGGTCGGAGAACTCATACGTCCATCGCCAAGCAGGGTTCCCGCGAGCGTTAACTTGCTGAATGTTGGTAACGGGGCTGAATTGAATTTCATCCGTTCGGATAAGCTGAACAGTTACCCGCGCCGGATTGATGAATGATGGAAATTTTATCAACGAAGTCATACCGGAATCATTCCTGTTTCAAGGTAGCGTTTCATCTTGAGAAGTAACTGACGATCACGCTGTTCCATTATTAACGGAAGTCGCGCAATCAGTCCGGGGTCCGCGCCTCGTGCGTCGATGTTCGTGGTGAAAGACGGGGAACCGTTCCCGCCGCCTTGCTGTGAAGCCTTCGATGCCACGTAACCGCCCTTCGCTCCGAAGCTAACTAACTCCCCCTCATGTACTCGGACGGTCTGTCCACCAGCGACAGGGCCACCAGACGCGCGCCCAAACAGATCGGATACCACATCGGAAAATACCGACCCGTCACCAAATAACTTCTTCATTAACTGTGCAGCCACAACTTCAGCGATCATTCTCCTAATAACATCAATGAACCCTTTCAACATCCCCTTTATCCCTTTATCGAACGGATCGAATAAAAAGTCAGCCATTGTCTGTTGAATACTTCTGAACGCCGAGACAGCAGCTTCACGAACCGGGTCGAATGCTTCGGCCATTTCTGCATATCGCTTCTTGGTGCTGATGTCGATTTCCTCAATACCATCGGTAAAGATTGAGCGAATCTCAGCGGCGATACGCTCGCGGTCTGCCTGTTCAGGTATTAACCCTGCCACAATCGCATCACGAAACTTTTCCATCTGCTTGGCGACTTGTTGCGATGCCGTGTCAAACGAGTCCACAAACGATTGAAGCGGGTTAGTGCCGCCAGTCAATAGCACCGGATCAGCGCCGCCGACCGTTGGCGGTTTACTTAATTTTTCCCTCGCCTTTTCTAACTCGGTTATTTGAGCGATAACATCTTTAATTTGTCGATCAAGGTTTTGAACGCCCTCCAGTTGCCAAAACTCGTCACGATCACCTTCAAAATTTTGCTTCAGGTCATTCATGGCGATATTTAAATCGATAAGCCTTGCATTCAAATGTCCTAGTTCATTTGCACCAAACGCAACAGCAATGCCGCGCGCCATAGAATCCACAAAATCCGTCATCGCATCAATAAGACCGCTATCGACTAGCGCAACTGTTACGCTTTGAAATGCCGAGGCTAAGTTTGTCAGTGAATCCTGATACCGCGCCGATGCTTCCGCCGCTGACGTTGTGACTGTCCCGCCAAGTCGGTCTAGTTCATAAGCATAATCAATAATGCCTTGCCGGCCATTTTTGAATACCTTTAACAGTTCAGCGGCGCGGCCACCGAAAATGTCCTGCGCCAAAACCAGTCGCTTCGTTCCGCTTTCGACGTTAGCAAACGCATCGGCAAGTATTAGTAATTGCTGGTCGAATTCCAGCTTGCCCAAATCGACAGCACTGATGTTCAGTTCCCTGAACGCTTCAACTGCCTCACCGACTCCCGTAGACGCATCGGCAATGTTTCGCGTCATTCCACGGATGCCGACTTGCAAAGTTTGAAGCGCGACACCGGAACGCTTCGCTGCAAATTCTAGTTGCGATAATGTTTCAACGCTCGCCCCGGTAAGGTCTGAAAACTTGGCAAGCCGGTCGAACTCTTTGGTGATTTTATTGACGAATAAAACCGTTGCGACGGTTGCGGCTGCGAATGCGGAACCGATACGAGCGGCATTGGCGGCAATTGCTGCGGTGAACTTGCCAAATTTGCTTTGAATAGTTGCGAGTTTGGCGCTTGCCTTATCGACAACCGAAACAATGAACTCGACTTTATTACGTGCTGGCATCGTTCATTTCCTTAATCAACTCGGAACAAACAAGTTTCAAAATGCTTGTCACAACTTGCTCCTGTTCTATCAGCGGCAATCCATCCGGCCATCCACAAAACTGAATACCGCCGCCGCTGACCGTGTATGTATCAGCGCACAGGCTAACCCATGTCGAACAAGGAAAACCGCACACTTGTACATCGTCGAAATAAGTTCCCTTCGCAATAGCCCTGACTGCCCGACGAAGCAGCCTTACGCTTTTTTTGACGGCCCAAGACTTTCCTCAATCATTGCCATCATTATGTCGGCAAACAATTCCATGAAGTAACTGTTTTCAATCACTTCGGTTGTTGCAACATCTTCGCCGTTTGCGTCCTTCAACCCGGTAATGCTTCGGATGTATTCGTGACACTTATCCCCGAACCCATCAATAAGCGGACCAAGAACTTCCATGTCCGTGGTGTTGTCGTCCGCTTTGATCTTTTCAAACTGCGGCGCGAGTTGCATCATGTGTTTCCGCTTCAACCGCGCAAACGTTACAGATACCTCGTCGCCTTCAAACGTGAATTTACGTGTCACCAGTGGCGTAAAATTACTCATTGAGTCGCTCCTTTAGAACGATGCTTTTGTGTTGACCAGCGTGAACTCGATAGAGGTGCCGCTGCCAACGTGATAATCCGCTTTACCTTCAAACGACACGACCAGTTCAGCCGGATCAGGGAACGCAACCGGATAAGCGAGGTATTTGAATGCCGGCACATCCACTTTGAATACATCGTAATAACCGGACTGAATCTCAACCGGCCCGGTCATCGTGACCAGAAGCTCCTGCGTATCGCCTGCAAGGAACGTATCGTATTCGGTTTGGTCGGTGAACTTGATGGTTCCGTTAATACGGATTTGCCGCCTGCCGTCACGCTTAACCCTGTCCGGGTCGCGTTGTGTGCGAAGCGTCCACCGTGGACTCGCCTGTTCATCGACGACGATAGTCAGCGCATCAATATCCGTGGTAGCCGCGCCGCCAAGCTCAATGCTTGTAACGTCCCATGTCCACTTTTTGCCAACCGCTGCGCCAATGGCTATAGAGTTGACCTTCGCGCCGACAACGCCGCCTGTGAAGTCCAGTCCCGCCGTTAAGAACTCCCCGTTGGATACGTTAAACTCGCACCGGGTCGCCACTAGGTCGCGAAAGACAAGCGCCTGTCCGCCATCAGCGAGGTTCTTGTGACCTGTAACCGGGTTATTGATTTCGTCCGGGCTGAAATCAGCCGTTCGCGGCTTGAACGTGTGCGTGTAATGCGAGCCGCTGGTAACGGTTGCCGGTGCGCCGAACATCGCCTTCAAGATAACGCCGACCGTGATTGGCTGCGCTTCGGTAACAATCGTTCCGGCGACCTGTCGCGGACCTGAGTACGCTTCGCCTTCATCAAATCGACCTTCCATGTTTTGCGAAATCAATTCCGGGTATTGCGGAATCAATGACTCGCTCAGGAACGGCATCAAGTACAGGGAACTGGTGCTGGCTGCGGTTCCCCGGCTGTTTTGAAACGCTATCGCCAGTTTCGCGTCTTGACCATAAGGCATTTTGTTTCTCCTAATCTACTGCTTGGGAAATTTCCACCGTGAACGTTAGTAACGCACCTTGAAAATACATTGTCTTTCGATCTGTTTCTATATAATCGTAATCAACCGACACTTGTGAAAAGTGGTCGATGTAATCTCGCGGCCCGGTTACGATCCTATCAATAACCGCTTTCACCGATTCTTCAATTAAATCTTCCGCATCCGCGCCGGATTTCAAACTGGTACGCTGAACCATAACGTTGAATGTAAACGTCGCATCATAATTGTTTGGCCCGTCGCTGAGTTGACCCGGTTCATACAGAACGCTTCGCCTGTACAAGCACAACCAGCCGTTGATTGCTTGCCCCGCATCCTCGTTAACGAACTCGCCGCGCGATATGCGAAAGCCATCAAGCTCCTGCGAATCTTCAAGCCATTCGGCATACTGCGCCATGATCGTGCTTGCGTTAATCATCTGTTAACGACCCTCGTTACGTGCCTGCCGTAAATTTTCAGCAAGTTATCAACAATCGTTTTGTCTGTCTCGCGCGGCAACAATCGACGCGCCGGCAAGTTACGTTTCGGAACGCCTTGATCGTGCGCTTTAGCATAATCCAATTCGGAGCCGATACCGGCATAAGTTCGTGAATGAAACGCATGAAAACTACCTTCAAGCTTTCTAGTGTCCAGTAACAATTTTGCCGACTTGTTAACGTAAATCGACCGCCCTTTTTTATCCCGCGTTTGCTCCGCGCCTTTTGTCTTTTTCGTTACGCGCCTGCCGCCATAAAGATACGGTGACCAAAATCCTACGTTGCCGCCCGATGTTTTGAAGTTCTTTCCAACCCAACGGTAAAGCCATAACGCCATTTCCAGATTAGCGCGCAAAGGATTTTTTACATCCTTTATTAGTTGCCTCATTTTCTTGTCAAACTCGGCAACGTTTTTCGCGTGTATGCGCGATTCAATCACGGCGATCTTGGTCCGCTTGCATCTGGTCGCTATCCACAGACCAGTATTGTGGTTCATCAGAACCGAACGCTGAATGATAACTTTGTGTGCTGCTGTAAATTCCGGCGCTTACTTCAACTGCCTGTATCTCGGTTCCAGCCTGATCGAACATTGTTAGTTCGCGGTTTTTCAGCTTTTGAATCGTTGCGTAAAATTCGCTTTTAACATCAACGGCATCATCCAGCTTGAACCGTGCCGCGCGCCAGTACACATTATCAATGGCGAGGTCGCGGACGATCATATTGTTATTTGAAAACGGAACGGTGAAATGGGAACTAAGCAGCCCATCAACCATCGCTTCGGAGTAGACAATATATGCCGACGACATTTGATCCGATCCGCCGATACTATTCAGCGCCGGATAACGATCGATTACATCTTCCCAATCGATATATCTGCCCATTAGTCCACCTCGTTTAGCACGGCCTTGAAACGCTTGCGCCGTATATAGGGAAGGCCATTGATGGTCGCAGCCCACTGGTTAATATAATAGCCGGCCGTGTTTACGCTTGCGTTTCGATAGTAATGACCATTCAAACTGTTAACGCCTGCGCCACTTGAAACGACAGTGCCTTGACCATTCAAAATTGAGGCAGCAATAACGCTCGGCGTTGTGCCACTAGCAACGAAGGTCTGTTTGAACGTATCGCCGACTAAGACTTCCTTCAACTCTGCCATCATGTTTCCCTTCTAATATCAATTCTGATCGGAAAGTTTTCAACATCATAATCGATATCCAGCGTGGATACCCCATGACGGATAATAAATTCATACAGCAGGCCGAAAACCTTCTCGGCAATCGCTGAATCTGTAAGGGATATGGAATCCCCAAGCTGTCGCCGCCATGCCGCATACCGGGCCAAAACGTCCGTCAGCGTGACCTGATCCGACTGCACCCGCGCAAGCCAGCGTCTATCAAGCATGGTGTCCGATATGTCCATTGTGTCGCCAGTAATGAGGCGACCAAGCGCGAGATATTTTGAAATCGCATCATCGGCAGCGGCAGCATCGGCCAGCAGTCGGTCACGTTCACGCCAATACGCTA
>Ga0307379_10014656_pt1 | contig 10090 bp, 11 predicted proteins | sample UN2MG_FD_202237 | JGI IMG/M metagenome (GOLD analysis project Ga0307379, IMG submission 202237) | Soil microbial communities from Risofladan, Vaasa, Finland - UN-2 | ecosystem: Environmental > Terrestrial > Soil > Coastal area > Acid sulfate soil | place: Finland: Risofladan, Vaasa | collected... | reverse complement strand
TGTTAGTTAAATTTCAAAAGTGGACTATTTAAGAATCAAAACTGGACTAAATTAAGCTCAGAATTTTTAACTTTTTGACTACCTAAAAGCTCATCTTTATGCCAGAATCTTACTTCAGATAAGCCGGATTCTCTATCTGGTATTATCCGAAGTTGTATACTCTGATGTAGTGGTGCACCAGGCACTTTTAATTCTAAATTATTAATAGAAACTTTACGATAAGAATCTACCATTCTGTCTACTCTTAAACAGAAGATATCCTTGCTTGACTTAAAAGGCGGTCTTATCGTAAATTCTCTAAAGAGAGTTCTCTTTTCTCTTATTGCTCTTTGAAATCTAATATAAGGTATTTCTCCGGTAGTAGAATGAACTATTTGGTAATTGTATTTCCTAACAAGGCTATTTAGGATTAATTGGGCTTCTTTAATATTCCTAATATTCTCTCGGTAACAGGTTCTTACCAATCTGTCCTGAAGCCATCTATAGGGTCTTTCAATTTTACCCTTGGCCTGTGGGGAAAGTGCATAGGTTACCTTCACCCTACAGTCATCCAAAACCTGTTTCCATTGTGGATTAACTTCATCAGTGAGTTGGTAGTGATTTCTCCAGAAGGAATCTCTGCCCTGCACAAACCGAAAGATAGAATGGCTATCTACATAATAGGCCAGAGGAAATCCATATTTTAATAAAACTGCCTCTAAAGCCAGGATATGTTCCCAGGTGGTCTCTCTTTCTACCAAGACAGCATACAGGATAAGCCTGCTGTAATCATCTAAAGAGGTAATCAGGTACCATTTACTGGCAGCATAAGGGGCAAACCGGTGATGAGATGAATCGTGCTGGATCAGTTCTCCCGGATAGTTAGTGAGTACTTCTTGATCATGAGCTTTCCCCTTTGGCCTTAGAAAATAAAAATTATTTCTTTTTGCCCGGTCGATGATGGTGGGCAGGGATACCTTCTGTCCATATTTTTGTTCTAAAAGATCTTTTATATAACTGTAGTTATACCACTTAATCGGTATATCTTTATTCTTGATTAAATCTTTTTCTATCTTTAGTTCTTTTACAATATTTTTCTCGATATCTGGATCTATTTTTCGATTAATTGTTTTTCTTTCATACTGGATAGAAAAGCTATCTGGATCTTTACGATATTTTACTAACAATTCGAAGAATCTACTTCTCTTGATATTAAGCATTTGCAAGATGTATTTAATCTTGATTTCTTTATCTAGATAACCTTTTAAAAGTGATTTAACCTGATCAACGGTGAAGTGTTTGTGTAATTGACTGGACATAATTTAGAACCTCTTTTCTCTTTAAGATTTAGTTCTAAATTACATCTTTTTACTGTTTTTGGTTAGTCCACTTTTGAATTTTAAATCATTAAAAAACAGTCCGGTTTTGATTTTTAAATGACAATTATTAAATATTATTTGACTCTTTGATCTTCTTATGATACTATAGAACGAAAATCTAAATAGAAAATTATTCTAAAAAAACTATGATGAAAAAAAATCCAGAGGAAAAAATTTCTGGTCTATACTTGAAAAGGATGCTAGCATTGTAAATGAGGGATTTAAGTTTTCATAAAAGCTCCTTAATAAACTTTCAACACTGGCTATGTCTAAACAACGCTTTGTTAAGGATAATAAAAATAAAGGAGGATTGATATAGAAGAAAAATTGCTTTTAAGATTAGTTTAGAGATAATGAAAATATAAGGAGGATTTAGTAATGAAAAAATTATTTACTGTTAGTTTATTAGTGATTTTGTTAATTATACTAAGTAGTTCTTTACTATTTGCGAAAGAAACTCTTGTTGTACACGGCCTTGGTGGGACATTTGAGCAATCTCAACGAGAAATTATGCTCGAACCTTTTCAGACAGATAATGATTGCACTGTTGTGTTTGAGACTTCACTTTCATTACAAACAGCGAATAAAATGAGAGCTCAGAAAGATAATCCTGTACTTGCTACACCATCGATGGACGAAATTTATGCAGTACAACCTTTAGTAGAAGGATTATTTGCTACCCTGGACTATTCTAAATTGCCCAATGCTAAAGATGTTGGGGAGAAGTTTAGAGCAGATCACAATAAGTATATTTCATGGTTTTTCTCCACTGATTTAATTGCTTATAATAGCGAGTATGTAGAAGACCCGCCTAAGGTTTGGAAAGATTTGTGGGATCCTAAATATGCAGGAAAGTTAATTCTTCCTGATATAACCACCAGCCATGGTATAGCTCTTTTGGCTACCTTGGCTATTTTAAATGGTGGAAGTGAGGACAATATAGAACCTGGATTTGAAGCGCTTAAATCTTTGAAACCAAACGTATTAACTTATTGGACCAATCATGATCAAGTTGCTCGTATGTTAAATTTGGGTGAGGCTTGGGTAGCGGTCTGGTGTGATGATAGAGCCTATACACAAGAAGCAATGGGATCACCTATAAGATCAGTTATTCCTGAAGATGGTACATGGTACTTCCGAAGCGTGGTTGGTATCCCTGTTAATTATAAGAATAAGGATTTAGCTTATAAATGGATTGATCAAATGCTAAGCCCCAAGGTTCAAAAGTATATATCAGAACATACCTTTGTTTGTCCAGTTAATAGCAAAGTTACATTAGATATAAGTCCAGAATTACAAGAGAAGATGATGGGTGAGTCTACAGTGAGTAAACTAATTGCACTTGATTATGTTAAGATAAACAAATATAAAGAGGAATGGACTGAAAGATTTAGAAGAGAAATTACTTCTGGATAAATTATACTAGTATTAGTAGCTAGTAGTGGGAAAATACTGAACTAAAAAATCTTGTCTAGTATTTTCCCACTACTACAATTTTGATACTATTATTGAGATATCGGAGAAAAATCTTTGCAAAAGGAGCAAAAGGAATATAAGGAGAAAATACCCTTTCATATTCCAGAACTTTATTTATCCCGATGTTGAGGTAAGAAAGCTTAATACACAAGAGAATCATGTTCATATGTTAGTCGTGATACCTCCAAGAATTGCAGTTGCCGATGCAATTTAGTTAATCAATTCAAAAAGCGTAATATGTAGAGATTTTACATATAATAAATAGGTTAAATAATAAATCTAAATAAATAAAGAAAGAGCTAGGTTTAAAATTTTGAAAAATATTAATCTTAAGGGAATTACAAAACAATATAAATCAGTAGTTGCCGTAAAAAATTTAAATTTAGAGGTAAAAGAAGGTGAATTATTTTGTCTGCTTGGGCCAAGCGGATGCGGAAAAACTACAACTCTTCGTATGATAGCAGGTTTTATTCCCCCAACTAATGGTGAAATTTACATTGGAGATAAAAATGTAACAAATTTACTACCAAATAAAAGAGATATTGGAATGGTTTTTCAGGACTACGCTCTATTTCCTCATATGAGTGTTGCAAATAATGTTGCTTTTGGATTAAGAATGAGGAAATTTGATAAAAAAAAGATTGCAGAAAAGGTTAATAGATACTTAAAAATAGTAGGATTGGAGAGTCAGAAAAATCAATTACCTCGTTTTCTAAGCGGAGGTGAACAACAAAGGATAGCAATGATCCGGGCGGTGATCATTGAGCCGAGTATCCTACTTTGTGATGAACCATTAAGTAATTTGGATGCAAAACTTCGTAAACAAATGAGGTTTGAAATTAAACGGATACAACAAAAATTTGGCATTACTACAATTTTCGTAACTCATGACCAGGAAGAAGCATTAACTATAGCTGATAGAATAGGAGTAATGAAAGACGGTGCTATCGAGCAATCTGGTGTCCCTGAGGAAATTTATAATTCCCCCAAAAATAGATTTGTTGCTGATTTTATAGGAATTTCTAATTTCTTTAAGGGCGATATTATAACAGAATCCAATGTATGTTTTCTTATGATTTCAGATAAAATAAAAATAAAGTTAGGGAAAGCAGAAGAAAATATATGTAAAAATGAAAAAGCAGAAATAGTTATAAGACCTGAGAGAATAAATATCATAAAAAATATTGAGCAGCTAGGTAGTTCACCACAAGGAAGAAAAGATAATGTCTTTCATGGAAAGGTTGGACGGGTCAGCCGACTTGGATCAGTTATTGAGTGTATGGTGGAAATGGAAGGTTGTCAGGATGTTATAGTTCATTATCATGAAACTAATAAGAATTTGAGTTTAAAAGAGAATGACAGTGTATTTTTAATGTGGAAACCCGAGGATTGTAAAATTATTTCATAAATAAAGAAATAAATATAGAAAGGTTAGATTTAATAAAATGAATAATTCAGTTGAAGAAAATTATAAAAGGCAACAAAATTGGTTGGCGTATAGATTTATTTCTCCTTCAATTTTACATTATGCCTTTTTTTTTATTACTCCATTATTTATTCTATTTCTTTATAGTTTTTATCATCATGTTCCTGGAGGAATAGTTGATACTACAATGAGCTTTGAAAATTATAAATTGTTTTTTGGTGATCCTTTTTATAGGGAAATTTTATTGAGAAGTTTTATACTGGGTTTGGTAGTTACTGTATCCACCCTCTTAATTGGGTATCCTATTGCATATTTTATGTCAATAAGTTCAGAGCGCACAAAAAGTATATGCTATGTTTTAGTTTTAGCGCCGTTATACACTAGTGTTGTGGTACGGACATACGGATGGATGATTATCTTAGGACGGACAGGAGTATTAAATAAGATTTTAATGAGATTAGGATTAATAGATGATCCAATACAATTAATGTACACTTTTAATGGAGTAGTTATAACCCTGGTAGAAGTTTTTCTGCCCTTTATGATACTTAGTATACATAGTATTTTAGAAAATATTAATAAAAGTTTATTATTTGCTGCACAAAATCTTGGAGCTTCAAAGTCAATATCCTTTTTGCTTATTACTTTGCCTCTTAGTATTCCAGGTATAGCTAGTGGATGTATACTGGTATTTGTTTTAAGTATTGCTTCTTTTGTTAGTCCTGTATTTATAGGTGGTACCGGTTTTAGAGTAATACCAACTCTAATTTATGAAAAAGCTATGGCCTCGCTTAATTGGCCATTTGGAGCTGCCATAGCTTTTTCATTTTTATTTATTATGGTAATTATAGTCCATTTTTATAATCGGATTACTTCAAGTGAAAGGTGGAGTACAGTTAAATGAATATTTTTATGATAAATAGAAATACTAAAAGTAGTATTAATAAAAATGGAAGGCAATTATTAAAATTTTTATTTTCGGGAGGTCTATTATTTAAATTATATGTAGTTTTACTAAGTATTTATTTGTTGGCTCCCATTATAATAGTAGTTTTGATTTCTTTTAGTAATGAAAGTTATGCTGTATTTCCACCTAAAAGTTATTCATTAAGATGGTATATAAAATTTTTTAATAGCACTGAATTCGTAAGTGCTTTTAAAATGAGTTTAATATTAGCAATAACTGTGGTTATTATTACATTATTAGTAGGGATTCTAGTATCATATGCTTTAGTTAGAATTAATTTCCCCGGGAAAAATATAGTACACTCTTTTTTGCTTTTACCTATTATGTTTCCTGCAATTATCTTATCTCTTTCATTGTTGATTTATTTCACAAGAATAAACATAGTAGGTACTTTTATTGGTTTAGTATTTGCCCATACGCTTGTAGCAACTCCTTTTGTGATAAAGTCTTTAGTTGGTTGTCTTTCTACAATTCAATGGAGTACCAATGAGGCAGCACAAAATTTAGGTGCTAATAGATTACAAAGTTTTTTTTATATAATTTTACCACAAATTAAGTTTGGTATTATAGCAGCAGTAATTTTTGCATTTATTACTTCTTTTGACGAGGTAGTAATATCACTGTTTATAGTTGGAGGGCATACAGGGACATTACCGGTGTATATTTACAACTATCTTGAATATACTTCTGATCCAACAATAGCAGCAATTGCAACTATGGTTATTGTGGTTATTGGAACTATTATGTTATTGATTCCAAAAAATTACTTAACGAGTATTGGCAGTAAATAATTCCAGCTAATTGTGATTTATTTAAAGGTAATTATTTCTGAATGGGTAAAATGATATTAACCCGAAGGGCAGAATACTATGGACTTGCTCGTAAATGAATGGAAATTCGCCCGAAGGGCGTCGAGCTGGGCTCGAAATGTGGAAAGTTGCTACGGGCTTGCGTGTATCTACACATATATTATAATTGTGGTGATGTCTATGATGTAAAATTAATAGCATTTGTAGAGCAAATAAAAATAAATATTTGTAAAATTCTTATACTACAGGAAATAAATGTAAAAATAAATACTAAAGGAGAAATGATATATAATGTCTGAGTTCAAATTGGAAAATATATCTGTACCAGCTGGAACTAAGAAAACAGGTTATTTGCCTGTAACTAATCGGCCTGATGGAAGTATGGTCTCCATTCCTTTAATTATTGTTAACGGTAAAGAAGATGGCCCTACCTTGTTGGTAACTGCATCTCAACATGGGGATGAACATGAGGGAACCTTATCGGTTATTAATTTAAGCAAAACCTTGGATCCTGCAAAGATGAAAGGTACTTTCATAGGTATTCCTGTTTTACACGTAGATGCCTTTCATGGTATGCAAAGAGGAAGTCATTATGACAAATATATTGGGGATATGAACAGAATTCATCCAGGTCGTGATGATGGTTTTATGACGGAAAAGATATCTCATGTATTTTTTGAGAAAATAGTCTCTCGTGCAGATGCACTAGTCGATCTCCATTGTGGTGCAAATTATCTTTATTTAACAGAACAAGTTGGATTTGAGGATTCATCAAATAGAGAACTGGCTAAATCAGTAGGGGGTTCATGGGATATTCTTTGGAATGCTGGAGAGAAACCCTTTGGTTCAGGAACGTCTAAGGGGGCTTGTGCTAAGATCGGACTCCCGGCAATTATTTTGGAACTTGGAGGAATGGGAGGCCGTCTTGATCATTTTCAAGAGGATATAGCAAAAATGGTTAATGGAATCACTAATGTAATGAAATATCTTAATATTCTTGAGGGTAAACCCCAAACAGCTGAGAAGTATACAGAAATACATTTGTTGCAAAAGCACTGTAATCATGGTGGTATAGTAGTTCTCGAACCTGATTTTGCTATTCGAAATTGGGTGAAAAAAGGAAAAAAACTCATGAATATTATTGATTTCTTTGGGAATACTGTAGAAGAAATAATAGCTCCGTTTGATGGTCTGATTACCGGAGTACGTGTCTATCCGTTAGTGCATGCCGGAGATTGGGTAGTTATGATTGGAGAGCCTATTGAATAAAGGTAAACAATAATTGTTTCTTGATTTGTTGAGCCAATAAATCTGATATATAAAAAGAAGAATTTACAAATTGTATAATAAAAATTTAAGGAGATAAAAAGAATGAAAAATATTTTGAAAGACATGACTTGGCAAGAAGTAAAAGATGCATTAAAAAGTACAAAAGTAGCTATTATTCCAGTTGGAAGCACAGAACAACACGGTCTTCATTTACCATTAGGCACAGATTATTTAACCGCAGAATATTTTGCTAAAAAGATTGCAGAAAAAGTTGATGATGTGTTAATAACTCCTACTGTACCAGTTGGCTTTGCTCATTATCATACAAGTTTTGAAGGTACATTATCAGTTAATCCTGAAATACTTTCTGGATACTATCAAGGTATAGCAGATAGTTTAATATCTTACGGCATAACCCATATTTTGTTTCTTAACGCTCACGGTGGAAATAAAGGAACAATTCTAAATGTTTGTCGTAATCTTAGAAGTCGTGGTATTACTGCTGCAGGTATAAATTGGTGGCTTATTGTATCTAAAATGAGGAAAGAATGGCAAACGACAGGTCATGGAGATATAACAGAAACATCTTTAATGCTATTAATTTCACCTGATAATGTTAAATTAGATAAAGCTGCAGTCCCAGTTAATAAAAAACTCACTGATAAAATTCAAACTTTAGGTGGTCCACCCTGCAAGTTTAAAGAAGGAAATGTTGATTTTTATTTGATGATGGAAGATGTTACTGACACAGGGAATATATTGGAATATGATTATTTCCCCAATGCTGATTTTACCGTTTCTCCTGCTGGCGCTTCAATAGAAAGAGCAAAAGAAATTACTGAAGCAATGGTAAATTATACTATTGAGTTTATCGAAGAATTTAAAAAGATTAAATTTAAACCAACAAAATTACAAGATTAGAAAATTTAGAAGTTATATAATATGGTTATCTCCCAAAAACTAACTATTTAATACAACGTATTTAACTTAAGCAGCAAATTTAACTCTATATGTCCTTTGAAAACTAAATAACGATAACAAATGGTTAAATAAAAGGATAGAAAGCTCAGGTATTGGCTTATTCATCAACCCTTTTATCAATCTCTTACAGTTTATGGCCGATATCTTAAGCCCTAACCACACCTTTACACGTACTTCTCCCCTTACCGGCAGATGATCTATCTTGTACCTCCTGCGAAGTACCGAGGGGATACCCTCAATCCCGGCTCTTTTACTGGCTAGTTCTTGGTACTCGGGAGTTCCCATTCTAGTAATAAGCTGGCAGCGGTATAAGGTTTTCTCTGATACTTTAAAGAGATAACTCTTCTGCTGTTCTATGACCGGACAGTCTTTACGGAAGGGGCAATTGTTACAGTGTTTCTTATCAAAGTGTGCTCTATAAGATCCTTCTTTAAACTTGCTATTTACCGGCTGATGGCCAGAAGGACATTTCTTTACCAGATGTTCTTTCTCATCTATCTCAAATTTATCACCATTACTATTTTTAGTTCCACCGATAAGATTGGTAGGGATCAGCGTTATACCTCTGGCTCTGGCTTTGTTGTTTATATCTTCGGAGAAATAGGCACCATCTGTTATGAGGGTGGTATCTTCTAATTTTTTAATGGTATCTTCAGCGAATTTCTGGTCACTGTAGGTATTTTTTTGTAAGTCATAGCCTTCTATCATCCGATTGTTATCATCAAACTTCTCTATGAGATTGGCGGTATAACCGATGTGTTTCTTCTTACCTTTTTTACGGTAGGTGGCATCCGGATCAGTAGGGTTTTGCAGGGAGTTAGGTGATATATGTTTAGATGACTTTCCCTTCTGTTCCTTTAACATCCGGGCAAGGAGTTTAAACTCTCCGGTCTTTCTTATCTCTTTATCCTTTCTATATATAGAATAAAGTCTTACACCATCTTTTAATACTTTTTTAATTTTAGTATTTAGATCTTTATCCCTTGAGCGGTAGATGGTATCATTGTAATGGCTTTCATCTAAATATGGTTTAAAGTATTCCGGTAGAGTAGTATTTTTATCTATGACCTTTATGAGTCGGGAAACTGTGGAGTAGATAATTTCTAAACGAGATAATTTTCGGCAGGGAATCCATCCTGACAGTCTTTCCTTCTATTTTAAGTAGTTTAGAGAAAGATTTAGCCTGTGCTTCTATCTCTTCCTGGATGAGATCAACGCCGTATTCTTGGTTGTATTTATATACCGCTGCCCGAAAATTGGTCAGGCTGTTTTTGGATACCGGTTGTTCTTGGAAGCTGGTCGTATGAAGTGCATGTTGATACCTGATATCAAACATTAGAGAATTAAGGGCTTCTTCATCTGATTGGTTAAAGATCCCCTTAAGATGAGAAGTCCGAAATAGATATTTACCGGATTATTGGGTCGGGAGGCAGGATTATCACTATATAATACACTAAATCTATCTTCCTCTATGAAGGGGAATATCTTTTTACTGAAGGTTTCTGCCCAGGAGCTCATAAGATGTTTTCTTTCTCTTTCGATAAGTGATAACAGGGAATCATTGATGGCCATTTGTTGTGCGTTATTTAGGTGAAAGGACATTGGAACTCTCCTTTATTTATTAGTATTTTTATGATTTATTATACCATAAAACGCAAGTAAAATAAAGGGTTTTAGCCATTTTTGCTGATTAAGTTTTCAAGGTGCTATAAGTAAAATAATTTAAATATATTGATTAGTATTAGTTGATGCTATTTGGTGTTATTTGTACTATTTTTGAAATATGGATACTTTAGGTACTTTT
>Ga0307379_10014655_pt1 | contig 10091 bp, 8 predicted proteins | sample UN2MG_FD_202237 | JGI IMG/M metagenome (GOLD analysis project Ga0307379, IMG submission 202237) | Soil microbial communities from Risofladan, Vaasa, Finland - UN-2 | ecosystem: Environmental > Terrestrial > Soil > Coastal area > Acid sulfate soil | place: Finland: Risofladan, Vaasa | collected... | reverse complement strand
ATGAGAGTGATCTGCAGACGCCGATGGACGTGGTGGAGCGGCTGATGGAGCTCGCAGAGCAGGGCTACTGCCCGGTGGCAGGCTGGCCAACGCTGATGCTCAACGGCACGAAGGTCTTTTACGATACGTGGGCCTATCGCAAAGATGGCGTGCTTTTCACCAACCACGCGCCTTACCATGCCTGCTATAAACCGAGCACGGTCTTTGAGGTGGACAGCGCGGGCAGCGTGATCCTGTTTGAGGCGGATGACCTGCGCGGGCGCGTTGTGAAAGAGCGTTGTCTGGTAGAGGTCTGTGATCAGCTGCGCGCCGAAGGACGCCACATCTGGGTCGATCCGACGCTTGAGGTGGTGCAACCGCCCGAGCTCTGGACGCCGAGCACATTGGAGCCATGAGCGAATATCACACCGAGCGCCGCGACCTGGGCGAATGCGCTGTCACCGCTGAGTGGTATGCGCCGATTCTGGTGCTGAGGCCGGAAATGGTGGAAGTGGGCGAATACGCCAGGGTGGACAGTTTCGGGAAATTGGAAGGCGGCCTGGGCTTGCACATTGGCGCTCATACGCACATTTGCAGTTTCTGCCACCTGAACATCGGCGGCGGGATCCTGTGGATTGGCGACGAGGTGGGCATCGCCTCGGGCGTGCGGATTCTGTCAGGCTCCAACATGCCGGATATGCCGTCTATGTCTGTTGCGGCCCTGCCAGAGCGCCAGCGTATCGAACGGCGCAGCACGCTGATTGGGCACCAAGCGACGCTGGGCGTCAACAGCGTTGTGCTGATGGGCCTGACCATCGGCCAGGGCGCAGTGATTGGCGCGGGCGCCGTGGTGACGCATGATGTGCCGCCTTGGGAGATTTGGGCCGGCGTGCCAGCGCGGAAGATTGGAGAGCGGCCTCATGCCTAATCCATTCAGCACCGCCGATCTGAGTCGAATGCGCGCGACGCAAACGGCGCACCAGCCGGATACGTGCACGATCTTGAGCCTGACCGAGACGACTCAGGCCAGTGGGCACGTCCTGAATGCCTGGGGCACGATTTCGGCGGATGTGGCTTGCCGATTCGTGCCGATGAGCCTGGACACTGAGCGGCTGGCGGCGGACATGATGGAGGCGGCGCAGACCTACGTGGTGACGATGGCCTATGATGGCACCATTGAGCCCGCCTATTGCGTGGTGTATAGCGGAGGTACGTATGAGGTGACAGCAGTGCAAGAGCAGGGCTCTTGGAAGACGGCCAAGCGGGTGCTGGTTGCGGCGGTGACGCCATGAGCAGGCTCGACGCGCATGGCATCGATCGGCTGCTCGCCAAGCTCGACCGCGAGCCACCTGTGCGTTACGTGGTGGTGGGCGCTGAGTATGGCATCTATCATGAGCTTGGAACGCGCAAGATGATGGCGCGTCCCTTCCTGGCGCCCGCTGTGGAGCAGGCGCGGCACGTCGGAACGATGGAAGCCATGATTCGACGCTACGGAATCGAGCATCTGGAGCAGGCGGTGGACGCGACGGCCACTGCGGTGGCGGCGCAAGCGCAAGTGAACATCCGCGATTGGCCGCTGGTGGACACGGGCTTTTTGATGAACTCGCTCAAGGTAGAAAAAGAGGTGCCGCGATGATCGCGCTCCAGACGGCGCTTCAGGCGCACCTCCTGGGCGGTACAGCAATGACCAGCCTCTTGGCGGGCACGGCGGCAGTGTACTATCGCCAGGCGCCGCGCAGCGCGACATTGCCTTATTTGATCTGGTACATCGAGAGCGAGAACGACACCAACCTGAGCCCACGCCGCGAGACGCCTTACATCGCCGCGATCAAAGCAGTGGCGGTGGATGGCTACGTGGCGGCCACGATAGACGACGCGGTGCGGGCGCGGATGGCAACGGAGTTTGATGTGACGGGCTTTGACACGGTGCACCAATGGCGCACCAACGGCTACGAGTACGCCGAGGAATCGGACGGTAAGACCTACTGGCATGATGGTGGCAGATATTCAATCGAGTTGCACAAAACATAGGAGGCAACACACATGGCTCGGACGACACGTTACGGCGGAAAAGACTGGTACGGCACTTGGATCTACAGTGGCGGCACGATCACCCTGAGCGGTGATCAAACAGTGTTCACGGTCACACGCGGTGGGCAGCGCAGCGAATCCACGGCGGCCGCGGATGGCGCCACAAACGAGATTCACCTGCGCCAGGACAACACCTTTGCGATCACCACGCGCGCGACCACTGGTGGCACAGTGGCTTGGAACGATGCCTTTGTGCCTGGCGTGGAGGGGACGTTGACGTTCTCTACAGGCGGCGGCACCGTGGCGGGCAGCCCCAGGGGCGATGTGGTGGCCATGGTCACGGACTCGGATGTGAACGAGGATCACGCCGCGACCACGGACTGGAATATCTCTTGGCGCGGGCAGGACACGCTGGCCTACACCACCTGGTAAGCAGCATCAGATAGAGGAGGGGCGATGAAGCTCGAAATTGGTGGACAGACGTTCACGGTACGAGATTCGTTCGAGGGCCGCGACGGCTGGCTGGCCATGCGCGCGATTCAGGACGCATGGCCAGAGGACCTGAACGACTATGACGCGGCGGTGCGCTTTTGCACCACGACAATCACCGGCTGGTCTCTGGACGGCGAGCCGAGCGACGCGGCTGCCTGGGCGCCGGTGGATGGCCGTATCATCATGCGGCTGCTGCGTGAGTCGTTCGACGCGCTGGGAGAGTACCGAAAAAACTCACCCAGCGAGTCCACGACGGACTAGTATATGGCGCGGGCCCCAACGCCACGCCGTATCTGGTCTATGAAGCGGAGCGGGTGCTGATCGCGCACGTTTGCCACGTGAATCCGCGCGAGGTGGACGAATGGCCAGATTGGGAGCGACAGAGCGTGATGCTGGCAATCGATGAGCTGATCGCGCACAAGATCATCGGAGTAAGGCCGCATGCCTGAACCGATCGCCACGCTATACGCCGAAATACGCGCTGATACGACCGAATTGCGCAAAGATCTAGAGTCGCTCAAGGGACAATTGGGCGCCTCTCAGAAGGAATTTGACGGTCTATCAACCGCGGCTGGCCATGCCATGACCGAGATGGGTAGCGCCGCTGCTGGCGCCGGTAAGGCTCTTGGTGGCGCGGGGGCTGCGCTTGGTGAGACAGCGGAAGCCGCTGGGGCTATGCAAGATGCATGGACGCAGTTGGCTCAGGCGATGGAGACAGAGCGGGCTTGGGCTGAAGACATCCGCAAAGTGCGCCAGGAACTTGACGAAACCCGCCAAGCGGGGGGTGATACCGAACCCGTTATGCAACGCCTGGGCGATACTATGCGCAAACAGGGCGAGGCAGCCGCCGAAGTGCGCAAGGTGCGACAGGAAATCGATGGCGTTGGCAAGGCGGCGGAAGCGGCGCATCCACCGATCAATAATTTTGGCAAGGTCATATCGATGGCCATGGGCGCCGTCTCTGTGGCTGCCGTGGCCAGGCTGGGCGTCGAGCTGGTCAAGGTTGGCGCAAAGGCTGGCGCTTTGCGCCAACAGTTTGACGCCCTGGCCGATAACGAAGCGGTGGACTCTATGGAGGCCATGCGCGACGCGGCGCGCGGCACAGTTGGCGACCTGGAGCTCATGACGGGCGCCAATCAGCTCATGAAAATGGGGTTGGCCGAGAACTCTGAAGAGCTGGCGAACATCATCGAGATGTCCACCCAGCTCAAGGTGCCGCTCGAAGACGTGGCCATGACCATGTCGAATATGTCCTACCTGCGGTTGGACACGTGGGGCATATCGGCGGGCGCCACGCGACAGCGAGTCGCCGAACTCAAGGAGGAGCAAAAGGGCTTATCCTCCGAGATGGCCTTTGCCCTGGCCACCACTGAGCAAGCCGAAAAGCTCATGGGGCGCCTGGGCGACACGACGAACAACGCTGCGGGCGACATGGAGCGAATGACCGCCCAGCGCGAAAACGTCAAGATGCTCCTGGGCGAAATCGTTTCCATGGGCGTCGAGGCCACTGGCGTGATTGGCACGCTCAATGAGGGTTTGCGCGGGCTGGTAACGATCCTGGAAGAGAGCAAGGCTCTCGGCGCCGAAACGCGCGCGCTCAACGCTGAGCTGACCGCCATGGGCGAAAGCGGTGCGCTGACCGCCGAGCAAATGACAGCGCTCACGGCTGGCATGGATGCAGGCGTGGGCGTGTTCGGTGGCACCCGTGAGCAGGTGCAAGCCTACACCGAATCACTGCGCGAGGCCGTGATGGTAGGCCGCGAGTTCGCCTCGGAGCAAGAGCTCTTCACTCTGATGAGCACCGAAGGCGGTCTAGCTCTCATGCGGGCCGACATGGAGGCCATGGCGCAAGAGACGCTGCCCACGCTCCAACAGGGATTCAGCGATTTCCGCATGGCGGCTGGCGAGGAGTTCGGCGCGCTCGGTGACGAAATGCGACTGGCCATGGCCAGCTTTGTGACTGGCGACGAACTGGCCAGCTCTCTCCAGCAGCTTTCCTCTCTCTATGGCGACCACCTGCGGGGCATCGCCGACATCCAGCAACAGTACAACGACCAGATCGCCGAGGCTGAGTTTCAACACCAACTCGAGATGGTTGAGGCGCAGGCTAAGCACAACGCTCAGCGCGTGGTCTTGTTGGAGGCCAGCAAGACCGAGGAAGTGGCCAAGCTGGACGCCAAGTTCGTGCAAGAGCAAGTGCAAATGGAGGGCGCCTATAGCAAACAACAGCTCACGCTCGAGCTGAGCCTGGCCAACCAGCGTATCACAGAGCAGCAGAGCTATCTCGCCAGCCTTCAGATGCAACAAGACGCCATGGTCAAGAAGATGTACATGATGGCGTTGGAAGCGGCCACGGCGGACGGCATCGTTACGATGCGCGAGCAGGGTCTGCTTGACATCATCAAGACTGGCGCGTCTGAGCAGCTCAAGGCTGAGATCAAAAAGGGTGAGGATCTGGCCAAGATTGAGGCCGACATTCAATCGGGCTCTATTAAGAGCGCGCAGATTACAGCACAGTCTATTATCAACATCCATAAGGGCGAAATCGCGGCGGGCAATACCGCGCTCAATGAACTTGAGGCCAATCGCAAGGCCACCATGGATAAGCTCCTCGCGGCGAGCCAAAAGGCGGCGGCTGACATCGGTTCTGGCCTGGGCTCTAGCCTCTCGTCTGGCATCAGTCGCGGCATCTCTAGCGGCGCCAAGGCCGCCAAAAAGCCCGCCACGCAAGCCCTGGCCGATGTGGCCAAAGACATCGCCGGTGGCATCGACGCCGCAGCCAAGGCCATGCAAAAGCTCCCCGGCTTGCTTTTCACGCCAGAAATGGAAGCGGGGCTGGATCAGGCGGGGCTCTTCCTCAAGGCGGCGGCACGCAAGGCGTTCGAATGGCTGCAAGAGCCCGAGATGAAAAGCATGCTGGAGGAGGTGCAAGATTTCCACGACGAAATCCTGGCCGTCTTCAAGATGCTGGACGTGGACTTGTCGAAGGTCGCGCCACAAGGCGAGGGCTTTGGGGAGCGCGCCGATACCTGGATCGCACAGCTCGCCTCTACCGGCTGGCGACTCACCAAGCAACTGGAGGCTATGGCCAGCGACACGCGCGTCAATCTGTCGCTCGCGGCCTCTGTCGTTGAGGATAGCAAAACGATCTTCAGCATGCTGGGCATTGATCTCGCGGGCGCCGTTCCTGACCCCCGAGGCTGGGCGCAGGCCGTGCGCGATACCGATGAATGGATCAAGCAGCTCGGGTCTGTAGGCTGGCGACTGATCACGCAACTCAGCGCCATGGCCAGCGATACGCGCGTCGATCTACCCAAGGCGGCCTCCGCCGTTGAGGACACCAAGGCGATTTTTAGCATCCTTTCGATCAATTTCGCTGGCGCCGTTCCCGATCCGCGTGGCTGGGCACAGACGGTCCGTGATGCTGAGGAATGGATCAAGCAACTCGCCTCCGTGGGTTGGCGGCTGATCAAGCAATTGGAGGCCATGGCCAAGGACACGCGCGTCAGCCTGCCCCTGGCCACCGAGGCCGCCGAGAGCACGCAGGCCATCTTTGAGGTGCTGGGCGTCGACTTTGCCAATGCCATCCCCGATCCGCGCGGCTGGGCGCAAGTGGTGCGCGACATGGATGGCTGGATCAAGCAATTCGGCTCGGTGGGCTGGCGACTGATCACACAGCTTGAGGCCATGGCGCGCGATACGCGCGTCAATATCGATCTGGCGGCCTCCATCTCTGACAATGTCGGCAAGATGTTCAAGCTCCTGGACATCGATTTCAAGCTGCCCACCTTGGCCGATCTGATGCAAACGCGGCTCTCCTGGCCCGTCTATTTTGACATGGTGCAAGAGTTCACTGCCGAAATGACTGCCTGGCTGGCGGGCCTGAACGAAGGCATTCGTGCGCAGCTCTCCGACGTGGCCACTACGCCGGAAGAGGGCTTGAGCCTGGTGGACCAGGTCAATGCCGTGTTGGGCATCTACGACTTTGACCCCAGCAAGATCAAGGGGCCGGGCAAGATGTTCGGCGCCACGCTCCGAGAGTACCTGGGGGCTATCGAGCTGGCCACCGACGAGGCCATGCCGGTGCTGGCGCGCCTGGAGCAGCGTTGGGGCGCGGGCTTTGAGATCGCCGCGGGCACCATGGCCAACGTCCAGGGCCTGTTTGCAGGCATCGCCGACATCGCCCAGAGCATGACCACGGCCATCGAGCTGGGTGGCGTGGACACCAACAGCGCGCGGGCGCTCTTCCAGCAGATGAGCGCGCTCTTTGATCCAGCCCAGGGCATCCTATCGCCGGGGATGCAGGGTCTGGGCGCCACGGAGGGCTACCCACAGTGGCTATCAGGGCTCTATGCGCCAGCGGCGCGGCAAACGGTGGATGTGAACATCCACATTGACGATATCGGTTCGTTCACGCGTACTATCGAGACGGCCAGCGAGGCCGATCGCGCGGGGCTGATCCAGGTGCTAGCCGAGGCGCTCTTTAGCTGGAGCGGCAACCAGGGGACGGTGCGAGCATGAGCGAGACCATCCGCTACACCAACAGCGCGGGCACAGCGCAAGCACTCACCATTGCAGGCACGGTCAAATACCGCCATGGCGAGGGCATCGATACCTGGCAGGTAGAGCCGCTATGGGAGGCGGCCCAGGGCAGCCACACGCTGAGCGGATACGGGATGCCACGGCGCCGGTTCACGCTGACCTTTGCCGAGAAAACGAGCACCTATGACGCCCTGCGCGGCACGCTGACGGCGCTTTCAGCCGTGATGATGTACGACGTAAGCCGCTCGATCAGCGGCGCCGACCAGGACGCCAAGGGCACTATCGAGGTGGTGCTCGACGCGGGCGGCACCTATTCGATGCGTGTGGCGCCTGCGGGGATCTCGGTGGACGGTCCCAACTATCGCCATATGGAAGTCAACATGAGCTTCGAGGGCGACTCGCAGCTCTGGCGTAAGGGCGGCGTGACCAGCGCAGCGGGCACCATGACGGATGGCACCATCGCCGGCGCCTTGGCCTTCAACAACGCGGGCGATTATCACGCCTGGCCACGCTTTACGCTGACCGGCGCGGCGGGCACGCCGGTGTTGACCTATCCCAACGCGCGCACCTTGACGGTGGGGACGGTCATGGCAGGTGCGCTGGATGTGCTGCGCATCTATACTGATCCGCCACTCATTGAGTATGTGGCGGGCGGCACGGCGGCGGCGGTGCGCTGGACGGGTTATGCAGGTACCGCGTCCCACTTTGAGCCCTTGCCCATCGGCGCAGGCACCGTGACGTTGACGGCGGCCAGTGGCACCCTGACGGCCAGCATGGAATGGGACACCTACGTGGCGGGGTTGGGCAGATGACGTACACCACGTTCAAAGCCAATTGCCAGGCTTGGATATGCGACGAGAACCACGTACCGCTCCATCGCTGCGTGGGCCTGGTGGACTTGCGCGTGGAATGGAAGGAGATCGACAACTGTTCGTTCTCTGGCAATCTCCTCAAGTCGAGCGCCGACTACGATTATTTGAGCCAGACCGCCGAGCGCTTCCTACTCTTCATCCGACGCGATAAGCTTCAGTATTTCTGCATCGAGGATATGGAGCGTTCGTGGGCGCGCAATGTGGATACCGGCGCCGTTGAGGAGGCTGTCAAGATTTCGGGGCGGGGCGGCAACGCGTTCTTCCTCTGGACGTGCGATCTGCAGCCAGACCAGGCCGATGTGACCGCTACGGGAATCACCTACAGTGCCGGGACGCCCCACTGGGATGACTGCATCAAACATCTGATCCGTTATGCTTGCGTCGTGGGCACCGCCTATGATGACCCAGACGCAACCGCGCGCGGCATCGCGGGCTTGAGCGTTACAGCGGACACGGGCACGCACGCCGAAGGTGAATCGCCCTTTGCGCGCCAGGGCAACTGTTGGCAGGTCGTCTATGGGATCTGCCAATCCAAAGAGATCGACCTGACATTCACCCCGGCCTGGAATGGCCCAGACGGCGCCGTGACGTTTGAGATCGACACGCACGCTACCGGGCGCGGCACGGATAAGACGGCGGACAGCGCCGATCCGGTGGTGATCTCTGATAGCTATGGCGTCATGAGCAGGGCCGACTGGTACCGCAAGCTCAAAGCCTATGCCACACACGCCTACAACTCGCTGGGCCATGTGGTAGTGGCGCAGGAGAATATCGACGGCTATATCCGGCGCGAGACACGCGTCGACCATGGCATTGAGGCGGATGTGGCGCTCACGCTGGATCAGTATGATCAGGACACTGGCCACACGTTCAGCTTCATCGAGAATCGCGCCTACCAGTTGGGTAGCGGCGTGCAGCAGCTCTGGATCGGCGACACGGTGACGCACTATCACCAGGCGCTGGAGACTGACGCCAAGGACGACCTGGTGACGGGCATCCGGCTGAGCTATGCGAACGACGATGTGGGCAATGAGACAATCGAGCTGATCCTGGGCCGCGAAAAGCCCACGGAGAACCAGCAACGCGGGGGGCGCTACCGTCCCGTTATCGAGGGTCCCAACAACTATTTCTACTGGGCGCTCCGCGATGATGACGACGATCGGGCGCTACCCGATGCCGACAATACCATTGGGATCAAGGGCACGGGCGGGATCACTGTCCAGGCTGGGGCCGTCGACCTGACGGTGGACGGCTCGGGGTTGGTCGCCGCACACCCGCTCTTGGATGGCGATGTACACACCGACACGGTATCGGCGACGCCGCCAGGAGTCGGCAGCCTGATCGTAGGCGTCACCTCAGGCGAAACGACGGCCTGGGATGAACTGGTCATCAGCGTCAACGGCGCGATGATGGTGTCCAACGGCATCATGGCCGTCTGGCAGGGCGACGTGACGCGCGGCGATCTGTGGGTGGGCATCGAGGGACCGACCTGGGGCAATCTGGCCATCGGCGTCGCCAACACGGTGGTTTACAGCGATGGCACCGACGTAAGCTGGAATTCCATGCTGGGCATCCCGGCGCTGACCGACCCGGGGGCGGATAGGGGCATCTTTTGGGATGACAGCGAAAGCCATGTTGACTGGCTGGAGTTCGGCACCGGATTCACGATTACTGACACAACGGTTTCGGTTGACCCTGCTGGGGCGTGTTACTGGGATCGTGATGTGGGCGGCGGCCCCTATCTCTACCCGTCCGCGGCAGGCGATGATGTTATCATTCGCTCCTCTGCACCGGCTAATACGATCAAGCTCGACGCGGCGGACGGCCAAAGCCATTTCGCGGGCGCCATGTACATCGGCTCGGCGGCCACCGGCGCCAGCCAACAGCTCCACCTCTATGACGGGGGCGGCCCTGTCTGGATACGGCAGGAAGGCGCGATCACGGCGGAGCTGGGCGTTAGCTCAGACCCAGTTGCGGTCTGGCAAACGCTTTCGAACGTGAGCCTCAGTATCCGTCCTAACCAATCCGAATCGATGCACATTAACACGGTAGGAATCTATATTCCGAACCAGCGCAAGATCATCATGGATGATGGCGCGTTAGGCACGGGCTCCTACAGCTTTGTCGTCAATCCTGCGGATAGCCCGCCGTCTTGTTTCTGGGCTGCGGGCATGT